>OATT01001251.1_pt1 | contig 14407 bp, 14 predicted proteins | sample 1476071 | NCBI WGS metagenome assembly OATT01 (sample SAMEA2579989, study PRJEB22360) | human gut metagenome | biome: human gut; feature: human-associated habitat; material: faeces | place: Denmark | collected 2008/2010 | reverse complement strand
GACGGTCATGGGAATTTTGGTTCCGAAGACGGCGACGGCGCCGCAGCCATGCGTTATACAGAAGCAAGGCTTTCTAAAATTTCTATGGAAATGCTGGCGGATATCAATAAAGACACCGTTGACTTTGTCCCCAACTTTGACGAGACGGAAAAAGAACCTACCGTCCTTCCCAGCCGCTATCCCAATCTGCTGGTAAACGGAACCTCCGGTATCGCCGTAGGTATGGCGACCAATATCCCTCCCCACAACCTTCGTGAGGTAGTGGACGCGGTGGTTAAGCTCATTGACAACCGGGTGAATGAGGACAGGGATACGGATATGGAAGAGGTTCTGCAGATCATTACTGCCCCTGACTTTCCTACGGGCGGTATTATTCTGGGGACCAGAGGAAATGAGGAAGCCTACCGGACAGGACGCGGCAAGGTAAGGGTCCGTGCGGTAACCGATATCGAGACGCTTCCCAACGGAAAAAGCCAGATCATCGTAACAGAACTTCCTTACATGGTGAACAAAGCCCGTTTGATCGAAAAGATCGCAGAGCTTCACAAAGAGAAAAAAATAGACGGTATTACGGATCTGAGGGATGAATCCAACAGGGAGGGAACCCGTATTGTTATTGAACTGCGCAGGGACGCCAATGCCAACGTGATCCTGAATCTGCTGTACAAGCATACCCAGATGCAGGATACCTTCGGTATTATTATGCTGGCCCTGGTGAATAATGAGCCGAAGGTGCTTAACCTTCTGGAAATGCTGAAGCTTTATCTGAAGCATCAGGAGGATGTTGTCACCAGAAGGACGAAATATGATTTGAATAAAGCGGAAGAACGGGATCATATTTTACAGGGCTTGCTGATCGCCCTGGATCATATTGACGAAGTGATCCGTATTATACGTTCCAGCAGGAATACCCAGGCTGCCAAAGAAAACCTGATGGAACGGTTTGAGCTTTCTGATCCCCAGGCGCAGGCTATCGTCGATATGAGACTGCGTGCTCTTACCGGTTTGGAAAGAGAAAAGCTGGAAAATGAGCATAAAGAGCTCATGGCAAAAATTGCCGAACTGAAGGCGATTCTGGCAGATGAGAAGCTTTTGCTTGGCGTAATCAGGGAAGAGATCCTGATTACCTCCCTGAAATACGGGGATGACAGAAGAAGCCGTATCGGTTTTGACGAGTATGATATTTCCATGGAGGATATGATCCCCAGGGATAATACGGTAATTGCCATGACAAATCTGGGTTATATCAAGCGTATGACAATTGATAATTTCAAATCCCAGAACCGCGGAGGCAAGGGGATCAAGGGGATGCAGACCATTGAAGAGGATTTCATTGCTGATCTGCTTATGACTACCACCCATCATTATGTAATGTTCTTTACCAATTACGGCAGGGTTTACCGGCTTAAAGCCTATGAAATTCCCGAGGCCAGCAGGACGGCCAGAGGAACGGCCATCATCAACCTGCTTCAGCTGAATCCGGGAGAAAAGATATCGGCCATTATTCCGGTAAAGGATTATGAGGATGATAAGAACCTTTTCATGGTAACCAGAAGAGGTATCGTGAAAAAAACTCCTGTCATGGAATACAGCAATGTCCGTAAGAACGGGCTTGCGGCAATTAATCTCCGTGACGATGATGAATTGATAGAAGTGAAGATCACCGATGCGGATACGGATCTTTTCCTGGTGACCAAGCACGGCATGTGTATCCGGTTCAAGGAAACCGATGTAAGGGCTACCGGAAGGATGTCTATGGGCGTTATCGGAATGAACCTGGACGACGGGGATGAAATTGTGGGAATGCAGCTGGACAGCCAGGGAGATTCCCTCCTGATAGTATCTGAAAATGGTATGGGCAAGCGTACTTATCTGGAAGAGTTCAGTGTCCAGAAGAGAGGCGGCAAGGGAGTAAAATGCTATAAGATCACCGAAAAGACCGGTTATGTAGTTGGCGTTAAGGCATGCAACGATGATCATGAAATCATGATGATCACCACGGAAGGAATCATCATCCAGTTAAGAGTGGAGGATATTTCCATATTGGGAAGAATCACTTCCGGTGTTAAGATGATCAATCTGGATAAGGGGATCAAGGTAGCGCAGGTTGCCAAGGTAAGGGAAAGGGTTTCTGACGGCAGCCAGGAATTTGAAAATCCGGATGACGCCATGGAGGATATTCCTGAAGAGGAAAGATATCCGGGGGCGGATGAAGAAGAAAATATTATTTTCCCTACGGAAACTGAGGAAGAATAAAGAGTCCTAAAAGAAAATTCACGGTTCATGAAGCCGTGCGGAATAAGCAGACAGCCGTAAAGGCAGTCTGCTTATTTCCTTACAGGGAGTAAAGATATGAAAAATATATTGATTGTGGAAGATGACAAAGCTCTTGCGGAAGGAATCGTGCTTGTTTTACGTCAGGACGGCTTTTCCTTCCAGTGCTGCCATAATGTAAAAGATGCAAAGAAAGTACTGGAAAAAAACATTTTTGATCTCATTCTTTTGGATATCAATCTTCCCGACGGAAGCGGACTGGATATATGCAGGGGGCTCAGGAAGGAAGAGAGGTTGGATCCTGTTATTTTCCTGACGGCTCTGGATACGGAGCTTCATGAAGTCACCGGTTTCCAGGCAGGAGCGGATGATTATATTACCAAGCCTTTTTCCCTGGCCGTATTAAGGGAACGGGTTATGGCGGCCCTGAGAAGAGGGGAGCGGCGAAGTTCCTCCGGGAAGGCTTCACCGGTACTTAGGGAAGGCCCATTTACCATCGATTCGGAGAACCAGTCCTTTTTTATGGGAGACAGGGAAATCCTTTTAAGCAGGACGGAACAAAAGCTTCTGATGGTACTGATTAAAAATAAAAACCGGATTCTGGAACGGGATACTCTGATTGAAAAGGTATGGGGAAACGACGGGGAATTCGTGGATGAAAATGCCCTTTCCGTCACCATTAAAAGGCTAAGGGACAAGCTGGAGAAAGATCCCAGGAAGCCGGAGTATATCCAGACTGTTTATGGGATAGGATATCGTTTTCAGATAGATGAGGGAGAGTCAGAATGACTGCGTATTTAATAAAGGGTTTCTACGGAAATCTGCCTGTGATTTTAATGTCGGTTACTGTAATTCTGCTTGCCGGGATCCTTATTTATGTGCTTGTCAGGCTTCACAGGGAATATGATATGCTGGATAAGATGCTGGACAGCGCAATCGAAGGAAATTTCCAGGAAAAAAGATTTGATGAATATATGCTCTCCAAGCTGGAAAGCAAATTATATCAATTTTTATCATCCAGTTCTCTGGGAAGGAAAAAGGTGGAAGAGGAAAGGGGGAAGGTGGAAGAACTTATAGCCAATATCTCCCACCAGACCAAAACACCCATCACCACCATACGTCTGTACGCGGGCCTGCTTGAGGAAAAGGATCTGCCGGAGGAAGAACATCTGCTGGCCAGACGGATTGCGGAACAAAATGACAGAATGGCGTTTCTCATTGAAAACCTGGTGAAAATTTCCAGGCTGGAAAACGGAATCGTTGCCGTACATCCTGTGAAGCAGGATATCGCAGTCCTCATGGAAAGCCTGGCCGGGATCTTTGAAAAAAATGAGGAAAGAAGAATCCTTTTTGATCCCTCTTACAGAAGTCAGGAGCTAATCATTGCCTGCTATGATTTGAAATGGACGGTGGAGGCTATTTCAAATATCATAGAAAATGCCATAAAATATACGGATCAGAACGGAAAAATAAAGATCTCGGTCATTCCCTACCAGAGCTTTACAGCCATTGAGATAAAGGACAACGGTATCGGGATTGCCGAGGAGGAACAGGCCAGTGTGTTCCTCCGTTTCTTCCGTTCCGAGAAGGTGAATGATAAAAAGGGAGTGGGACTGGGATTATATCTTGCCAGAGAGATCATTACCAAACAGGGAGGCTATATCAGCCTTCAGTCGGAGGAAGGAAAGGGTTCCTGTTTCCGCGTTTTCCTTTCTGAAAGATAAGAAAGATGTGATGCATTTTTTAAGAAATTTCCGTATCTTTTAAGATTTCAGCCCAATTCTTTCAAAACTGTCATTATTCTTTTTTTCATGGAAAGAACATGGAAAGATTTATTTGTTATAGTTTAGTCAGATAAGAAAAACAGATATGCGGAGGAGAGAATAATGAAAATTCTGAAAACGGAAGATCTTAAAAAATATTATGGAAACAAAGAAAATGAGGTTCATGCTCTGAACGGAGTTAATTTTTATGTGGAGGAGAATTCGTTTCTATCGTAGGGACTTCGGGAAGCGGAAAATCCACGCTGCTTCATATGCTGGGAGGACTGGACCGGCCTACCTCGGGAAAGGTTTTTGTAGACGGAAAAGATATTTTCAGCCTGAAGGATGAAGCCCTTACCATTTTCCGGCGCAGGAAAATCGGTTTTGTATTTCAGAGCTATAATCTGGTTCCGGTTCTGAATGTTTATGGAAATAAAGTGGATAAGGCCTATGTGAATGAGCTGATTGAAATCCTGGGAATCGGGGAAAAGCTTCAGAATCTTCCGGGCCAGCTTTCAGGAGGACAGCAGCAGAGAGTGGCCATTGCAAGAGCGCTTGCGGCAAAGCCCGCTATTGTCCTGGCGGATGAACCTACAGGAAATCTGGATTCCCGGACCAGCCAGGATGTGCTGGGGCTTCTGAAGGTAACCGGTGAAAAATTCGGCCAGACTATCGTTATGATAACCCACAACCCGGATTTGGCACAGCTTGCGGATCGGATTGTCAGAATTGAGGATGGAATGATTCTGAACCGGAAGGAGCGTGAGGCAAATGCTTAAGGTGAAAAACAATAAGTGTATCAGCCGCCTAGCCGATAAATCCTTCCGTGCAAATAAGACCAGGAATATCATAGCGGTTATTGCCATAGCCCTCACCACCATTCTTTTTACCGCCCTGTTTACCATAGGCAGCGGTGCGGTAGAATCCTTTCAGTACAATACCATGCTTCAGGCAGGGGGAATGGCCCATGGAGCCATCAAATTTGCACCGCCGTCCATTTATGAGGATGTGAAATCCCATCCCCTGGTAAAAGAAACAGGATTTCGCATGGTGACTGCGGACAGCGTAGATAATCCGGAATTTTTGAAACGTCATGTGGAGATGTATTATGAGGATCAGACCTGTATGGATTTGAGCTTTATCTCCCTGAAGGAGGGAAGCATACCCCAGGCGGAAAATGAAATTATAATGGATGTGCCTTCCCTTGATCTGCTGGGTGTTCCCGCCAGAACAGGAGAAAAGGTAACGCTGCTTCTTACGGTAAAGGGAAAGCAGGTGGAACGGGAATTTGTCCTTTCCGGCTACTGGGAACCGATCAATCCTTCCATGAATGTGGGATTTGCCATCTGTTCCAGGGCATATACGGAAAAATATGCGGATGAACTGAAATATATTTATAATGAGGAACCGTATATGAGCGGATCCGTGATGTATGATCTCATGTTCAAAAGTACCCGCGGTATGGATAAAAGTATGGATATGCTGGTTCAGGATCTGGGATATTCCCTGGATGACAGAGATGATAATTATCTGGCTGCAAATGTGAACTGGGCTTATCTGTCCAACAGCATGGGGCAGGATTCTGTGACGATGATGACAATAGCGGCGGCTTTGGCGTTAATCATCCTTACCGGCTATTTGATCATATATAATATTTTCCAGATTTCCGTTATACGTGACATCCGTTTTTATGGACTGCTGAAAACCATAGGAACCACAGGAAAACAGATCAAAAAGATCATCCGCAGACAGGGGCTGCGTCTTTCCCTCTATGGAATACCTATAGGCCTGGCAGTGGGATTTTTCATAGGAAAAGGGATCGTGCCTTATATTATGGCTATCAGTAATTACAATTCGGGAAAGGTAAGTGTTTCCCTGAATCCTCTCATCTTTGTGGGGGCGGCCCTGTTTTCTCTTTTTACGGTGGCTATCAGTACCAGAAAGCCCGCCAGCCATTTCTCCTGTGGAGGCGGTGAAATATACGGACAGCAATGCAGATATCCGTAAAAAGAACAAGAAATCCACCGACGGCGGAAAAATATATAAAATGGCCCTCTCCAATCTGGGAAGAAACCGGAAAAGAACGGTTCTGGTTATTGTATCCCTTTCCCTGAGCGTGATACTCATGAACAGCGTGGTCACCATGACAGAGAGCTTTGATCTGGACAAATACCTTTCAACCTTTGTTGATACGGATTTTCTTGCGGCCCATGCCCAATATTTTAACAACGACTACAGAAGCAATGAGGAACGTGTTTCGGAAAGTATGATTCAGGCAATTGAAGAAGAACCGGGATTTGAAAAGGGAGGAAGGATCTTTTTTTATCAGGACGTTTCCGTGAAAATGCCGGAGCCCAATCCTATTCATCTGAATGAGAATGGCGCGGCAGTAAATACGGAAGGAGAACACATTAATGTAGATGAGAACCTTTACCCAAGAGCAAATTTATATGGATTGGAGGAGCTTCCTCTCGCCAGAATGGATATTATTGCCGGTGAAACGGATCCGGATATTTTAAAGGAGAAGCTGGACACAGGCGATTATATTATTGAGGGAGTGGATATAGACGATTATGGTAAGGTTTATGAAGACCGTATTCATTATGCCATAGGGGATAAGGTGACTATCCATAACAGCAATGGGCAGGAAAAAGAAGCGGAAGTGATCGCCCAGATAAAAATCAAATATTATACAAACAGTGTGCGGTACTCTGGTGTGGATTATGTTTTTTATACAAGCAGGGACGGCTATGAAAAGCTGGGCGGAGACATGGACAGTGTGATGAGTTATTTATTTCAGTGTGAAGATGAGAAGGAAGGACAGATGGAACAGTTCCTTGCCTCCTATACGGAAAATCAGGAACCTATGATGTCCTTTGAATCCAAAAGCAGATATCTGGATAATTTCCAGAGCCTGAAAGGGACATTTACACTGGTGGGCGGAGTTCTTTCTCTGATTATCGGGATCATAGGGATACTTAATTTCATAAATGCATGTATTACCAGCATTATTACCCGGAAGAAGGAATTCGCGGCGCTGAAGGCAATCGGCATGACGGAAAAACAGACCCGCAGGATGGTCTGCCTGGAAGGAAGCTATTATGCGGCAGGAGTGGTTTTATTCAGTCTGACGGTGGGAAGTCTCTTTTCTCTGGTGGTTATGGGGAATTTCGTGATATTCTGGTTTACAACGTACCGGTTTATCCTCTGGCCTATGCTTATCGTACTTCCCTTTATGGTAGTGATGGGATTAGTAGTCCCTTATCTGACTATCAGGGTTACTGACAAGGACAGCGTGGTGGAAATGCTCAGGGAAGAATAATGACTGACAGAAAGGGCGGAATTGATTCTGCTCTTTCTTTTTTTTACAGGAGCGCCGTATCAGCGGAGGGAGTATGTGATATAATATTTGGAATAACTTTCTAAAAAAGAATAGACAAAAACAGGAAAAAAGCTTATAAAGGATATATTGAGGAGAATCCGTTTTAAGGATATTATGAGGAGAAATTTATGGAAAAGAAAAAGGCACTGCTTTGCGGCAGTGTATTAGTGTTATTTGCGGCTTTAATGGCTTTTGGATTTATGACTGCAGGAGAAAATGGTTCCTTTGGCGGCGATCTGCTTGAAGATGCCGTGGGTTTCTGCATGCAGTATGTGGGAGTGGCTTAATTGGAATATATACCTGCAAAAACAATTGTAACAAAGGCAAAATCCTCCCACTGGTTCGGAATCGACTACAACATGAATATATACAGGGGCTGCTGTCATGGGTGTATTTATTGTGACAGCCGTTCCGACTGTTACAGAATTACGGATTTCGATAAGGTGAGGGCTAAAGAGGATGCCCTGCGTATAATCCGGGATGATCTGCGTCGCAAGGTAAAAACAGGAGTGGTCGGTACCGGCGCTATGAGTGATCCCTATAACCCCTTCGAAAAAACAGAGGAGCTGACAAGGCATGCCCTGGAATTGGTGGATGCCTTTGGGTTCGGGACGGCAATCGCCACAAAAAGCGATTTAATTACACGGGATATTGATATTCTTTCGGAAATAAAGGAGCATTCCCCCGTTCTGTGCAAGATTACAGTCACCGCAGCGGAGGATTCCCTTTCTTCCCTGGTGGAACCGGGGGTATGTCCCTCCTCCGCCCGGTTTGAGGCCGTGAGAAGACTGAGTGAAGCGGGGATATTCGCAGGAATCCTTCTGATGCCTGTCCTGCCTTTCCTGGAGGATAATAAGGAAAATATAACGGCTATTGTCCGAAAAGCCCATGAGGCAGGAGCAAGATTTATTTATGCCGAATTCGGAATGACTCTGAGGGAGAATCAGAGGATCTGGTATTATGATAAGCTGAAGGAGATTTTCCCCGAAGAAGATTATGTTTCCCGGTATCAGAAAAGATATGGCTCCCGTTACCGATGCGGCAGTCCCAGGGCGGCGCAGTTATGGAAGCTTTTTCAGGCGGAATGTGAAAAATACGGTATCCTGTATGATATGAAAAGTATTATAAGGGCCTATAAAAGAGGTTATGAATGTACACAGCTTAGTCTGTTTGACGGGATATAAAAAATAAGCTTTCAGCAAAAAGAAGAGGATAGATATGGATATCGGAATAATCCAGCAGAAAGCGGAAGAAATGCGGATACTGAATCTTGCGGTAATGAAGGATGGAGAACTCCTTTTAAAGAAAGACTGGGATGAAGAAATAAGAAGGAACCAGTATTCGGCAAGCAAGAGCTTCACCGGCATTGCAGTGGGAATTGCGCAGAAAGAAGGTCTTCTTGAGCTCAATGAAAAGCTGTGTGATATTTTCCGGGAGGAAATGCCTGAAAACCCTTCTGAAAATCTGTGCAGTGCCACGGTAAAGGATTTGCTGACCATGTGCCTGGGACAGGATTCGGGTTATTTAATGGGAGTACAAAGACCTCTCATGAAAGAGATGGACTGGGTACGCTATACGCTGTCCCGTCCCTTCACACAGAAGCCAGGCACCAGTTTTTTATATAATAATGCAGGGCCCTATCTTGCAGGTATTCTTGTTCAGAGAAGGTCAGGCTGTGATCTTGTAAATTACCTTATGCCCAGGCTTTTTGAGCTCATGGGAATCAGAAGGCCTGTGTGGGAAACGGACCCCTACGGATATACCTTTGGGGCAGGCGGTCTGTTTTTATGCGTGACTGAGCTTTTGAAATTCGGACAGCTTCTCCTGCAGGAAGGAAACTGGGAGGGAAAACAGATAGTTCCTTCTGCTTATATCAGGGAAGCATCAAAGAAATATATTGATAACGAGAAGGATGGCTATGGTTATCTTTTTTGGCGCGGTCCTTATAATTCTTATCGTGCGGATGGCAAATACGGGCAGTTTTCCATTGTTCTTCCGGATAAAAATGCCGTGATTGCCATCAATGCGGAGTCCAGGGATGCGGATGCGATGATGGAATGCTGCATGGATATTATTGTCCCGCAATTGTAACAGATGTAATTTATGATAATAAAAAAGGAGTAAAGAAAATGCTTTTTATAGAATACCCCAAATGCTCTACCTGTCAAAAAGCCAGGAAGTGGCTGGATGAAAGAAAAATAAGCTATGAAGACAGACATATTGCGGAGAAAAACCCTACCGTGGAGGAGCTTACGGAATGGTATGGCAGAAGCGGCCTCCCTCTTAAGAAGTTTTTTAATACAAGCGGCTTAAAATATAAGGAATTGGGGCTGAAGGACAAGCTGAAGGATATGAGTGAGGAAGAACAGATTAAACTGCTTGCCACAGACGGAATGCTGGTGAAGCGTCCTCTGATTGTTGCGGATGATTTTATCCTGACAGGGTTCAGGGAAAATGAGTGGAAAGAAAAAATGGAGTGATGCTATGAAAGAAAACAAATACGATGATCCGTTATTTTTTGAGAAATACAGCCAGATGGATCGTTCCAAAAAAGGGCTGGACGGTGCTGGCGAATGGAAGACATTGGAAAATATGCTTCCTGATTTTCAGGGAAAGAAGGTTCTTGATCTGGGCTGCGGTTATGGATGGCACTGTGAATATGCCGCTGACCATGGAGCCGCAGAAGTGACGGGAGTGGACATTTCTGAGAAAATGCTGGAAGAAGCCCGGAAATCCCATAAAAAAGGCAATACCGCCTATATCTGCTGTCCCATTGAGGATATTGATTTTGAAGAGGCTTCCTTTGATATCATTTTAAGTTCCCTCGCCTTTCATTACATTGAAAATTATGAAGAGATTGTGGATAAGATCCATAAATTACTCAAGCCCGGTGGATATCTTGTTTTTTCTGCAGAACATCCGGTATTCACTGCGGAAGGGAGCCAGGACTGGTATTATGATGAAAACGGAAAGATTCTTCACTTCCCGGTAGATAATTATTACTATGAAGGAAAAAGAAATGCGGTGTTCCTGGGAGAACAGGTTACCAAGTATCACAGGACATTCACCACATATATTTCCGTTCTGTTAAAGAAAGGGTTCCGGCTTGTGGATGTAGAGGAGCCTCAGCCGCCGGAGGAAATGCTGGATACCGTTCCCGGAATGAAGGACGAAATGCGCCGGCCCATGATGTTTCTTGTATCGGCACAGAAAGAAAAATAAAGAAAAAAAGGGTACCTTCGCCGGAGGGTGCCTTTTTTGTAATGCAGGCTTCGCATATGCCATGATGCCTTCCGGAGATCAAATTTATAAATAGTATCCCCCGGAACCCGCTGTTTTACGGGATTGCAACCTGTGGGTGACAAATTGCAATACGCTGATTTCTTGTAAAAAAGCAGATTATATGGAAAAATGAAGCTATAGAAAACAGAGCTACATTGTGGCAGACAGGAGATTATATGAAAAAATTTTGTGATAAGCTGATTCAGCTTCGCAGAGAAAAGGGCTACTCCCAGGAGCAGCTGGCAGAATATTTGGAGGTATCAAGGCAGTCGGTGAGTAAATGGGAGGCGGATAAAACCATGCCGGAAATAAGCAAGCTGATTGCAATATCCCAGCTTTTCCACGTATCGCTGGATTATCTTCTGATTGACAGCTGTGAAGACAGAGGAGATAAAAAATGGGAGCCTGCCAGTGATACAGAGGAAATCAGGCAGACTATTAATGAAGTAAAGGATTTTTTAGGCTATCAGAAAGGATTTGAGTATAAAAGCAGGGCAAATATAGGAGGTATCCCCCTGATACACATTAAATTCTGCCGGTAGATGGGGCGACTCCGGATGAAGGATGCCGCGAGGGGAATTATAGCCGTGGGGAATATTGCAGTTGGTGTGGTGAGCGCCGGATTTGTCTCAGTGGGGATCTTCAGTATAGGTATGTTATCTCTTGGCCTTCTGGTTTCGCTGGGGATTGTTTCCATAGGAGCTTTGGCTATGGGAGTGGCGGCTATAGGAATCGTTGCAGGCGGCGTATCCAGTCTTGGGATTTATGCCACAGGTGTTGCTGCAGCGGGGAAAGAGATTGCCACAGGAGGATCCATTTCTTATCGCCGCAGGCAAAACGGCTGTGGCGCAGCAGGGAGAACATTTATGGGGCCATAATATGACTGCTGTGGATGATGGGGTTACCAGGGAATGGGTAAAAAGCTTTCTCGTTGGCTATAATCCCAAAGTGCCCGGGTGGATTCTTGATTTTCTTACTCTTATATATAAATAAAACAGGGAATGTGATATACTTTTTTTAACGGATGTTTTCTTTAAGGAGGCAGGATATGAAAAAGTATATTACAATTGATAAGAAATATCTTCTGATCCCTGTTTGTGCGGAAAAAGAACGGAAGACGATCAGCATCTCCTGCCAGGGAGAAAAAATATATGAATTTAATGTGCCGGTAAAGGAAAAGCCGGACGGACATTACGGTTTTCACTACTATGCTCCTGTTAATATGGAAGAATATAAGGGAAAAACTTTATTGATAGAGGGAAGTATTCCGAAAGCGTTTATGGACGCCATATCCCTTTCTGATACCGTACCGGAAAATCTCCAGTCCCGTCCCCTTCTTCATTTTGCACCCCGCACGGGCTGGATGAATGATCCCAACGGGCTGCTGTATAAGGACGGTGTCTATCATTTATATTTCCAGTACAATCCATTTGATACCCGCTGGGAAAATATGTGCTGGGGACATGCGGTGAGTAAGGATCTGCTTCACTGGGAGCAGAAGGAGACTGCGCTTTATCCGGACAGTGACGGCGTCATGTATTCCGGGAGCGGAATTGTTAATGAACAGGGACTTCTGGGCCTCCCTGAGGATGCTCATATCTATTTTTATACATGTGCGGGAAATAAATCAAAATGGAGCCTGGGGAAAACCTTTAATCAAAGAATCGCTTACAGTACGGACGGGGGAAATACCCTTGTAAAGCTGGAAGGAAATGCGGTAAAGCATATTTCCGGGGAAAACCGGGATCCCAAGGTCTATTGGCATGAAGAGAGCAAAGCTTATATCATGGTTTTGTATCTGAAAGACAACGAGTTCATGATTCTTCGTTCCAAGGATCTGAAAAACTGGAAAAAGACCCAGATTCTGACTCTGAAGGATTCCTGGGAATGTCCGGATCTCAGAAGGATTCCCGTGGAAGGCGGCGGAGAAAAATGGGTGTTCTGGAGTGCGGACGGTTATTATTTTCTGGGAGAATTTGACGGCTATGAATTTAAGACGGATGGTGTGAAGCTGGAGGCTTACCGGACTAAAATTCCCTATGCCGCACAAACCTTCTGGGGAACTGAGGATGTGATTACGATTCCCTGGCTGAGAACGAAAAATAAAGGAAAATTATATACGGGTGTAATGGGGATTCCAAGGAAACTGATCCTTGCCGAAACACCTGAGGGATTGAGGCTTAGACAGAATCCGGTTGAGGAATTCCGTAAAGCAAGGGTGAGTGTGTCAGTTTCCCAGGGTGAGGGAAAAGTTTTCTATATGATGCAGAAAGCAGGTGTTGTTGAAATATCCGTTCATATGCAAAGCCCCTGCGATTTTGTTGTCAATCTCTACGGTACGACCGTTACTTATATCCCTTCCTGCGGGAAAATGAATGTGGGGAAGGAAACGGTACAGCTCGGCAAGGAGCTGAATGATTTTTCTATTATTGCGGATGGGGAAATTGTGGAGATTACCGCGGACAACGGGCTTGTCTATGCCGTATTTGAGATGGAATCGGACAGTAAATCAGGGAATGTGACGGTGGATATCGGCGGTAAGGCTTATGTCGATATTTACAGGGTGGAATGATAATAAATAAAACGGGAGCGTATCAGTCTGAAGATTTATTCATGCTGGCAGCTCCTTTTTTGTTTTGGATAGATTGTTTGATTTTGTTAAGAAATTCCGTTATATCTTTTTAAGAAATAGCAGCTATACTTGTAAGCAGAACAAAAGGAAATACAAATTTGCAGATAACAGCTTTGTCAGAAAAAAAATATCAGAAAGGAATTTTATGAAAATTCATTTGAATCACTTAAGCATGACCTATCCCACCGGCAAACAGGCTTTGAAGGATATAAACCTGACGCTGGAAAGTCCGAGTCTCATAGGCCTGGTGGGGCCTAACGGCGCGGGAAAATCCACACTGATGAAGCTGCTTGTTGCAGGGCTTCTTCCTACAGGCGGTGATATTGCCATTGATGATAAGCCGCTGACAAAATGTGAAAAAGAGCTGAAGAAGAAGCTGGGCTATTTACCGCAGGACTTCGGTCTGTATGATGAACTGACAATATGGGAATTTCTGGACTATATGGCAGCGTTAAAGGGGATACGTAACAGCAGGCCCGTTATAGAAGAAGCTATTCTGGCTACTGGTCTGGAAGAAAAGAAAAAGGCGCGCATAAAAACGCTGTCCGGCGGACAGCGGCAAAGAGTAGGAATTGCACAGGCGCTGCTGGGGAAACCGGAATTTCTGATTTTTGACGAGCCTACTGTGGGTCTGGATCCGGAAGAACGTATCCGTTTCCGTAATTTTTTCTCTCAGACGGCACAGGATAAACTGGTACTGCTGTCCACTCATATCATTGAAGATATACAGTCTGTTTGTGACAGGCTTATTGTAATTGACCACGGGGAGATCCTGTTTATAGGCAAACCTGAAGAATTGATCCTGCAGGCCAGGGGACATGTAGGTGTTCTGCTGGAACATAACGGAGATAAAAAGGAGTCTGACCTGCGTATCATCTCCCGGGTGAATACAGCGGAGGGTGTGCTATGCCGGGGAGTGGCGGATGAGCTGCCAAAGGAGGCCCAAAGTGTGGAGCCTACGCTGGAAGATGCCTATTTATATCTCATTACGCAGGAGGGTAAAACACAATGAAATTTTCTTCTCTCTTTCGTATGGGGCTGGGACGGCTTTTTCGCAGCGGGATGACATGGGCG
>OATT01001249.1_pt1 | contig 14511 bp, 15 predicted proteins | sample 1476071 | NCBI WGS metagenome assembly OATT01 (sample SAMEA2579989, study PRJEB22360) | human gut metagenome | biome: human gut; feature: human-associated habitat; material: faeces | place: Denmark | collected 2008/2010 | reverse complement strand
CAATTAATAAGTTATTTGGTTATACTGTTCATAATGAAAAAGGTAAGCCAACAAATTCAGAATTCATAGCTATTATAGCTGACAAGTTAAGACTTAAAAACAAAGTATCTTAATAGGTTGTCAAGTCAGTAAAATGGCTGTTGAACAAGAAATTTGAAAAAGTCAAATCTATGTTGTTTATAGCAACAAAGTGCATTTGATACCAATAAATAAATATTAGATTAAAAGATAGGACACTTTCTATCAGTTGGATTTTTCCAAACTGTTAGGAGGTGTTTTTTTATGGCGAAAATTTTAAAATCTAAAAGAAATTTTAATTTTTATATTGAAGATTTTATGGAGTATTGCAAATTAAAAGGATTAAGTAGAAAGACTATGAAATCATACGAATCAAGTTTGATGTTGTTTTCAAAATATATTGAAGAAGAATTTCATCTGTCAAAAGTTGAAGATATAAAGTCAACACACGCAAATGAATATGTAAAGTTTACAAAGGATAGAGGTAAGTATTCATATGTAAGTGATGATAAAACAATTGCAATCAATAATCCAAGTGTGAGAAAAGATTTTGGTAAGACTGTATCTCCATCAACAATAAATAATTATATAAGAAATCTAAAAGTATTTTTTACATGGGCAGTTGATAACAAAATAATTAAGTTTAGTCCTATGGATAAAGTACAGTTTATTAAAGTAAAAAGAAAGCCAAAAGATAATATATCAGACTCAGATTTTACAACATTAATCAAGGTACTTGATGTTACTAAATACTATGAGTATAGAAATTATGTTGTAATTCAATTAATTATGGATACAGGCATGAGATTAGGAGAAACATTATCATTGACAATTGATGATATTGATTTAGATAGAAGAGTTGTTTTAATTCCTTCTGATATAACGAAAAGTAAGAAAGAAAGATATGTATTTTTTAGTAATACAATGTGTGGGATATTAAGAAGATGGCTTCAGTTTAAGGATAGATATATTGATAATGATGTTTTAATATTCCCAACAACAAGAGGAACAAAATTAGGAATTCCTCATTTTGAAAGAAATTTTAGGATCTATAAAGAAAGGGCTGGATTATCTCAAAATGTAACACCACATTCATTAAGAAATAACTTTGCTAAGAGGTGTTTAATGTCTGGAATGGACATATATACATTGTCTAGGATACTTGGACATAGTTCTGTAACAGTAACTGAAAAGGCTTATTTAGATTTAACTGTAACTGATATAAGAAAGAATTATCAGAGGTTTAGTCCTTTAGAAAATATGCAGAAAAGATAAAAGAACAGGTGGCTAGACCTGTTCAGATTGAAATAGTTTAGCAAATACAAATTAAAACTTAATATTGTATAACTATCCATTAAAATTTAATATTGTATAACTATCTCTTGAACTAATTATATTTCAAAAAAATTAGATTTTCAAGGGCTTAGTTTCCTATTGTAAAAAATAGGTTGCTTGTATAAGCAATAGAGCAAGCTTAAATAAGTCTATAGGTTAGCTATGCCAATGCAGAAAGATAGCACTATTATTATTCACTAGTAAATTACTTCAATTATAGCTAGTGTAAGGTAGTAATAATAGGCTAGGTGGTTACGACCAATAACCTATAAACAACGGTATGGAGGTAGTTTGGCATGATAAATCGTGGGTAAGCATTAGCAACTATGACAACTTAAGGGACAAGCTAATTAAGGTAAAGCTAATGATTAGTATTAATTGAAGATGTAAGCGACAACTCAACTTAAACAGTTGTAGAAATTTACTTGATACTCTTACTTATGTTTAACAGAAATATATTTTTTGTTAAATGTAAGGTAAGGTATTATGCTTTACTCCAATCTAAGCTTTCCAGTTGTAGTTTGTCGCTTTGCTACTTAAAGTCAATAGGAGGATTAGAAAATGAAAGTAAATACAATACAACAATACTATGTTAAGCAGTTCTTGGAGGATAACTTCTACATAGAAGAATTAAAACTAACATTAATGGATAGATATACAATAAGAGTTAAGGATAGTAATGATGATGAGATGGAGTTTTGGTGGGATATAGAAGAATGTAAGGTAAAATATAGAGATATTTAAAAGTAAAAGAAACAAAATAGGTATTAAGAAATTAAAGGAGATCATACAATGAAAGAAAGAATATTAACAAAAGAAGAAATAGAAGAATTAAGAGAGAAAGCAATTAATAATGCTATGAGTAAGTTTGGGTGGAGTAAATAACGTTCAGAGGACAGATTAGGGCGTAATTATAGAGAGTTTATGTCTAAAGTAAACTTAGTAAGTGTTGATAGAGAAAACAGGTCGTTATAAACGACCATTAGAGAGTTTCTAGGTCGCCAGAAACGACCTCGAAAATAAATGACACAACTCACTAGAAAGGTGTATAAGACGATTTAAGCATGTTAGTAATTTTATTTATCATTAAATATGTAAAACCTATCAGAATGGCTTATGATGAGTTTTAAGGATAGTGTAAAATAAGTTCTTACTAATCACTTGTTTTGAGAGTGTATGATTTAGTGATAATGTACTACAAATCAATCATTGACTTTCTGACGATACACGACTTTTGATAGATAAATCTCTTCAAATGCTAGTAAAATCAATAGAATACGTTAACTAGTCGATAGCTTTTAATTTGGCACTAAAAACACTTAATTATGCTAGTATTTATATAGCATTTGGCGACAATGAGTGATAAAGCGTAAAAAGTAGCTAAAATAGTAATATTTGCTAGTGTTTATATGGAATATCTCCGATAGCCTTTTTATTTAGTAGTGAAATAGTATAATATATAAATAAATATAGTAAGAAGTAGTATAAAAGCTATTGTAAATGGAATAATACAAATATAAATATGTATTCTTAATTATAAAGGGAGTAGTGTAAAAGCTACTTCTTTTGTTATATAGCTAAATATAGCACATTTCAGCGAACTAATTACATAGCGAAATACTATATAAACTTCAATTCTGATATGAAAAATAATTTCAAAATTATATAAATAGTATAAATATTAGTATAAAAAAATTCTAGAAATTTAAAAATCGTCAGAATTGATATTGAAATTGTAACTGACTTCAAGGGTTACTTTTATTTTGATAGGGGGGGATCTAAAAATTTGTAAATTTTAGTTAGTGTTAGAGAAGTCGTTCTCCTAGTTACAATATCAATCACCAAAAAATCCGAACTCGATATACAAAGATGGCACTTACTAAGTACCATTTGATAAGATCACAAAGTAGGATAGGGGGGATATATAAATCAAATCAGAAAAATTTAATTATTACTCTATGTTGATTTGTAGCTAAGATTAGAAATTTAGAGGGTGATTAGCCTAGAGAGGTACTAACTTTAAATTCTCATGAAGATAGAGTAAAAATAGCTAAAAACACTAGTAAAATTAATATAAATTAATACATATTCAAAATGTAGTAAAACACTATAAAAAATAACATATATAAAAGATTTAGTGTTAAGATAGAAGAGGTTAAAAGAATTATTTTAATCAGAAGTGGAAGTTTTTCAAAAAGAATATTAACAAATTATTAATAATTATTGGTATCTATAAGTGATATTGGTATCTATAACTAAGCTGACAATTATTTGCGAATACGATATTATATCATCAAAGCAAAAAAATAGAATATGAATTGCTATTTTTTTATAGTAAAAATCTAGAGAAAATTATGTTCAAGGGGTAAAAAATATGAAAAAAGTAAATAAAAATGCAGTAAGCATATATGAAAATAAAGATAAATTTGTAGTTGGAGAAAGCTATTCTTATAAAGATATATGTAGTATATGTGATATTAAAGAATATAATTCTGGGGATAGCAGAAAGAAACAATTAGACACATTTAAAGAATTATTCAATGTAGAAGAATACAAAGTTGCAAGAACTACAATGTATAAGATTATATCTGTTAAAGAACTATCAGAAGAGGAAAGTACAGAGTTAGTTGCTAATAAAAGAGGTACTAATGTAAATAGTCATGGAAATAGAAAGGCAGAATATAGTGCAGATATAGTTGATAGTTTATTAGCTAATCTATATCTGAAAAGTTTAGAAGATAGAGAAGATAATTTAAAAATTTATGAACATATTGACGATAGATACTTTAAGATCATAACAGATAAGTTTGATTTAAGTTGTCTGATTGGAATAAGAAATAGAGAGAATTTCAAGAATGCTAGATTAAATAAATTTGACTTCTGTGATAATGCAAAGATAAATATAAAATCTTTTGAACATATATACCCAAGCACGAATGATGCTATATATAGGGCAACTAGCTATGTACTATCATTATTACAAAATAGTGGACATGTAAACATTAGAGAAACTATGAGAGTGTTAGTTCCAAAATTCAAAGATGAAGAGGGTTATGTGCTTGATGATGAAGAAATAGATAATATGATACTAGAAGAGTACAATGCAGAAGAGGTTGATAAATATCTGATAGATAAAATCAAATGTTTAAGGGGAGAGGTAGCAAACAAAATGGGATATACTTCTCTGAAAAATATATATAATAGTTCAGATCAGTCAATCATAGATACGTTCAATAGAATGTTAGAAGAAACAGTTAAAGAGAAATTAAATGTACATAAATTCTATCCAAAAATTGAGTTGATTCTTAATAAAGAAAGTGTGTTAAATTACTTCTTAGATAAAGATATGAATTTATATGACATTAGTAAAATTGGAACAGAGAAGTTTATACAACATAGAATAGATAAAATGCTTTTAGAGAAAAACGTTATTAATTCTGAAGAAAAAATACAAAAAAAGCTAGATAATATATCTAAAAAGCATAATACAGAAAATCCATTTTTTTATTATGATAAAGTTCAACTAAATAAGTATTATGATAAAGATTTAAATAAATTATCTAACTTACTGATAGACCCAAATCAGAAGACAATAGAAGTAAGTAAAGAACTTAGAGAAACTAAGCAGATAAAGAAAACTAAGAGAAAATATACTAGAAGTGGCTTTACAGAACAGACAAAGACTAAGTATGTGCTTAGTGATAAAGACTTAGAAGAAATTGAAAATCTAAAGAAAATATAATCAGAAGAGGAGAGTAAATGTTTGAAATAAATGATATTGTTAGATTAACAAAGATAGAGAGAGTGAGTATTGAAGAAATTGCATTGATAGATGATGTATATTATATAAAATCTGCATATATAACTTATTCTTGTGATAAGAATATATTAAAGCAACTAACATTGATAGATACTTCTATGAAGTGTTCTAAAGCACTCAGAGAACTTAAAAATAATCAATATATCAATAAATACTCAGAGATAATTGATATTGTTGATAATGTTAATATCGTTGAAGAAGATGTAGAGTTATCTCTGAATAGTATAGAGGATATATCAGAAGAGGACATAGAGAAGTTCAAAGAGTTATCTTTTGCAGAAATGAAAGAGTATATACTATCTAAAAAGAAAAGATTATTAAGTAGACATTATGAAATAGCTAGTAAGCAATTTGATTTAGAATATGATACAGAAGATAAGCAAAGAGAATACTTTGAGAGATTATCTCTGATAGAGCATTCAGAGTTTGCTAATATCTATCATAATTGCAGAGTACACCATATACAAGAAGAGATTTGGAGAAGAAAGTCTATTGAAGTTGGATATGATAGAGATAAAATAGAGAAAATTGTCTCTAAACACGATAAAGAGTTATCTGTTGAATATATTAAAGATTTATTCTTACAACGTAAGATAACACTAGAAGAATGTAAAATAGCTTGTACTATGAATAGAATTATACATAGATTAGCTAGTTATAATTTAAGATTTATGTCATTCACATTAGAAGAGTTAGATATTCTATTGCCAGTTCTTGATTCAATTGATAGAGACCTCGGACATATAATATCTAGACTTTATAGAGTTGATTCATCTGTTATCATTGCAGATGCAGAAGAATTATATAGATTACAAGAAAGACTAATAGAGTTAGCAGACTAAATATAACGTCTGATAGGATTTTAGAGAAGAGTTTACATTCTGTTAATGTTATTTTACCCATCTTCTTATAAAACCTCTCAGAAACGCTTCTGATGAGTTTTAGAGAGTATTAAGAGAGTAAGAGTAGCATTGTATATTAAAAATTAAAAATAAATTAAGTTAGGAGATAACATACAATGCAAAAAGCAATATATAGTATAAAAGACAGTACAAACAAGAGAGTTTATGTTGGAGAAACAATGAATTTAACAGATAGATTTATAAATCATAAAGAAGAGTTAGATAGTAATACACATATCAATAAAAGACTTCAAGCAGAATACAACTCAGAAGACTTTAAATTCTGTATAGAGTTGCTATTAGATGAAAGTATCAATTTGAATAATGCAGAAGAAAAGATGTTATTACTATTGTTAGAAAGAAAAACCATTAATAAATATAAAGAAGATGGCTATGAAGTATTTAATGCAGAAGATAGCTTACAAAGAGTATTACAACTAGATAAGAAACTCTTTTCTGACGATACTAAAGAGTATACACAAGAAGAGATGTTAGAGTTATTTAATAAAGTTAATAGCAAGTTGAAGAGTTTTAAACAAATAGATTGCTTACTATATACAGAAAGATTTAAATTAAAAGATTTATATAGTAAAAAAGAACTTATAAAAGCAGAGATATTAGAAGAAGATGGTTGGAATTTATATGATACATCTATCTATTACAAGCTAAAATATGGCTTTACTAAAGGCGTTCTGAGTGGAGATAACTATTATAAGAAGATTATTTTTTTATTAGCTTATAATATTGCTATCTATATTATTTAAAGAGCGAAAAGATTAAAATAAAACAACTAGTAGAAATGTTATATTTTATATGCAATAATATTAGTGGAAGTAGATACTTCAATAAACTTAAACAAAACATAATAATTTTAAAAGGAGTTAATTAAGATGAAAAAGTATTTAATAACATATGCTAATATTTCAGTTTGTGAAGAGTATTTAATGATAGTTAAAGCTAATTCGGTTAAGGAAGCTATTTGTAAATTTCATGACTATAAAATAAATAATATAGAATTGTATGAAGACTTTGAAGAGGCAGTTGATGGAAACATTGAAGGTGATTATTTTAAATGGATTAATAATGGAAATAAATGTGAATATGATTGGGATTCTGCCATAGATAAATTTTTAAAAAGTAAACATGTCTTTGGAAATAAGAGAAAGTATAAAGAAATTAATTTAAATAAGGTTGTAGAAGAATGTAAGAGTATTGTAGCAGAATGTAGAAATAAAGATTTTGACTTAAGCAAATATAGTATAGAAACTAAGGAATCAATATTTAGATGGATGTTTGAGTATCTAGAAGCTTTAAATATGGATAAATTTAAGGTAATAGAGTAATCTTATTATAGAAGAGGTTAAACCTCTCTTCTTTTTTATTAAATAGATATTTTAAATTAAAGTTTGGAGCATCTCTAATTTTGATAGGAGTTAGTAGAGTTTTATATATTGAGGACTGATATATTTGCTTTTTTTAATTTATTTTCAAAATATAATATAAAGCAAGGGATTATATTGAAATAGTTTTATAAACTAGATAAGAATGTTGAAAAAAATTACAAATATAGCTCATTGTAATAATGTTAAGTATAGTGTTACGTTATAGTATGAAACAATTTGAGATAGGAGAATAGTTATTGGAAATATTAAGTAAAATAAAGAAAAATAAAATAAAATGCATTTTAATGTGTGTTGTAATTGTATTTGGAATACCTATTGCAATTAATTTATTATTATATTGTCCAATACCAACAAGTTCAACTACAGATGCAGATTGGTTAAGCTTTTGGGGAAGCTTTCTAGGAGCAATTATTGGTGGGGTTGCTGGATTGCTAGGTGTTATTTTGACAATTAAGAAAATGGAGAATGACAGATTAAAAGAGGAAAGTACAAGATTTCCCTGCCTAATACCTATAGAACAAGTAATAGTTTTATTTCATCATATAGATATAGATCAAGGCATCTATATCTCATATGATGAAAGTATTAATCCTCAAGAGGTAAGAGAAGTCATAGCTAAAAGAAAAGGACATCCTTATAATGATGTGAGTATCAACATTGTAAATGTTGGTGAAGAGCATGCAATAAGTGTTAGAAGTATCTGGGAAAGTAGTAATGGTAATTTAGCTAAAAATGATAGAAAGGTTCAAATCATCAGAGGGGCTTCAACTAATGATTTAGGTAGTACTAATTTACCAATTAATATGAGATATGAAATTGAAAGTATAATTAGGAGAAAATATGAGGATATACTTGAGAATAGAGTAAAAGAAAGTTTTGAAATTGGGAAATTAACTTTAAAGCACAAGAGAAGAAATGGAAAAGAATTTAGTCAGGAATATAATGTAATAATAAAATTGTTTACTAGAAGAATCTATAATGAAGATGAAGAAAATAAAATATTTTTTATTAACATTTCATTTAATGAAGTTGAAAATGATTAAAAGAATATGTTATATTAAATATAGCAACAAATATTTAAAGGAAAAACCAACTAAGAAAGTCATTTAAAATACTGTTTTGATATTAATTTAATTGGTCAAATATTGTTGTTCAACAGAAAATTAAAACTACTGTAAACCTATGCTATTGAAGTTGCTTGGGGAAGAGGTCAAATAGAAGCAATCAACAAGCTATTTGGCTATACAATTCACAATGATAAAGGCAAGCCTACAAACAGTGAATTTATTGATATCATTGCAGACAAGCTAAGATTAAAGAATAAAGTGTCTTAAATGGCTTGGTTGTGCGATTTATTAATTAGCACATACCAATAAAGATATGAAAATAGGCGTGGATAATCGTAAATTTTAACAATAAATTTAATATAATAAAGTAGTAAAATACCTTCTGTTTATTGGGTTTAAAAAAACTTGATAGATAGGAGGTATTTTTTTTATGCCTAGAATTAAAAAGAAAAAAAGAATTTGGTTATTATATACAAGATTTTATTGACTATTGTACTTATAAAGATTTATCTGTAAAAACAATAAAAAGTTATTATCAAACATTAACATTATTTGCAAAATATCTTGAAGAGGAAAAGGATATCACTAGTGTAACTGATGTTAATAAAGAGATTGTAGAAGAATATATAGCTTTTACAAAGGATAGAGGTAAATATTCATATGTTGCTGATGAGAAGACACTAAATGTAACTTATCAAAACAATAGAAAGGATATTGGAAAAGAAATATCTGTAGCAACTTTAAATAATTATTTAAGAAATATAAAGGTGTTTTTTAATTGGTGTGAAGAAAATTCTTTAATTAAATATAATACAGTTGCCGATGTGAAATTTATTAAAGGAAAAAGAAAAATAAAAGATCAACTTACTGATGATGAGTATAAGAAAATAATAAAAGCTATAGATTTAACTAAATTCAACGAATATCGAGATTATATAGTAATTCAATTAATTATGGATACAGGAATGAGATTAAGTGAATGTCTTAGTTTAACTATAGATGATATTGATGTTGTTAGAAAAACTGTCTTTTTAAGTGCAGAAGTAACTAAAGGTAAAAAAGATAGATATGTATTTTATAGTAATCACATGAGCGTTTTATTAAATAGATGGATAAGGTATAAAGATTCTATACAATATAATGATCTCTTATTTCCTACGCAAAGAACTAATGGATTAGTTACACCTTCTAATTTTGAAAGAAACTTTAGAGGATATTTAAAGAGGGCTAAGATAACTAAAAATATTACACCTCACACTTTAAGAAATAATTTTGGGAGAAGATTTTTACTTAATGGTGGAGATATATTTATGCTCAGTAAAATACTAGGACATTCTTCAGTAACGGTAACTGAAAAGGCATATTTAGATATAACTACAGAGGATATAAGAAAGTCTTATCAAAGATTTAGTCCATTAGAAAATATGAATAAATAAAAAAAATAGCACCTATGCCAGTAGGTACTATTCTAACAATTAAATATTGTTAAATTAACTTTGCATATCCCTCTTGGAGATACATTCAACCGTAATTAAATTGTATCAAAAAAAGAATGGATGTGCAAGGCTTAGTTTCCTATACCCTAAAATTGGTATAGGTTAGTTGTTTATGCACTCCACAACTCTAAATAATCTGAGTAGGTTACATGAAGCCAATGCAGAAAATTCATGGGGTATTATTTACTTACTCTACTTATAAAGTAATATCCTTAGTCGGGTACGTATGACCGTCTGCAAAATTATACGGGTGTTATAGGGAACTGCCACATTAGTGGGGGATTTAATAGCGATAAAGAGAATATTCGGGTAACAGTTGAGTATTTAGCTATTAATTACAAGTAGAGTGTTGAAACGAGCGATACAATGTTTAGACTCGACAATAGGAGCCTTGAGAGTAAAATCTTAGGGCAAACTATATTCACTCGCAACGTGTCCAGATTACCTCGACATTATAACGCTACGCTACTTAATTGCAAGTATTTACTTAAAAGTTTTTATTAGATAAAATAGAATATAATAAATTAGATAAAGGATAAAGTGATAATAATGAATTTGAAGGAAGAGCTTGAGAATTTAAAAAAAAGACATATTGAAGATGAACTACAATATATCTGGGATTATAGTAAGAAAACTGGATTTGCACAATATGTAACTGAAAATAATAAAGAGACTATAAAAAAGAATGTAGTACATTATGGGTTTATAGTAGTTCAACAAGCAATAAAAAGAACTATGTATAAAAAAGATAAAAGTGATAAAGAATATACTATTGCAATGGTAATAAGAGAATTTGGGCAACAGATATATCTTTTAACAGTTGATAAAGAAAAATTAGAAAGGATACAAGCTTATAGAGAAGGAGAAAAATTATATGAAAAGCAATTGGAAGAATGGAAAGAGTTTGAAAAACAACAATTGGAAAAGTTTTTAAATATAGAAAAGTTTAATAATTTTGAAGAAAGAGATAGAAGTGAGAGTAGTGACTATATGAGCTATGAAGATATAGAGTATAAATTGCTTGGATGGGATAAATAGAAAATAAAAGAGTCTAGAAAACTAGACTCTATTAATGGGGACAAATATGAAAAAAATTTTCTTTAGCTTCTAAAATTATAACCATTCTTCAGAGTTATATTCAGATGTTTTATAAATATTTTCTATCTTTTTAAGTTTCAAATTAAGTTTATAAGTTGTGTAACATATTAAGGATATACTTATGGTAGATAGAACAATTAAAAAAGAAAATGTGTATATTATTAGATTAATCATTTTACTCACCTCAATAGAAATTATTACCAATATCTGTTATAATTAAACATATATTTTTTAATAATAGAGGTGGAGAGTTGGTAAAGGGGAAATACGAAAGAATTGAAATAACATTCAATAAAGATGATGAATATGAAATTGAATTATATAATTATATAATAAAAAATAGTAATAAGATAGGAAAAGCTAAATGGATTAAAAATTTAGTTAGAAAAGAAATGTCAAAGGACAGGGAATAAAAAATCTCTGTCCTTATTTTTTGGATTTAAATTACGGAAATATTTTAGGAAACTTTTACGGAAGTAGTGCATATATATAAACTATAAAGCATTTCAAAGGCCATTTCTTTAAACATAAGATAGCTGGAGGTAATTATGGAAATTTTAACAATTGGATTAATTTGTTTAGGGGTTTTATTTGTTAAAGAAGGAGGGGAGTTACTAATAAATAGTATTGATAAGGCTATTAATAGTAATTGGTATGAGCTAACGGAATCTTTAAAATTGGATAAATATAAGATTAAAAACAAGGAAACAATGGAATATGGAACTAGATTACTTGTAGATTTGCCACCAGGAGGAACAGTAACCAAAATAGAGGAGAATCAGGAAGCTATAGAAAAAGCTTATAAATGCAGATGTTTAATAAATAATATACCATTTTCAAATTTAGTTGAAATTGATTTGATTACTAAAGAAATAAAAGGATTAAAACAACCTTTGATGCTATTAACAGATCATGAATTACTGCTAGGATATAACTTAAAAGGTATTCCGATAATTGTAGATATGTCATCGACTCCACACCTAGGGGTAGTAGGTACTAGTAAGATGGGGAAATCAAATCAGTAGAAAAATGTTCTTTAAGGATAATTAGAAATAAGCGCCCCTTGATCTAAGAGCGAGTTCGGATGTAATGTTCTTTAAGGATTTTACTAACGATATTCTAAAGAAATAATAATATTATTCTATTCCCTTTTTAAGAGGGGTTAGGATTTAGCAGTTCCATGACGGTGGGAAATTCCCACCTTGCCATTTTAGCAATGAGGACGGAAAAATATTTTGCAGTCCTATAAAGGTGTCGATGCGGTCGATACGTTGCAAAATTTAACTACTCTTTAGATAAAGAGTCAGCAGTAACAACAAGTGAAATAATATTTTTTGGATAAGGAATATAAGGAGTGGGTATTAGGCTTACTCCTTATTTTTTATCTATTTTATATCAAATACAAAGAATAGCAATAGCAGAGAAATATAGACCAATAATAGAAAAGAAGGCTAAAGAGAATCAGGCTTGTGGACAAGGTGGGGTTTTGCTTTTGACGAATTCAACAAAAGCAAAAGAATCAGTAAACACTAGAGATAAACTTGCCAAGATAGCTGGAGTAGGTCAAGATACATATTGTAAAGGGAAAAGAATACTTGATAGTGATAATGAGGAAATAAAGGACAAGCTTAAAAATAAAAGTAGAGCCATTAAAACTCTACTTTTAATAAATTCATACTTTTATCCTGTATTACTCTAAAATTTCTTTTCTAATTTGCTTAGTTAAACTTTTTAGTATTTCAAAGAGCTCTTTTTTTGTAGTTAAGTAGTCTTTTCCAAATGCTTTATTAGTTAATCCTTTTAGTATATCATGTGAAATTATTTCAGTTTCATTTATGTATTGACCCAAACCATAATGAGCGAGACAGTTACGAAAGTTTCTATCATATAAACAGTTATCTAAATGAAAATTAGTATTCTTTCGACTGTTCAACTCTTTGATGAAATCACAAAGATAATAATACTGTAAATATGCAAATTTAAATTTTTGAGGAATCTCATCTATAAAATAATTTTCAATAAATTCTATTGCATAATTAATACTGCAAAGTATAGAGAAAAGTATAAATCCAAAATCGTCATTCATTTTCAAAGGCGAATTTTTATAAAAATGGTAATCTATACCTTTAATGATTAGATTATCATTATATCTATACACCTGAAACTCCTCCCCCAAAAAAAAAGATCCTAATTTTCCAGCAACTATGCTCATATCTCTTATCCAAGAACCCACACCATCATTATCTAAGATATTTATAGGAATATACATTGAACATAAAATTGTATTCCCACAAAACTCATCATTACATAAATCAGTACCTACATTGTAATATCCTAATATCTTTTCAATCAAGCTCCGTATGCCATAAAAGTAATTATCGCTTTCTGTAAACTTTTCAAAAAGTATAGTAGTATAATCTTCATAACTCTTTCCAAAAAGCTTGTGTGCCTGTCTTAATTGCGTATAAAATACCTTCTCAGTTTGATTGAATCGAGGGGTATTTAATCCAAGTTTTTTACACCACTGCTCTGCACCGTCTACAAAAAGTCCGATATAAGGTAGGCTCATACAAATATAATTGCTACTAATATTTTGAGCGTTTTTTGAAATGTCAGTTAATGAGTATAAAAACCTTGCGTCTGATTTTATTAATTCATAAGCAGTTTTCTGAACTTTATTCAAATCATTTCTCCTTAAATTTATATATAAACTAATTCCAATTTCGTAGTTTAATTTAATAATTTAACATTAACATATTTTTCTATTTAATTTCAACAATAAAATAAAATTCATATTCTATAAAATTAAAGTTTTATATAATTTTTAACACATTTTAATTAATGATACGATTTTTCATCTTAAATCATATCGTAAAGATATGGGAAAATAGTTTTTTTACATGTTATAAATGTTTAAAAATAGTTAGTTAATGTCAATAATATATAGGTAGAAAGTGTTTAAATGAGTGGTGTTAAATATAAATATGAATTGTACGCATGTATAAGTATATTTAGCTAAAAAATATGTATTTGGAAAGAAAATGGGGAACTGAGATGAGCAATGAATCACAATTATACTCTTTTATAGAGAAATACTTAATAGATAAAAGAATAGAAATAATACAAAATGAAGTTAAGTTTTATAGGCGATTAAAAACCTTAGATTTATTAGCAAAAAGTGATGACTCATTAACATATTATTTAATTGAAGTTAAAAAAGATAAAATTTCAATAGAAGATTATTATAATTTAAAATATATAATAGAAAATAATAATATAGGTAAAATAAAAAATGGAATTTTAATAGGAAACTGTTATGATAAAGAATTAAAAGAGTTATTAGAAAAAGATCACAATATAGAATTAATAGAA
>OATT01001248.1_pt1 | contig 14527 bp, 12 predicted proteins | sample 1476071 | NCBI WGS metagenome assembly OATT01 (sample SAMEA2579989, study PRJEB22360) | human gut metagenome | biome: human gut; feature: human-associated habitat; material: faeces | place: Denmark | collected 2008/2010 | reverse complement strand
CAGTCTACAGGTGAGGTCTTCTTTTTTCTATACGTGTTATTATTACCCGCTTACGGTATTGCCATTATTATGGTTGTCTTAATCCATGCTGATAGATTTTATGTTAGAACTGTCTTAAATCTTGATTCTTATTTAAATGCTGGAATTGGGGTTAATATTTTAGACAATTTGATTTGGGCTGCTGTGCCTATTTTCATCTTTATATCTGGCTACAAATATTATTTAAATATTATATCTACTAATCAAAATTGCTTCTATTTTATTAAAAAACAATTATCTAAAATTTTACCTTTATTTTTACTGATTAGTTTTGTTTTTATCTGTTTAAACTCTTTTAAATTGTTATTTGTACAAAACATTCCGTTAGTTAATGTTTTAATACAAGCTAGTATAAGTTTTTTAAAGATTTTTTTGGGATATAATATTGCTTATCAACTATGGTATATTCCATTATACTTTTTTATCATTATCCTATACCCATTAATAAAGAAAATAGTTCCTAATGATTTAATTCGTTTTATTTTATTAGCTATTCTTTCAATTACAGTAATTTGTTTAGGATTACTCTCTTATCCAATTAAATTCTTTTATTATTTAATATTTTTCGAATTAGGTGTTCAATTTAGTAAATATCAATTTCATCATAGAATTAGTCTTCTTCTAAACTTATGCATAGTAATAGCAGTTGTTTTCACTTGTACTATTAATAAGATTCCATCAATCGACACTTTTCTGAAACATCTTATTTTAAATCCTGTAATGGTTATCTTCTATTGGAAGCTGTCATTCTTAGTTTCTAATAATTCAATACTATTAAAATTAGGAAAGTACTCATTTTATATATTTTTATTTCATGAGCCCATTATCGTACGGGGGATTTCAGAATTAATAAATAGTACAGTAGTTTATTCTTCGTTTGCATATGTTTTCATGGTTACTGGTCTATCTATTATTGTCACATTACTATTTGTTAAAATTTATTTATATGGAAAAAGTAAACGGGTAATAATATGGATAAAAAAGGCTACCAATTCTGTAAACTAAGTTACAGGTTTGGTAGCCTTTTTATAAATTGAAACTATTTGTCATTGCTGGAATCTTTATCTACTAATGCGATTTGATGAGTTAATTCTTTAATTTTCTCTTGTAATTGACTAACACGGATTGTTAATAAAAAGATCATGATAAACATAAAGAAGATAACAATGAAGAATATTGAATTAGCTGGAGATTCAAATCCAAGTAAATTAGAGATTACATATGGAATTTGTGGGAAAATACTGCAAATGAAGAAAATACAAATTCCGATAATCCAGACGATGATATCATCAATACGTACATTAGATTTTCTTACTTTACGAATAATGTACCAATAAGTGAAAATACAGCCAATAATCAGGATAAGTTGTAATTGAAATTTAATTATTCCATTAAAAAGAAACACAGTAAATCACTACTTTCTAAAGTTTTGAATGAATAAAATGCTGATTAACATTCTCGACATATATTTAATACTATTTGTAATATTTAAATAACTTTCACCTGCGATACGCTCATCCATTTCAACGTGAACTTCTTTAATCACAGCCCCCTTTTTTAGTTGGTAGGCAATTGTATCTGGCTCTGGTGGATAGTTCATATTAAAGGCAAATTCTTTAATTAATTTGTTACTGATGGCACGCATTCCACTGGTTGGATCTTTAACCTCAACCCCTGTTGTAAGTTTTGTTACAAAAGTGATAATTCGAGATCCAATCATACGGGCATTCCATGGTTTTTTTGAGTTAACAAAGCGAGAACCGATAACGATATCAGCTCCACTTTCAATCCCATGTACTAAATCTTCGATATATTCTGGGCGATGCTGTCCATCTCCATCATATTGAATGGCAATATCGTAATTATGATGATAAGCATATTTGTAACCTGCTTGAACAGCTCCCGCGAGACCTAAATTGACAGGCAAATCTATAAAGTTATAGCTATTCTTTTCACAGATGAATTTTGTATTATCTTTAGAACAATCATTAACAACAACATAATCATATTGCGGATAAGATGTAACAAGCATATTTACAACGCGTTCAATATTTTCCTCTTCGTTGTAAGCTGGTATAATGATTAACGTTTTCATCTCTACACTCCAATCTTCTCCTATTATATACATTTACTAATTTTATCATAGATAATAAGAAGCGACACTATTTTTTTCACATATCCCTTTTTTATCTTAAGTTTTTTCGTATTAATAAGATAATGTAGAATTTTACTTGTATTTAGTTATTTAATAGGATAAGATATCTTTTGTATAACGTTCAAAAAATGAACATAAAGGTTGTGAGTTAAATGAATGAAATTTTAATGAAGATTAATAAAAATCCGGGAATCAATCAACGGACATTAGCTAGTTTATGTCATTTATCACTTGGGAAAGTAAATGCTTTAATCGAAGATATTGAACAGAACGGATTCATTAAAAAAGAGATTAAGGGAAGAGAGCACCGTTATTTTATTACAGCAAAAGGATTACAATTTTTAGAGCAGCTGATTCGAAAATCAAAAGAAACAGTGATTGATTTACATATAGATGAGAATTCTAATTTAAATACAGCAGTCATTTTAGCAGCGGGTCGTAATCAACAATTTACTGAACCTATCTGCTTGCAATCGATTGGTGAAACAACATTAATTGAGCGAATGATTAATCAGTTAACATTTTTAGACATTGAAAAGATTATCGTTGTTGGGGGATATCACATTGATAAAATTCGTGAGGTTTTACCGGAACATGTATTAGTCGTATCAAATGAAGATTACAAATGGACAGGAACGATGGCTTCATTAGCTAAAGCAGAACCCTATCTTAATGAAGATTTTTTATTAATCGAAAGCGATATTGTTGTGGAGACGGCAGGATTAAAAGAATTAATTGAGGATCATAATCGAGATTCTGTCTTAATTACTGCTGAGAGTGGATCAGGCGATGAGGCGTTTGTTGAAATTCGAAATCAACGTTTATTTAAAATTTCCAAAGATATTGCTCAACTCAATCGAATTGATGGTGAGATGATTGGAATCAGTAAGTTATCATATGAATATTTCGCTAAAATGATGGAGTTCTATGAAGATAATCAAAATCCATATTTAAACTATGAGTATTTAATGTTAGATGTGGCACATACGTATACATTAGGATATAACAAAATCGATAGTTTGTTATGGCATGAAATTGATGATGTCCGACATTTAGAATTAGTTCAGTCAAAATTAATGAAACGAATTCATAAAAAAGAAAAAATGTTACATTTAGAATCTTTAAAGGTACTTGTTAGTGAATGTTTGAATATTGATATGAACCAAGTCAAACAAGTTGCTGCTATTGGTGGGATGACGAATAAGAACTATAAAGTGATGATTGATGATGAAAATTATGTGTTACGTGTCCCTGGAAATGGAACAGAGAAAATGATTAGTCGTGTAGATGAAATTAAAAATGCCGCTTTTGCTCATGAAATTGGAGTTGATGCAGATCTAATTTATTTTAATGAACAAACAGGAATTAAGATTTCAAAATTTATTGAGGATGCCCAAACACTCAGTCCTGAAGGAGCGAAAAAACCATATGTAATGAAGAAGATTTGTCAACTATTGAATCGACTTCATCAATGTGGGCGTGAAATGGAAAATGAATTTAACGTTTATGCAAAGATTGAATCATATGAGCAATTGTTGAACGAATTAAAAGGAGAGTATTACGACGATTATCAATCGGTTAAACAACAAGTCTTACAGTTAAAAGAATTGATGGATGACTTAGAAATAAAGCTAGCTCCTTGTCATAATGATACATTGGCTGAAAACTTTATTAAAGATGAACAAGATCAATACTATTTAATTGATTGGGAGTATGCAGGTATGAATGATCCGATGTGGGATGTCGCTGCTCATTGTTTAGAAAATGGATTCAACTCAGATGAAGAAGAATTATTTTTAAAAACTTATTTTAAACAAGAACCAAAAGAGTCATATAAAACGCGTGTCTTAATCAATAAGATTTATCAAGATTTTTTATGGAGTTTATGGACAAAAGTGAAAGAAGCCAGTGGTGATGATTTTGGTAATTACGGAATTGAACGCTATAATCGTGCCAAAGAAAATCTTAAATTATTAGCTGATAAGTTGGAGGGGTAGAGAATGAGTTATGGGTTATTATCTGGATTGCTTTGGGGATTAGATACGGTTTTACTTGGTATCGTTATGGCGATGTCTCATTTTGTCCAAACCGAACAAATTATCTTTTTAGCTCCATTTATTAGTACATTTTTCCATGATACTTTTTCAAGTCTTTGGTTATTACTTTATTTAATTTTCAAAGGTCAGTTTAAAGAGACGATCGGAAAGATTAAAAGTAGAAGTGGACGTTTTATTATGTTAGGAGCATTACTTGGAGGTCCTGTTGGCATGACAGGCTATTTATTAGCCATTAAATATTTAGGTCCTGCTTATACGGCAATTATTTCTTCACTGTATCCAGCTTTAGGGGCTTTATTATCGTACTTATTTTTGAAAGAGAAGATGAAAAAAAGCAATATTCTAGGGCTAATGATTAGTATTTTAGGAATCATTAGTTTAGGATATAGCCCACAAGGAATGCCGACTCATCTTGTGATGGGATTCATCTTTGCGCTTCTATGTGTGTTTGGATGGGCATCTGAAGCTGTCATTTGTTCGTATGGAATGAAAGATGATGAATTGACGCCCAATCAATCACTATTTATTAGACAATTAACCTCTGCTATAACGTACGGTGTCATTATTATTCCACTGATTAAAGGCGTGAATTTTACATTAGCCACATTATTGGATCGATCGCTACTACTAATCCTATTAACCGCTCTAGCGGGAACCCTTTCTTATTCATTTTATTATAAAGCCATTCATAAGATTGGTGCTACAAAGGCGATGTCATTAAATATTACGTATTCGGCTTGGGCTGTTTTATTTGGGATTGTGCTTCAAGGGAATAGTATCGATTTAAAGTCTGTCATTTGTGGTGGTTTAATTATCATGGGATCAATTTTAGCAGCTGGTGATTTATCAGAATTTAAATTAGTTGAAGCAAAATAGGAGGAAATCATGAGAGCGATTATTTTAGCAGCGGGAATGGGAACGCGTTTACGCCCATTAACATTAAAAACACCTAAACCATTAATTCCAGTTCAAGGAGAACCGATGGCCGAACGTCAGATTAAGTTTTTACATGAAAAGGGAATTAAAGATATTACCATTGTAACAGGATATCTGAATGAATCATTCTATTATCTACAAGAAAAGTACGGGGTAAAATTAGTCCATAATGATAAATATAATGAATATAATAACCTTTATACGATGTATTTAGTTAAAGAATTTTTACCGAATTCATTTGTGTTAGAAGGTGATGTTTATTTAAATCGTAATATATTAGATGAAACTGTAACACAGTCAACTTATTTTAGTGCTCGAAAATCTAATTTTAATAATGAGTGGATGTTAAAGATAGGAGCAGATGGATATCTAGACAATATTGTTGTGGGCTCAGATGATGAAGAATTAATCATGTGTGGCGTTTCTTATTGGAATCAAGAAGATGGTGAATTCTTAAAAGCAAAACTAGAGCAAGCTGTTGAACAAGGCGAATTTGAACAGTTGTTTTGGGACAATTTAGTGAAGGACTCTTTAGATGAGTTAAAAATTAATGTACGTGAATTAAAATCAGATGATTTATTTGAAATTGACTCATTAGATGAATTAAATGAATTAGAAGCATTATTACAAAATAAATAATGAAAAGGCTGTGTTAACTGAGGAGTTTGACACAGCTTTTATTGTCAATAAATGATATAAAAATATATAATTTGTGGAAAATATGGTATAATCTTTAATTGAAATTATATATAAGGGTGTGGAGAGAGTATGAATCATAAGAGAAAGTATTTAGTTGTCTTTCTTTTAGCGACTATTATAATAAATAGTTTTCAAATAGTGGCGAATGCAAGAAGTTTTGGTTTCATGGATTCATTTGAAAGTCCTATGTTACCAGAGGAAGAAGAGCTGGTATTACCAGGGATGTATGAAGAAGTGAGCATCGAAGACATTCCAACTGAGAGTCGAGCTATAGTAAGATCGGCTGAGGCTGGAAGATGGGTTTGGCCAACAGCCGAATTTTATCCTGTTATTTGTAAATATTTATGTTATAAAAACCATCATGCAATTGATTTATATGCCCCAACAGGAACGGCTGTCTATGCAGGTCGTGCTGGAGTTGTTGAGCAGGTCATTTCGACATGTCCAAACATGTCTGCTAATCAAAAAGAGTGTGGTGGTGGATATGGAAATTACATCACGATTAAACATGCAACAGGTGTTTATTCACGTTATGCCCATTTAAATTCAGTTGATGTGAAAAAAGGACAGAAGGTATCAGCTGGACAAAAAATTGGAACAATTGGGACATCAGGTCGAGTAGGAGCTGCGCATTTACATTTTGAAATTCGTCAGGATACACGTGGAATGGCAGCTGGTGGTTGGGATCCACTAGATTCAACTCGTTTTAATTACGTTTTACCATCAGAGAAAAACTCAGCAAAGGTTGGTTGGGTGAAAGAAAGTAATCAATGGTATTACTATAAAGGTGGTAAAAAACAAACTGGCTGGCAAAAAGTTGATGGGACTTGGTATTATTTAAATTCAAGTGGTGTCATGCAAACTGGGTGGTTAAAAGATCGAGGAACTTGGTATTATTTAGAATCAAGCGGAGCGATGGCTACTGGTTGGGAAAAAGTTAATGGAACATGGTATTACTTCAATTCAAGTGGAGCGATGTTAACGGGTTGGCAAAAGGTTGATGGAACATGGTATTACTTCAATTCAAGTGGAGCGATGTTAACCGGATGGCAAAAAATCAATGGAACATGGTATTACATGAACTCAAGTGGAGCGATGCAAACCGGTTGGCAAAATATTGGAGGCGCACGCTACTACTTCAATTCAAGTGGAGCGATGTTAACGGGTTGGCAAAAGGTTGATGGAACATGGTATTACTTCAATTCAAGTGGAGCGATGTTGACAGGATGGCAAGACATTGGAGGTGCGCGTTATTACTTAAATTTATCTAATGGAGCCATGTTAACCGGCTGGCAAAAGATTGATGAAAACTGGTACTATTTCTACAGTGGTGGATCAATGGCAACAAATACTGAAATTGATGGATGGTCAATTGATGCAAACGGAATTGCAACGAAAATTGAAGCTGTACAAAATGGTTGGCTACAAGTTGGAAATGATAAATTATATTATATTGAAGGTGTAGCTCAAATCGGGTTAGTTGATATTGAAGGCGCACGTTATTATTTCAATGAAAATGGAATCATGCAAACCGGGTGGCAAATCATCGATAATGTCAAATATTATTTCTATGAATCAGGACAAATGGCAACGAACACTGAAATTGATGGATGGTCAATTGATGCAAATGGAGTTGCAACGAAAATTGAAGTTGTGCTTAATGGTTGGCAAAAAATCGATGGTGACTGGTATTATTATGTGAATAACGTTAAACAAACAGGTTGGTTAACATTAGGAAACGATAAGTATTACTTAAAAGCTGATGGAAAAATGATGAGTGATGAATGGTTAACTCAAAATAATAAAAAATATTATTTCGCAGCAAGTGGTTTAATGAAAAAAGGTTGGATCGAGTGGCGTCATCAATGGTATTACACGAACCAAAATGGTGAAATGTTAACGAGTGGAACTGTGGATGGATGGATTATTACGCCAAGTGGAATGGCATATCTTCCAGGTCGAATGAATCCAGATTATGTTGTTAATAAATCAATTGAACGTTTATTAAATTTAGAAGGATTTGTTTATAATCCTAACCTAACTAGCAGTAATGCTAAGCATACGACGATAACAGGACAACCAGGTTATGATGAAGCATTAACAGAAGCAGTCGTTGTAGAAGTTTTAACAAGTGGAAAATCTCAATTTAATGTGTATTTAGATGAAAATACAGTACATATCTTTATAAAATAATTGAAAAGCTCCTAGCAATCGATGAGATTAAGCTAGGAGTTTTTGTATAGAAAAATGAAGCTTATCATATTTAAGTAGGCATAATAAAAGATAAAAAGATAGTACTTTTATTGCTGCCTCTAAATGATCAAACAGATTGATAGTAAGAAAGAGATATAGAGATTAATTCTAATCGAGTTCTGAGCATGGAAACCGTTATTAAATTATAGTATAATATAGAAATCATTATCGATTTGGATTATGATTAGACAGGATAGGTCATATAGAGTTAGCTATATTAGTAAGGAGATTATTATGTTATCATTGCTTTTATTAATTATATTGTTTGTTTTATATAGCCAATTAGTTGGTCAGGCGGCTTATTCTTATTTTCCTGAGATATTAGGAAAGATTAAATATAAGTGGCCAATTGGTTTCTTTATTATTTTAGGATTAATTCAACTTGTTTCATTTCCACTTCAGGTCATGCATGTCTCGATGCAGGTGGTTGCTATTTGTTATGCATTGATTTTTTTAATCTTAAGTATTTTTGTGTTCCGTTATTTATATGCAGCTTACTGTGATAAAAGATTAGAGATATTTAAGTTTAAAAAAGAACATTTAATGGATTATTTCTTAATAGTATTATTTATTAGCTTCAATTTTATTATCTGTTTTTCAACGAACTCCTTTAATGATACGAATGCTGATCAAAGTTTTTATATTACGTTAGTTGAAAATAATGTGGGAGCTGAACAGATTAATGGAATCTTACCTCTAAGTGGTCAGATTGGTTGGTTAGACTCTTATTATAACTTCCAAGCCTTTTACCTATTCTTAACGTTTTTATCAATGATATTTAATTTAGACGCAGTATTGGTCATGGCTTGGTTTGTGCCTGTCTTGTTATGGTTAACGGTTTCAATGACATTTTTAAATTTAATTTACTATTTTAATCGTTCTAATAAATCATGGAAAACAATGTTTATTTTTATTATTTTATGGTCTTTTGTTTCATTATTTGACTACTTTGTTAGATATAATGTCTATGGAAATAATATTCGACTTTTTGTCTTTGCTTATTTAATGATGGGGTATGCGGATTACTTTAAAAGTCCTAAGCTTCGTACGTTAATATTATGTGGACTTCTTTGGGCCAGTGCAAGCTCTTTTCAATCGACAGCTTTGTTTTTAGGGATCATGATAATGGTAGCCATAGGGATTTATGAATTATTTTATCATCGAAAAGAGTTAATCTTACCTTTGATTTTTAGCGCGATGCCACTTCTTGTTTACGCAGCTTTCTTCTTATCTTATCGTTCAACAACATTACTAGGAGTGATCATAGGGGCTGCAGTTTTCTTACTAGCTATTCTATCGTGCAATCAACAAACAAAGTCAGTACTTAATCGCTTCTTTTATAGTCGATTTTTTAGAGGTATTCTTGTTCTTGGTGTCATTGGAATGACAGTGTTATCTATGAAGATGGTTCCTTCTTTAAATGAAGAGGTCTCGATTTCACCGCGTTATTTTATTGAATTTTTATTTGATAAGTATGCCCCTAGACGCAATTATATAACAGAAAAGAACTGGTCAATGTTGTTATTAGCCTTAATACGTGATGGTTTATTTTTATTATATCTAGTCGCAATTGTGCAGTTTAAAAAACTAAATGAAACATTAAAATTCGCATTTATTATCCAATGGATCATCATTCTTATTTTTTATAATCCACTTGTATCTGCCTTTGTTAGTACGTACTTCACTGGTAGTGTGTACATGCGTACAGGGGATATCATCATGTCACTATTTTTGATTGCGGGAATACTCGTTTATTTTGTTAATCATTCAAAGTTTCGTGAAGTTGTTATTGTCTTAGTATGTTTATCAGCCATTCAACTAGCAACGAAAACACATCAGTATTTGACCCACGATTTTAATCAGATAGGTAATACGCAAACCTTTAATCATCTATACCGTATGGATCAAGATATTATTGATACGGCTAACTATATTGAAGCTTTTGTAGAAGAACACTATAGCGGAGAGCGTCCTAAAGTGTTGACTACTCAGTTAGAGCTCAACTATTTTGCTCATAACTATGAAATGCTCTATACTGTCAATGAAGAACGACGTGTCTTTAATGACAGTTATCGTCAAGCTAAACCAGAATTATATCTGTTACGTGATGGCTTACGTAAATCATATGAGCAATCAGAAGAGCAGCAACGACAATTTAAACAAATTCTAGAACAATTAAAACCCGATATTATTGTTGTCCCAGCTATTGCTGCCCCATGGATACATGATTTATTTAATGAAGTTGCTTTAAAAATAGACGAGAACTCGTCATATAGCGTATACCAATTAATAAAATAATTGAATATGAATTCAAAAATCCATTTAATACCTCATAAACTAGAGGTCATTAATGGATTTTTTGCTGTTTAAGAATAATTGAGTAATATAGATCTGTTTATTTCGACCTCAAACTTTGAGTTATGCTATAGCTCTTATAGTTAAGGAGGTGAATTTTTTATAAAAGAAAATCGGATAATTGTTCCTGTTTAGCTCATAGAATTGAATTTAAATTCAGCTATCCACTATGAGATAGAAGGTTCTAATTCAGCTTGTAGATTCAAAATGAATGGTACTGAAGTAAATATCTGTGGTAAGAGGATAAGTTCTACACATTGCTTTATTGAAGATATTTAAATCTGCTAGTTGATTTCTCGAATATTCACAATCCCTCGGCTAGTCAGATTTATAGTTAAATTTTCTTTGGTTACCTATATATACAATCATAAAAGTAAAAAAAAAAGATTAAAATGTAGAAAAAAGTATGTTAAAATAGTGATGATGTTAAAGAACAGAAAAAAATTATTCATTTATTGGGATTAAATGGATAATGAGGATGGAAAGGGAGTTGACAATGGAAAATACAGAGTATGAAATTGATTTAAAAGAAATCTTTCACATGCTACAAAAAAGATGGGTGCTGATTACAGGTATAACAGTATCTGCTTTAATTATCTCAGCAATCGTGAGTTTCTTTATCTTAACACCTATTTATGAGGCGTCAACTACGATGATTGTTAGTTACAAGCAAAATCAAGAATCTATCATGACTTATAATGACTTACAGACAAGTCAAAAGTTAGTAGCAACTTATACAGAGATTTTAAAAAGTGAGCGTACTTTAGACGAAGTTATTAATAAGTTAAACTTAGAACTGTCACCTAAGGAATTAATTGATAAGATTTCTGTTTCACAAGTTGGGCAAACAGAAATTTTAAAATTAACAGTTAAAGATGAAGATCCGGAGTTAGCAACTTTAATTGCAAATACGATTGCTCAAGTCTTCCAAGAAGATATTTATCAAATGATGGAAGTAGATAATGTTTCAACTATTGATATCGCTAAAGTTCCTGAGAATCCAACATCTCCAAATAAGATGATGAATATCGCTATTGCCGGTGTATTAGGATTAATGATTAGTGTAGGATTAGTCTTTGTATTAGAATTTTTAGATCGTACATATAAAACACCGACAGATGTTGAACGTCATTTAGGATTACCACTAATCGGAGCGATTCCAGACATGCTGTTAGAACAAGGGAAATAGGGAGAGAGAAAAATGAGTTCAGAATTAATTACGATTACTAACCCTAAGTCACCTATTGCTGAAGCTTATCGTACATTAAGAACAAACATTCAATTTTCTAATGTTGATGAGGATTTAAAAGTGATTTGTGTGACAAGTTCGGGACCTTCAGAAGGAAAGACAACGACAAGTTGTAATTTAGCAGAAACTTTTGCACAATCGGGAAAACGCGTATTATTAATTGATGGAGATTTACGTAAACCACGGGTTCACAAATTATTTAAAATTTCAGGGACTAAAGGATTAACAAATTTATTAGCAGGTCAGTCGACGTTAGAAGAGGTAACAAGCTATGCTGGATCAGATTTAACAGTTATTCCATGTGGACCAATTCCGCCAAATCCTTCAGAGTTAATTTCTTCAAATCGTATGAAAGATTTAATAGCAAACTTACGACAACAGTATGATGTGGTTATTATTGATGCGCCACCAGTTGGGGTTGTTACTGATAGTGCCATTCTTTCAACAATTGTCGATGGAACATTACTAGTCGTTGCTTCTGGTAAAACAGAAATTGATGAAGCAAAACGTGCCAAGCAATTGCTGGAAAATGTTAACGCCCGAATTCTTGGAGTGGTTATGACGATGATTCCAGTGACGAAAAAAGGATACTATGGTTATCAATACTATAGCTACGAAGAGGAAGTTCACCCAGCAAGAAGAAAGCGTGGTTTCTTTTTAAAAAAATAGTCTATTCAATTGGGGATTTAATAGGCTGTGAAATTTAAGAGAGTTAATCAGGGTAGAGATAAATACATTAAAAAGTGAAAAAGCTTGAAGATTATTTTTAAAGATGTTTATTTAGCATACCTATTGTGTTTAGTAAACATCTTTTTTAGTGAGGTGAAATGAAAATGGCGTATTGTAGAGAGAGTGAACTCTTAGCTAAAAAAAAAGAACTAGTAAATGATCATATTGTTTATTTAGTGCTTAAGCGACTGATGGATATTGTAGGGGCAAGTCTTGGATTACTATTAGCCTCACCTATTATGCTAATCGTGGCTATTTTGATTAAGTTTGAAGATCCAAAAGGTCCGATTTTTTTCTCACAAGTTCGAAATGGAGCTTATCCAAAAACATTTAAAATGTATAAGTTTCGAAGCATGTATATCGATGCGGAAGAACGACTTGAAGAGTTAATGCATCTCAATGAACAAAGTGGCCCAGCTTTTAAAATCAAAGATGACCCACGTATCACGAAGGTTGGAAAGTTTATTCGTAAGACGAGTTTGGATGAACTCCCTCAACTGTTTAATGTGTTAAAAGGAGACATGAGTTTAGTTGGACCACGTCCAGCCATTCCACGTGAGATTGAACAATATACGCCGTATCAAATGCAACGATTACTCGTTAAACCGGGACTTACTTGTATTTGGCAGGTGAGCGGTCGTAATAACATCGGCTTTGATGAATGGGTGGAACTTGATATTGAATACATTAAAACACGTAATTTATGGCTCGATATTAAATTAATTTTAATGACGATACCAGCAATGCTTGGTGATGAAAATGCGAGTTAATTTTGTTTTAGATAAATATAAAAAAATGAAAATAGAGGAGATAAAATGAAAATTTGTTTAGTTGGATCGAGTGGAGGTCATTTACAACATTTATTATTACTTGAAAAATTCTGGATTAAACATGATAGACATTGGGTAACGTTTCAAAAGGAAGATGCTATATCAGCATTGAAAAATGAATCTACTACCTGGTGTTACTATCCTACAAATCGCAATATAGTAAATTTAGTTAAAAACACATTTCTTGCTATTAATGTTTTAAGAAAAGAAAGACCAGATTTAATCATTTCAAGTGGAGCGGCCGTTGCAATTCCTTTTTGTTATATTGGAAAATTATTTGGGATAAAAGTAGTATATATTGAAGTTTATGATAGAATAGATTCTCCCACATTAACTGGGAAAATTGTTTATCCAGTTGCTGATAAATTTATTATCCAGTGGGAAGAACAACGTAAATTTTATTCTAAGGCTATCAATTTAGGAGGGTTATTTTGATATTTATTACTGTAGGAACACATGAACAACAATTAGATAGATTATTTATTGAAATACAAAGGTTAATCGAAAATAAAATAATAACAGAAAAAGTTATTGCACAAATTGGCTATTCTAGCAGTTTAACAGATGAAATATATCATAAAAGGTTATTTACGATAGAGGAAATGGATTATTATATCAACAATGCAGACATTATTATCACACATGGTGGACCAGGGTCAATATTTTTAGCATTACAGCATAAAAAGATTCCAATTGTTGTTCCAAGAAACCCCATTTATGGTGAACATGTAGATCAGCATCAAATAGATTTTTGTCGTAGGTTATCAAAAGAGAAGAAGATTATTTTAGTTGAAGAAATTAGTGAATTAGCATTCTACATTAATGAATATAATAAAATTGTTCAAGCGATGCCTAACTTAAATCAAAATAATAATTGTTTTGTTGAAAAGTTAGAAAAAGAAATTGAACAGTTATTCAAATAAAAGTTAGGTGAGATTGTTGAAAATACGATTAAATTCTATAATTAGTTATATTTTACCAACTGTTTTTGTATGTCTCTTCTTCCAAAGATTATATGTAAGTAATCCAGAACAATTAGCAAATCGAATATGGATATGTAGTGGTTTAGGTATCATAATTTTATTTATAATTTTTTATGCTTATAAATCCGAAAGAAAAATTGATTTGTTTATTACAATCAGTATATATTTATTACTATTATACTCGTTGATTAGTTTTTTATTTCTAAAAAGACCTATTAATGAATTAATTAAATATTTTATAT
>OATT01001239.1_pt1 | contig 14619 bp, 15 predicted proteins | sample 1476071 | NCBI WGS metagenome assembly OATT01 (sample SAMEA2579989, study PRJEB22360) | human gut metagenome | biome: human gut; feature: human-associated habitat; material: faeces | place: Denmark | collected 2008/2010 | reverse complement strand
ATAAATATTAAAATATTTTACATATATTAATACTGAATATAAAACTGTTACTGTAACTCCAAGTGGTCAAAATCCTGGCGGATATAATTTTACAACTGGTGGTGGATTATATTCTGAATCTTTCAGTTTATCTAATTAAGTTTACTTTTCTAATTTAAGTCTTAATAATGTACAAAATTCTATATCTGTATACTTATTCCTAAGATGTTTTATTTCAATATTATATTCATCTTTATTGTAATTATATTTTTTATAATATGATATTCATTCAATTTTTCAAGTTATATTTTTGTAAGTTACCATTTCTGATTTTATATGGCCTAATTCTTCAAGTTTTTTCAATTCTTTTGATACTATTGTTTAAATTAGATCTACTAAACTACTAAGATATTTAATCGTAATTATCCTGTTTTCATAATACTTACTTATATATAACAATAAAAATAATATAAGATTCATATTACTATTCAAGTCTTTATTATTCTAATTCCTTTTAAACTGTATTTCTACTTTCAGGGTGATGAGACTTTATTTTATTCTTTATTATTTTCTGAATTTTTCACCAGATCATTTGGCGGCTCTGGCAGTATGTCTTTACTTATTTCCTCAGAGATATAGCTTTTATTAGCTATATCTCTTTTTTCAATGATACTAATTTAAGGTAAATTTAAGGTTTATATAATAGTAGATTAATTATAATATATTATCTTATTATTAAGATTAACAATACCAATTGATAAAGATTAAAGAAATTTAATTAAAAATACTGAATATTTAGGGGGATAATAATAAAAATGATAAAATATAAGAAGAAAATTATAATTGGGACAAGTCTTGTTATTATTGTAGGGATGGGAATAGCTTATACTAATAGTACTCATGGAAAAGAATTTATAAAATATAAAATAAATAAAATTTATTATTCACAATTTGAAGATAAAGAATATAAAAATAACTTTAAAGAAACATTATATAAAAACTACAAAATACTTCATAATGAAGAAGTTGAAATAGCTTTGCCTTTATTATTTTCATATTTAGATAAAATTGAAGTAAAATCAAATGAAATTTTAGGATATATTCCTAAAGAAGAACTTACAATTCAGTTAGATTTTGATAAAGAAATATTTCAAGAAAGATTGAGCATAGGAGATACACAAAGACATGGGGCTGGGTATTATAATAAAACATTAAATACAATTTATATGAATGTTGAAGATGTTTTTAGAGAAATTATTAATAACTTACCAAAAATAAGAGAAAATGATGATTCATTTGTAATACAGTCAATGAGTTTTAAAGAAAAATTATTTAACTTATATTATAATTATTTACTTGATAACTTTTTTAAAGATAATAACTTAAATGAACAATATTTTCCTATATGGTTTATAAATGGACTTAATGAATATTATTGTTCTATTAAGGAAAAATTATTGGAGGATAAATAATATGAAAATTTTAATTGCTGAAGATGAAGACGATATAAGAAGGTTATTAGCTTTAAATATGAAGAAAGAAGGTTATGAGGTAATTGAATGTAAAGATGGAATAGAAGCTTTAGAAGCTTTTAAAAATCAAGAAGTTCATTTAGCATTATTAGATATAATGATGCCTAATATAGATGGTATAACTGTAATGGAAGAAATAAGAAAAACTTCTGTGATTCCAATAATTTTTATAACAGCTATGTCAACTGATAGTGATAAGGTTTTAGCATTAGAATTAGGTGCTGATGATTACATAGTTAAACCAATTAATACCATTGAGTTAACAGCGAGAGTAGCATCTCAATTAAGCCGTTGTTATCAATATGTAAATAATAAAGAAGAAAAACAAGAATATTTAACTATAATTAACATAAATTCAAGGAGAGCAACTAAAATAATAACTGATTTATTTGAATTTTCTTTATTAGATAGTATGGATTATAAATTAAATATGAAAAATGTAGATGTAAATGAAGTCTTAAGAGAAATTGTTGCTTATTATATTCCAGAGCTAGAGGCAAAAGATTTTAATTATGATTTTAATATATCTGAAGAAGAATATTTAGTTAATATTGATGAAGTTAAATTTACAAGAGCAATAAGTAATTTAATAGATAATGCTATAAAATATAATGAAAAAAATACAACTTTATCTGTTATATCACGAAAGTTTAATGATAGAATTGAAATAAGGATTTTTGATGATGGAAGAGGTATTAATGAAGAAATAAGAGATAAAATCTTTGAGGCTTTTGTAAGAGAAGATAAAGCTAGAAGCTCGTCAACAGAGGGGGCTGGGTTAGGACTTGCTATTACTAAAGCTATTATAGAAAAGCATAGTGGAAGTATAAAATTGCTTGATAACACAAAGGGAACAGAATATAAAATAATACTAAATATTTAAAAATGCTGTATTAAGTTGGATGTATTAATATTGTTAAAGAGTATGAAAAAAGATACCAGTAATATTTATTGGAGGAGTTTATGATAGATATGACAACTATACTATATTGTATAACTGGAGCATTAATAAGAGTTGTAAAAGGGGGATATTAATAATTCGCTTATATTTTGTGGTGAAAATGCGTATAAATTGAATAAAATTATTACAGTTAAAGAATTAATTAGAGAATTAAATAAATAGACAATAAAAGCTGATTTATTAATTTAAATCAGCTTTTATGTATTAATTTTATTCAGTTTACACAAAGTTTTTTACAGGGTCTATAATTTATAGAAGCATATATTTTATTCATTTACTTTTCTAATTGTAATATCTCCAGAATTTAATATTTTAGTTGACCCATCAGAGTTTTTTACAATTAAAGAACCATCATTAGCTATGTCAATTGCTTTTCCAATTAAAGATATTCCTTTAGAAGTATATATAATATCTTGATTTAAAACTATACTCCTTTTTTTATATTCTGAAATAAAATCATAATTTTCTATTTTAGAAATCATATTTAAAATATTATTTGCAATTTCTGCACAAAGCAAGTTTCGATTAATTGTACTATTATTATGCTCAAATAATGATGAAGCAATTTTTCTTAATTCTTCTGGAAAATCATTTTTAGGTTGTGTAAAATTTAATCCTATACCTAAAATTAAATAATCAATGGTTTTACTTTCAAAATTAGTAGAAGTTTCTGCTAGTATTCCTGCAATTTTTTTACCATTTAAATAAATATCATTAATCCATTTAATTTGGCAGTTAATACCCGTTAATTTTTCAATTGCATCACAAATTGCAACAGCCGATGATGTGGTAATTAACACTGAATCCATTGTTGTTAAGGATAGCTTAAGTATGATACTCATATAAATTCCAGTGTTAGCAGGTGAATAAAATGACCTTCCAAGTCTTCCTTTACCATTAGTTTGTTCTTCTGAAATTACAATAGTGCCATGTTTAGCTCCATTTAGTGCTAATTTCTTTGCAATATCATTAGTAGAAGTTACTTTTTTATAGGTGTAAATATCAATATATTTGAACTCATCATTTAAGTATAATGTAATTCCCTCTTTTGAAATAAAATCACTATTTTTACTCAAAAAATATCTAGTGGTTGTAGTTGAAGTAAGGGTATAACTATCATTTCTAGAGGGATTTATAGCTTTACTTATTGAAATTGTTGATAAATTTAAAGGTTTAGTAATTTCAGTAGCTAAAAAAGTTCTTCTTTTGTTTTCTTCAATGGTTTTTACAGCTTTACTTTTTGACATAGTAATTTACCTCCTAAAAGAAATTATATTGATATTAAAATATTTTATCAATCAAAATAATAAAAAACTCTTTTTATTAATACAGTAATAATGCTAAGATATTTTATAAAGAAATTATTAGATTACAATTATAAAAAAAATATATATAATATTAAATGAAGTTTATTTATGAAGAAAGGAATGAGGCAAAATTGGGATTAAGAAAAGAAAAGGCAATTGAATTGCATAAAAATAGATATACTTGTTCTCAAGCTGTTGCATGTGCATTTTGTGACTTAGTAGATGTTGATGAATTAACAATGAAGGATATGGTTAGAAGATATAGTGGAGGTGCATATAAGGTTTGTGGTGCTGTAATGGGTGCTTATGTAATTGTTAATTATTTAAATGGAAATATAAATCCAGATAATCCTGCAGAGCCAATAAAAGAAGACTTGAGTTTATTAAAGGAAATAGAAAAGAAGTTTAAGGAAAAAAATTCATCTGTTATATGTAGAGAATTAAAAGGGTTAGAGGGAGGTAAAGTTTTACGCTCATGTAGGGGTTGTGTAGAAGATGCTGCAGAAATTCTTGAAGAATTAATAAGTAAAGAAAATTAGTTTATATAACTGTATTTAAATACACTTTAGTTTAATTTATTTAGGCTAAGGTGTATTTATTTTATATTTAAAATATTGATATCTTATAAGGAACTTTTTTAAAAATGTTTCATATAATGATGTTGCTTAATAATTACCAGGATATTAAAAAATTTGAAAATAGAGAACTTTTTTTGCAATATATAAGTCTATTTTATATAGAAATAATTTAGCAATATGTAATATAAGGGGTAATAATTTTGTGGAAAAAAATAAGTTTAACAGAAAAGGATTATAAATATTTAACAAAAGGGTTAACTTGTGGTGTAGGTCTTGGAATTATAATAGGTGTTATAGCAAAAGAAACTTTATTATTTTTTGCACTTGGGGGAATTATAGGAATTATAAGTGCATCAATATTTTCAATAATAAAAAAATAGGCTTAATTATCAATAATGGACAACTGACAAATAGCAAGTTAATGTTGAAATACTTGAAAAACTCCGTAACTTGTTATTTGTCATTTAAAACATACAATTCCTTTAAATATAAACTAAAAATTAACAAGTATAATAAAGGTTGTAAATAATGATAAAAAATTGTATAATATTCTAAAACATTTATAAAATAAAGGCAGGAAATGCAAATGAATAGGGGTAATTTAATTGAAATTTTAGAAAAAAAAATAGTAGTTCTTGATGGAGCCATGGGAACAAGTATACAAAAATATAATTTAACTGAAAAAGATTTTAGGGGAGAATTACTTAAAGATTTTCATAAAGATCAAAAGGGGAATAATGATATATTATCATTAACTAAGCCAGAAGTAATTAAAGAAATACATAAAAGCTTTTTAAAAGCAGGTTCAGATATAATTGAAACAAATTCATTTAATTCTACAAGTATTTCACAAGAAGATTATGGCACTGAAAATTTAGTTTATGATTTAAATTATAATGCTGCAAAAATAGCAAGAGAAGTAGCAGATGAATTTACTAAAAATAATCCTAATAAACCAAGGTTTGTTGCTGGTTCTATTGGGCCAACAAATAAAACAGCATCATTATCACCACATGTAGAAAATCCTGGGTATAGAAATGTAACTTTTGATAGCTTAGTAAATGCATATAAAGAACAAATAAGTGCACTTATAGATGGTGGAGTAGACTGTTTATTAATAGAAACTGTATTTGATGCATTAAATTGTAGAGCTGCTATAGTTGCTGCAAATAAAGTTTATGAAGAAAAGCAAGTAGTTTTACCAATAATGATTTCAGGAACACTTACAGACAAGTCAGGTAGAACATTATCAGGACAATTATTAGATGCTTTTGCACAATCAGTAAGAAATGAAAATGTTATTTCTATTGGTTTAAATTGTTCTTTTGGTGGAGCTGATATGATTCCTTTTATAAAGCAATTAGCTCATACTGAAGATGTGTATATATCTTGTTATCCTAATGCTGGTTTACCAAATGTTTTAGGAGAATATGATGAACTTCCAAAGATGACAGCAGGATATATAAGAGAACTTGCACTTGAAAAGTATGTTAATATTGTAGGTGGATGCTGTGGAACTACTCCAGATCATATAAAAGCAATTGCAGAAGCAGTTGAAGGATTAGAGCCAAGAAAGATTCCTAAAAAAAAAAAGAAAGCATTTATTGTGGACTAGAAATAATAAGAAGTAATAAAGAAAATAATTTTATAAATATAGGAGAAAGAACTAATGTTGCAGGTTCTGCAAAGTTTGCAAGACTTATACGAGAAAAAAACTATGAAGAGGCCTTGTCTATAGCAAAGGAGCAAGTTGAAAATGGTGCTCAGATCATAGATATAAATTTTGATGATGGTTTACTTGATAGTCAAAAGGAAATGGAGTATTTTTTAAGACTTATAGCAGCTGAACCAGATATATCATCAAGACCAATTATGATAGATTCCTCAAGATGGGAAGTAATTGAAACTGGTTTAAAAAGTATTCAAGGAAAACCAATAGTAAATTCTATTTCTTTAAAAAATGGGGAAGAAGAGTTTTTAAGTCATGCAAAAATAGTTAAAGATTTTGGTGCTGCTGTTATTGTAATGGCGTTTGATGAAAATGGACAGGCTGATACGTATGAAAGAAAAATATCCATTTGCAAAAGGGCTTATGATTTATTAGTAAATAAATTAAATTTCCCACCAGAAGATATAATTTTTGATCCTAATATTTTAGCTATAGCAACTGGTATTGAGGAACATGATAATTATGCAGTTGATTATATTAATGCAACCAAATGGATTAAAGAAAATTTACCATATGCAAAAGTTTCAGGTGGGGTATCAAATTTATCTTTCTCATTTAGAGGAAATAACACAATAAGAGAAGCTATGCATTCTGTATTTTTATATCATGCAATTGAAGCTGGAATGGATATGGGAATAGTTAATCCTGGAATGATTCAAATTTATGATGATATTCCTAAAGATTTATTAAAGTTAGTTGAAGATGTAGTTTTAAATAAGCATAAGAATTCAGCGGAAAAATTATTAGAAAAAGCTGATGATTATAAGCAAGGAAATACAAAGGTTCAAACTAATAAAAATTTATGGAGAGAAAAAAGTTTAAATGAAAAGTTAAGCTATGCTTTAGTTAAGGGAATTACGGAATATTTAGAAGAAGATTTAGAAGAAGCAGTAAATGCTTATCCAAAGCCACTTTCTATTATAGAAGGACCATTAATGGATGGTATGACAAAAATTGGAGAATTATTTGGTGATGGAAAGATGTTCTTGCCTCAAGTAGTTAAATCTGCAAGGGTTATGAAAAAAGCTGTGGCTTATTTGCTGCCATATATTGAAAAAGATAAAGCACAAGGACAAGCAGCTAGTGCTGGAAAAATATTGTTAGCAACTGTAAAGGGAGATGTCCATGATATTGGTAAAAATATTGTTGGTGTAGTTTTAGCTTGTAATAATTTTGAAATAATAGATTTAGGTGTAATGGTTCCATGTGAAAAAATTATAGAAACAGCAATAAAAGAAAATGTTGATATAATTGGAGTAAGTGGTCTTATAACACCTTCATTGGATGAAATGTGTCATATTGCAGCTGAAATGGAAAAGAGAAATATGACTATTCCTTTAATAATAGGTGGAGCTACAACATCAAAAGCACATACAGCACTTAAAATTGAACCTAATTATAGTGGACCGGTTATTTATGGATATGATGCATCTAAAACTGTAGAAATATCTAAAAAATTATTAGGTAAGAATAAAAAAGAATATATAAAGTCTATAAAAAAAGAATATGAGGAAGTAAGAAATACTTATAATGGTTATAAAAGTGAATTAGTTTCTTTAAAAGAGGCAAGAGAAAATAAATTTAACATAAATTGGAATAACAGGGAAATTCCTAAGCCTAATTTTATAGGAATTAAAGAGGTAATGAATTATACAGTATCTGATTTAAGACCATATATAGATTGGACTTTCTTTTTTATAGCATGGGAAATGAAAAAATTATATCCAGATATATTAGAAGATTCTGCTTATGGAAAAGAAGCAAAAAAAATATTTAATGATGCAAATAAGATGTTAGATTTTATTGAAGAAAACAATATTGTAGATATTAAAGGGGTTTTTGGAATCTTTAAAGCTAATTCTAATGGAGACAATATAGAACTTTATAATAAGGATAAGTCATTAGCTGCAACATTTAATTTATTTAGAGAACAAAGAAAGAAGAATAAAGGGCCATATTTATGTCTTTCTGATTTTATTGCTCCTAAGGAAATTAATAAAGATGATTATTTAGGTGGGTTTATAGTTACAACAGGATTAAAGGCAGATGAATATGTTAAAAAATTAGAATCAGAGGGCGATTCATATAATGCAATTATGTTAAAACTTGTATATGATAGATTAGCAGAAGCTTTTGCAGAAAAACTTCATGAAGATATTAGAAAAAATTATTGGGGATATGCAAAGGATGAAAATTTATCAATGAAGGAAATATTTAAAGCTAGTTATAGGGGAATAAGACCTGCATTTGGTTATCCATCACTTATTGATCAAAGTCAAATGAAGATATTATTTAACCTTTTAAATGGCGAAAAGGTAACTGGAGTTAAGCTTACAGAAAGTTATATGATGGATCCAGTATCGTCAGTTTGTGGTTTATATTTTGCATCAGAAGATTCAAGATATTTTAATTCAAATTTTATTGATAAGGATCAAGCAGAAGATTATGCTAATAGATGTGGGTTATCATTAGAACAATTAGAAAAAGCATTACCTAATATATTAAGTTATAAATAAATTTTAAAATTGAAATAATTACTTTATTTATAATAATTTCAAATAGGATTATTGTTTTGGTGTAGGATTTATTTATAAAAATTCTATATTAAGTAATAAAATTTAAAATCTGATAGAAAAAAGAATTGGATCCACATATGTGTGGTATAGGGCCATTTATTCCACATAAGGATACTCCACTTGCAAAGAAAAAGGGAGGTACATTAGAAAAAACAATAATAATGTTAGCTTTAATTAGATTAATGTTACCTAAGGTATTTCTTCCAGCAACTACAGCACTTGGTAGTATAGATTCATAAGGAATAGAAAAGGTGTTAAATTCAGGAGCAAATGTAGTAATGCCAAATCTTTCACCTAAGGATGTAAGAGAAAAGTGTTTAAATAATTAGTGATTAAATTTTGTTTAAATTTATCATTGATTATCATTGTTTGTATTACCTGATTATAGTAATATAAAAATGATGATATATTTCACATAATATTCTTTATAGAATTATTTTCAGTATCACTTCAAGGGACACTTATTCCAAAGGTGCCAAGAAAACTTGAGTTAATAGATGAATATTATTTTTCACGAATATCTTCTATGATTGTAATAGAAGTATTATATTTATTTTTAACAGTAGGAAAACCTGATGTTTACAAAAATTTAAGTAACCATGAGCAATCTATTGCAGAAAGCAAAATTTAATTATAGGAGTGACATTAATGAAGAAAAAATGTGCAAAGGAAGCATTGAGATATATTAAAAACAATACAATTATAGGATTAGGTGGTGGAAGTACTATTTCATACCTTATATCTTTTATAAAAGAAGCAGGTTTAAACATAGAAGTAGTAACACCATCTTTTAAGACTGCTAGTCTTTGTATAGAAAATGGATTAAAAGTTATTCCAACCTGGTCAGTTAGTAAAATATCTGTTGCATTTGATGGTTGTGATGAAGTAGATGAAAATCTTACAGCTTTAAAAAGTGGTGGTGGAATACACACAAATGAAAAAATAATTGCAACTATGGCAGATGATTATATTTTACTTGTAGATGAAAGTAAGGTTGTAAAAAAATTAGAATTTAAATATCCAATTGTATTAGAAATTATTCCAGAAAGTAAAGCCTTTGTTGAAAAGGAAGTTAAAAACTTAGGGGGAATACCTAAAATGAGAAAAAGTCTTTCAAAAGATGGTATTACTATAAGTGATAATGGTTTATATTTGATGGATGTTGAATTTAATAAATATGATATAAAAGATATTTCATCATTAAATGATAATTTAAAAAATATAGTTGGAGTTTTAGATACATCTTTGTTTTATAATATAGCAACAAAAGCTATTGTTGCAAGTGAAGATAAAATAAGATTAATAGAAGTTAAAAGGTAGGTTATGTAAAATTATGAGAAAATTTAAAGTATTAAGTAATGGTATAAAAATACCATCTATAGGTTTTGGAACATATAAATCTGGTGATAATAATGAAACAGCAGAAATAGTAAAATATGCATTAGAATGTGGATATAGACAAATAGATACTGCTTCATTTTATGGAAATGAAGTTGGTATTGGTAATGCTATAAAAGAAAGTAAAGTTAAAAGGGAAGACATATTTTTAGTTACTAAACTTTGGAATGATGATCATGGTTATGATAAGACTATTGAAGCATTTAATAATTCTTTAAAAAGATTACAAATTGAGTACTTAGATTTATATTTGATACATTGGCCTAATAAATTAAATGCTGAAACTTGGAGAGCTTTTGAAGATCTTTATAAAGCAGGAAAAGTAAAAGCTATTGGAGTTTGTAACTTTAAAATTGGACATTTAGAAGAATTAAAGAAAACAGCTAAAATAATGCCTATGGTCAATCAAGTTGAAGTTCATCCTCAAAGTTCTAAAAATGAAATGTTAAATTATTGTATAGAAAATAATATTCAGCTTATAGCATGGAGCCCAATAATGAGAGGAAAGTTATTTACAAATGAGTTAATGTTAAACTTATCTGAAAAATATCAAAAATCTGTAGCTCAAGTAATATTAAGATGGCATATTCAAAGAGGGGTGATTCCTATACCTAAATCATCAAATAAAACTAGAATAAAAGAAAATTTAAATGTTTTTGACTTTGAAATTTCTAACGAAGATATGAAATCAATATATATGTTAAATGAAGGTAATAATGCTTCTATAACAGGAGTTCCTGAAAATACAACTTACTTAAAATTTGATTAAAATTGTTTTAAATTAATTATTATGAAACACATATAAACTTTTAACTAAGATTATATGTGTTTTTTTGTTTTGTTATTAACATTTTAAAGATATTTATACTATTTTTGGATTTATTTTTAAATTTATTTGGTAATTTTAAGAAAACTATTTACATTTTACTGTAATTGTATATAATAGTAAATATAAGGAATGATAATCATTATCAATAAAAGAGGTGTTTATATGTCTTTAATTTTATCTAAAGTGGGAGAAGAAGTAACTATAAAAAAAATAACAGGAAATGCAGAAACAAAAAAATTTCTAAACAGCTTAGGGTTTATTATTGGAGAAGGAATTACAATAGTATCAGATTTAGGTGGAAATTTAATAGTAAATATTAAAGGTGCTAGAATAGCATTAGATAAAAGTATGGCTAGTAGAATACTAGTATAGGGGGATTTAAAATGACTACATTAAAAGATGTTAAATGTGGACAAACAGTAAGAGTAAAAAAAATTCAAGGAGAAGGTCCTGTTCGTAGAAGAATTATGGATATGGGAATTACAAAAGGAAGCGAAATTTATGTTCGTAAAGTTGCTCCATTAGGTGATCCTGTTGAAATTAATATAAGAGGTTATGAATTAACTCTTAGAAAGTTTGATGCAGAAATGGTAATAGTTGAGTAATTTAAAATAAGGGGGAATAAATAATGGCAATAAAAATTGGATTAGCCGGTAATCCTAACTGTGGTAAAACTACAATGTTTAATAACCTTACAGGTGCTAAACAATATGTTGGAAACTGGCCTGGAGTAACAGTTGAAAAAAAAGTAGGTAAATTAAAAGGTCATGCTAATGTTGAAATAGTTGATTTACCAGGTATATATTCTTTATCACCATATACATTAGAAGAAGTTGTAACTAGAAATTTTATGTTTGATGAAAAGCCTGATGCAATTATAAATATAATTGATTCATCAAATATTGAAAGAAATCTTTATTTAACTACTCAAATATTAGAACTTGGTATTCCAACTGTAATTGCATTAAACATGATAGATGTTGTAGAAAAAAGAGGAGACGTTATTAATCTTGAAAAAATCTCTCAAATTTTGGGATGCCCAGTAGTTAAAACAAGCGCATTAAAAGGTACTGGTACTAAAGAAGTAGCATTAAAAGCAATAGAAATTTCTAAAAATAAAGATTCTAATAAATTTAATATGAATTTTTCTAATGAAGTAAAATCTGCATTAGATGAAATTAAAAGTTTAATTCATTCTTCAAATTTAAATCAAATAGATGCTAATGAACAATGGTTAGCAATAAAATTATTTGAAAGAGATAGCAAGTTAATTGAAAAAATTAATATTCCAAGTGAAACAATGAATAAAATTGAAAATATAGTTTCTAAATGTGAAAAAGAATTTGATGATGATGCAGAAGGTATCATAACTGCTGAAAGATATGAATTTATAGGATCAATAGTATCAAAAATTATAAAGAAAAAAGATAATTCAAAACATACCCTTTCAGATAATATTGATAAGGTAGTTACTAACCGTATACTTGCATTACCTATCTTTGCATTAATAATGTGGGGCGTTTATTATATTGCAGTAAGTTCTTTAGGTGGAATTCTTACAGATTGGACAAATGATACTTTATTTGGAGAAATAATAGGTGAAAATGTAGCGGCTTTTCTTGAAAAAATAGGAACTGCTCCTTGGCTTCAAGGTTTAATAAATGATGGAATAATTGGTGGTGTTGGTGCTGTATTAGGATTTGTTCCTCAAATAATGTTATTATTTTTCTTATTATCATTATTAGAAGACTGTGGATATATGGCAAGAATTGCATTTATAATGGATAGAATTTTCCGTAAATTTGGCCTTTCAGGAAAATCATTTATTCCAGTACTTATTAGTTCAGGATGTGGAGTTCCAGGTATAATGGCTACTCGTACAATGGAAAATGATAAAGATAGAAGAATTACAATAATGCTTACAACTTTCATACCTTGTGGTGCTAAAATTCCTATAATTGCACTATTTACAGGTGCAATTTTTGGTGGAGCATCTTGGGTAGCACCTTGTGTTTATTTTCTAGGAATATTCATGATAATAATATGTGGAATAATTTTAAATAAAACAAAAGTATTTAAAGGTGAACCTGCTCCATTCGTAATGGAACTTCCTCAATATCATATACCAAGTCTTAAGGGTGTATTAATTCATATGTGGGATAGAGCAAAAGCATTTATAATAAAAGCTGGTACAATAATATTTGTTGCTTGTGCAGTAATTTGGTTTACAAGTTCATTTAGCTGGTCATTACAAATGGTAGATGCTCAAGATAGCATACTTGCAAGCATTGGAAAAGTTATTGCTCCATTATTTACTCCACTTGGATTTGGAAATTGGCAATCAGCTGTTGCTACTTTATCTGGTTTAGTTGCAAAAGAAAATGTTGTTGGAACATTTGGTGTTTTATTTGGTATTGCTGAAGCTGCAGAAGACACTCCAGCATTAATGACTCAAGTTGGAACAATGTTTACAGCAGCTAGTGGATTTGCTTTCATTGCATTTAATATTCTTAATGCTCCTTGTTTTGCTGCAATTGGTGCTATTAAAAGAGAAATGGGATCTTGGAAATGGATGTGGATTACTATAGGTTTCCAAACATTAACTTCATATATAGTTGCATTAATAATTAATCAAGTTGGAAGCTTTATTGCTGGTACTGGAAGTTTATTTGGTGCAATTGGCTCAATCTTAGTAGCAATAATTGCAATTTCACTTGCAGTACTATCAGGAAAAGATGTTAAAAGTGAAAAACAATTAAGTAATGCTCATTAATTAATTTATTTATTAATTATGATTATATAAGGAAGTGATAGTATGGTAAATTATATTATTGGCAGTATTATTTTAATATTATTAGTATTAGCAATTCGTCACATAATAAAAAGGAATAAGACTGGCAACTGTAGTGGTTGTCCAGGATGCTCAGATAAAAAATATTGTTATAATAAATTAGAAATCAAAAAATAACTATTACACTTTCTAACAAAATGGGGCTGTTGCACTAAAACTTTTATACACAATATATTGTTTTAAAAAATAAAAATTAATATAATATATTGTAGGATTTATTCTTAATGCGACATCCCAATTTTGTATATAATTATATAAAAAAAATAACATAGAGGAATTGTAATGGAAATTAGAAAGGCTGTAAAAAGTGATGTAAATAATATAATGAAAATTATTAAGCAAGCCCAAGAATACTTTAAAAATCAAGGTATAGATCAATGGCAAAATAACTATCCAAACATTGATACTATAAATTCTGATATTTTAAATGGAAATAACTATATAATGATAAAAGATAATGATATTGTTGCAACAGCAGTAATTATATTTGATGGTGAAGAAACTTATAATAATATTTATGAAGGACAATGGCTTACTAATTCTAACTATACAACTATACATAGAATTGCTGTAGATAATACTTATAAAGGATTAGGATTATCTAAAATATTTATGAATAAAATAGAAGAATTTTCATTAAATAAAAATATACATAGTATAAGAGTGGATACACATAAAGATAATATTTCTATGCAAAAATTACTTAATAAATGTGATTTTGAATATTGTGGAATTATTAATTTAAAAGATGGAAGTAAAAGAATAGCTTTTGAAAAAATTATATAAATTAAATTTTAAATATTTAATAAAAAACTTATCATAAATTTAAACTATACCCTTTGTCAAGGACAGTTTAAAAAAGAGTAGACTAATTTAAGA
>OATT01001238.1_pt1 | contig 14634 bp, 14 predicted proteins | sample 1476071 | NCBI WGS metagenome assembly OATT01 (sample SAMEA2579989, study PRJEB22360) | human gut metagenome | biome: human gut; feature: human-associated habitat; material: faeces | place: Denmark | collected 2008/2010 | reverse complement strand
GGCTGCCGCAGAAACGGATGAGCAAAAAAGCTCATCCGTATAAACTTATTACTTGAGACATAATTACTTACACAAACGAAAGGAGCTTATTCTGTCATGCACAATGAACCGACAAAAGATCAATATAACGAATATGTAGAACAGGTAACGCCGGCAAGCAGCTGTCTTATGAACTGTGTCCGTGCGTTTTTTGTGGGAGGAGCAATCTGTACCATCGGAGAAGGGATCAAACAGGCAGTGATGCACTGGCTGCATCTGGGAGAGAAAGATGCCCTCCTGGCTGTCACAGTAACTCTTGTACTATTAAGCGTTCTCCTCACAGGATTTAACCTGTATTCAAAGATCACAAAATTCGGAGGAGCGGGAGGACTGGTTCCGATCACCGGGTTTGCAAATTCTGTAGCTTCTCCAGCTATCGAGTATCAAAAAGAGGGACAGGTGTTCGGGATCGGAGTTAAAATCTTTACAATCGCAGGTCCGGTCATTCTGTACGGAATCTTATCCTCTTTTCTTTTGGGAATTATTTATATGATATTAGTCCGATTGGGGGTTATGTGATGAAAGTTATGAAAGGAAAGCAGAGTCTGGAATTCGAACATCCGCCTTATCTCAAAGGCTGGTCCTCTGTTGTTGGGGAAAAAGAAGGAGAAGGACCGCTTGGACAGGCATTTGACCAGATCATCGACGATCCGCTGTTCGGTCAGGAGACATGGGAACTGGCAGAGGGAAGATTCATGCGGCAGGCAGCCCTGCTTGCAATACAAAAAGCAGAGATCACAAAGAATCAGGTGCGCTATGCATTTGCCGGAGATCTCCTGGAGCAGATCATGGCCACATCTTTCGGGATCAAGGACCTGGAGATCCCTCTCTTTGGCCTGTACGGAGCATGTTCTACCGCAGGAGAATCCATATCTCTTGCGTCTATGACGGTGGCTGCGGGATATGCGGACTATGCATTGGCCCTTGCCTCCAGTCATATAGGAAGTGCAGAAAAGCAGTTCCGTTTCCCGCTGGAATACGGCAGCCAGAGACCTCTGTCCTCCACATGGACCGTGACCGGAGCCGGGGGATTTGTAATCTCCAAAGAAAAAAGCCCGATCAAAGTTCGGGGCATCACAACCGGTAAAATCGTAGATTACGGTGTGAAAGATTCTATGAATATGGGAGCCTGCATGGCTCCTGCCGCTGCGGAAGTTATTTATCAGCACTTTAATGACTTTGCCATGACACCGGATGACTACGATGCGATTTATACCGGCGATCTGGGAGAGGTGGGAAAAGAAATTCTCATAAAACTTTTGAAGGACAATGGATATGATATTTCAAAAGTACACGGTGACTGCGGCATTGAAGTTTATCAGGATGAGACACAGGATACCCACGCAGGCGGATCGGGATGCGCGTGCAGCGCCGTAGTACTATCCTCCATGATCACAAGAAAGATGATAAACGGCGGATGGAACAGAGTCTTGTTTGTACCTACGGGAGCCCTGCTTTCAAAGACCAGCTTCAATGAAGGTGAGACTGTGCCGGGGATTGCGCACGGAGTTTTGTTGGAAAGAGAGGATGTATAAATGGAATATGTAAAAGCATTTATTGTCGGAGGAATTATCTGTATCCTTGTACAAATCTTAATGGACAATACCAAGCTTCAGCCGGGACGGATCATGGTCATACTGGTTATTTCAGGAGCAGTGCTCGGAGCACTTGGAATTTATGAAAAAATTGCCGATTTTGCAGGCTGTGGTGCAACAGTGCCTCTCTCAGGATTCGGCTTTACTCTGTGGAAAGGGATGAAAGAAGCCATCGACCAGCACGGATTTCTCGGGCTGTTTGAAGGCGGATTTACAGCTGCAGCCGTGGGGACATCCGCAGCTCTGATCTTCTCCTATCTGGCATCCCTGATCTTCCAGCCAAAAATAAAAAAATAGCCGTATGGCAGGTATTTGATACTAAGTGATGCCGTCATTGCGGCGGGATTACTTTTTATATATATAAAAGAGCGTTTCTGACGGCAGATTCTGCTGTCGGAAACGCTCTTATCTTTTTTTATCAGATTTTTATTCAGATAACTTATTTATTCAGGAGTATGCAGGCCGCACATATATTTTACGTACAGATCAGGGATCTGATATTGCGTGTCGTCTGTGATGCCCCTGCTGCCCTTTGGCCGTGTAATGTAGATTTTCCGCAGCAGCTGATTTTCCGGGCAGGCGTTGTTGGCAGGATAGCCGGATTCTTTGCATATATCTACGGCCACATGGATATCACAGGGCTTGGTTGGCTTGGTTCCCAGGGCAAAGTACTCTGTCTTTATCATGCTGCCTCTGGGATCATGATCACATATGCCTTTGACGGCCAGTTTTCCTGACTTTGTGCAGATCCGGGCTTGGACAATATTGTTTGGCTTTGAAAAATCTTTCACCGGTTCGTTTTTCTCTTTTACAATCTGGTCCATGACAAGTTTCCAGATTTTTTCGTGCTGGCTGCCGGAAGAAAATGATGTGTTCCTGTCATATCCCATCCAAACAGAGGCGGTGTGATATGGGGTATATCCGGAAAACCAGTAGTCGTAATCGCTGGTCGTAGTACCGGTTTTTCCTGCTGCAGGCATCCCTGAAGAAAGTGCAGCGGGTTTACCGGTTCCCTTTTTGACCACATCCTTCATGGCATCGGTGAGAAGGAAAGCAGTCGATTCCTTCATAACGAGAGTGCCGGAAGAAGACGAGTTTAAGAGCACTTTTCCAGTCTGATCCACAACTTTCGTGTATAAAGAAGGCCGATGGTATGTGCCGCCGTTGGCCACTGCAGAAAAAGCGCCTGTGAGTTCCAGGTTGGTCACTCCGTAAGTCAGGCCGCCCAGAGCCATGGACTGATTGACATCGGAAAAGGTTTTGCCGTCTGCCGTAGTTTTATTATCGACTAAGGTGGTAAAGCCAAGCTTCTGTAAATACTCGTAGGCGACTTCCGGTGTTACATCAGCCATGGTTTTGGCAGACACAATATTCATAGAATTCGTGATTGCCTCCCTGATGGTAGAAAAACCGCGGTAGCCTCTGTAATAATTGCGGACCGGGCGCCCCGTATCGAGATATTCATACGGAGCATCATCGTAAACGGTAGCCAATGTCATATTTTTCATATCCAGCGCCGGAAGAAATGTGGATAGTACTTTGAAGGTTGATCCGGGCTGTCTTGTTGTACCGGTAGCGCGGTTTAAAGACAGATTTTCGGATTTGACTCCGCGGCCGCCTACAAGGGCTTCCACCTGTCCGGTGCGCTGGTCTATGATGGTCATGGAAATCTGTGGCTGGATCACTGTAGAAACCTGCTCGTTGATCACACTGACCCCATTCTTTTTTAAGGATTTGGAGAATTTGCGGGCCATATTTTCGGCAGATGATTTGTCTGCGAATATGAGGCTGGCACCGATTTTATGCTTTTTCATATAACTCAGCACATCGTTTTCCGAATAACTGACTTCCTTACCGTTTTTGTCTGTGCCTGTCAGCGAATAAGACAGAGCCACTTTCGTACCCGCCGGATAGTTCTTCGAGTCATTGGTCACTTTATCTGCGATCTTTTGGATCTTGGAGTCCTGTGTGGAATATATTTTTAAACCTCCGCTGTAAATGGCATTGTAGGCTTTTGTCTCATCATATCCAAGTTTATCTTTCAGATCATGGACCACCTGAAGGATCAGTGCATCATCGAAATAAGAGTTGGCGGTATAGTTTTTCTGCTGCCTTGCATTGATCTTTTGAATTCTTTCATAAACATTATCATTCACTGCTTCCGAATATTCACTTTTTGTGATATAATGTTCTTCCAGCATGATTTTCAGAATCGACATCCTCCGGGCAGCATTATTGTTAGGATGTGTGATCGGGTTCATTCTTGTTGGGTTCTTTGTGATGCCGGCCAGCACGGTGCACTCTGACAAAGTCAAATCTGATACATCTTTATTAAAGTATTTTTGGGATGCAGTCTGCACTCCTAATGTGCCTTCCCCCAGATTGATCGCATTTAAATATTCTTCCAGAATCTTTTGTTTTGAAGTGATTTTTTCTAATTCCAGAGCCAGAGACTGTTCTTTGATCTTGCGCTCTATGCGTTCGATCGTAGTTTTTTCAGGCTGTATTCCCAGGATATTATTTTTTACAAGCTGCTGGGTGATGGTACTCCCGCCCTGATCCAGAGACTTTTCTTTGAGACCCAGGAAGAAGGATCTGGCAATGCCCCGCATGTCGATACCATTGTGGTTATAAAACCGCACATCCTCTATGGAGATAAAGGCATTTTGAAGATTTGCCGGGATCTTGTCCAGCGATACATAGACACGGTTTGAATCACTGGTAGAGAGCTTTCTTGTCACCTTGCCGTCTTTATCGTAAATCATTGTGATAAAACCTTTGGAGTGGATCGAATCCAGAGAGACATCCGGGGTGTTGTTTAAAATTCCGCGGATGAAACCTATGGACAGACCGGCGGCCGTGACGATCAGTGCGATGATGACAACCAGTGCATATTTATAGAAAAAAAGCGTAAGGTGCGAACTGCGCCGTAATTTCGGTGAAGAAAGGGTATCCTTTTTTTGCTTTGATTTTTGCTTGTTAAAGTTCATGTAAGACCTCCTATGTTTAGCATTATAACAAATAAGAAATAACAAGTAAATAACGCGCCCGCATGAAGGGTATTTTATTGAAATCACGTTTGAGGAGAGTTATAGATTTTTTACAAAAGAGGAGGAACAAAAGATGAAGAAGGAGAAATTAGGAACGAATTATTTGAAAGATGGAAATGGGGGCGGATTTGTAGTATCCTATTATATGCTGAATGATTCTGCCAGAGGAAGCTACGGCGCCGCACTGGAGAGAACGACCGGAGAGCCGGAAGTTCTTGAGACAGAAGAGGTAAGAGAGGCCTTTTTGAACAGACAGGAAGCAGAACATTTCATTCGGCTGCTGATCAAATATGAAGTGACACCGATTTCTTTTTTTGAGAGTTTGGATGCGGTGATGGAGTTGGAGGAGAAAATTGAAGGAATACTATGAAACGATCCGGAAAACAGGACAGTCTTTGGTGACAGAAAAAAAGTCAAGATTCATCGGGATTGCGGTGCCGGTTTCCACGGAGGAAGAGGCGCTGGCGGTGATAGAGGATGAAAAGCGCAGATACAGGGACGCCAGGCATCACTGCAGCGCATTTTGTGCAGGCATTGAGAGACCTCTTGAGAGAGCCAATGACGACGGTGAGCCCAGCGGCACGGCGGGAAAACCGATTCTGGAAGTAATCACAGGCAGTCAGCTTCTGAATATTGTCATCGTTGTAACCCGTTATTTTGGAGGTACACTGCTCGGCACCGGGGGACTCGTGAGGGCATATACGAAGGCTGCCCAGGAAGCAGTGGAGGATGCAGGAATCGTGACCATGGGTCTTGGGCGCAGATTCAGGACAGGCTGTGATTATTCTGCAGCAGGAAAGATTCAGTATTTTCTTGAGACCGAAGACATTCCTATCATAAAAACGGATTACACAGAGAAAGTAACTTTGGAGTACTTGGTACCGGAAGCGAGATGCGGACAGATTGAGAAGAAGATTATTGACCTGTCAGGCGGTACTGCAGAGATACAGGACGCGGGCACCGAATATACGGTGTCAGATAAAAAGAAACTTTAAAACAATCAATCATTGTGGCCAATGAACAGAGATGAAAAAGAGCCGCGGGTGTCTGCCCGCGGCTCAATATTTATTGTATTCTGTTTACAGCGCTGATTAATGCCAGAACGGAAGCTGTGATGATATCCTCATGAATTCCTGCTCCCCACACCACTGTGCCGTTTGGCTTTTGAATGGCTACATAGGAGCAGGCCTTTGAATTCGATCCGACAGTGAGCGCGTGTTCCTGGTAACTTACGATGGAGTAATCCAGATCACTGTGACGCTGAAGCGCGTTGCTCACCGCATCCAGACGTCCGTTACCCCTTCCGTGGTAAAGTTTATCCACACCAGATTTTTCAAGTGAGATTTCGGCCTCAATGCCTCCGTCTTTCTGGATAAAGTGACATTCTTTTAAAGCGATCGGGGATGATATGTTAACATACACGGTCTTAAATACATCCAGAATATCTTTCGGAACCAGTTCCCTGTGCTGCTTGTCGGATACGTCTTTGACCGTATAGCCTACATCCTCTCTCATCTTGCCCGGAATATGGAAACCAAAGTTTTCTTCCAGCACATAGCCGATACCGCCTTTTCCTGACTGGCTGTTGATTCGGATCACATCGCTTTCATATTCCCTGCCGATATCTTTCGGGTCGATCGGAAGATAAGGAACAGACCAGTAATCCGGATGGCGGTCGTCAATCCAGTGCATTCCTTTGGCGATGGCGTCCTGATGAGAGCCTGAGAATGCCGCGAATACCAGTTTCCCGGAATAGGGCTGGCGTTCATAGACATTCATGCGGGTCAGGCGCTCATAATTTTTTGTGAGCTCCGGAAGGTTGGAAAAGTCAAGGTTAGGGTCCACTCCGTGAGAATACATATTGAGAGCGACAGTTACAATATCCACATTTCCGGTTCTCTCGCCATTTCCAAACAGCGTTCCCTCCACCCGGTCTGCTCCTGCCAGAAGGGCCAGTTCCGTATCCGCCACACCGCATCCGCGGTCATTGTGAGGGTGAATGGACAGTACGACACTGTCACGGTATTTCATGTGTTTGCTCATATATTCGATCTGGCTTGCGTACACGTGCGGCATGGAGAGCTGAACGGTGACCGGAAGATTGATGATGACTTTCCAGTCCGGAGACGGCTTCCAGATGTCCAGGACCGCATTGCACACTTCCAGCGCATATTCCACTTCGGTTCCGGTGAAACTCTCCGGAGAGTATTCGAACTGGAAATTCCCTTCTGTCTCGTCTGCCAGCTTTTTCAGGAGTTTGGCGCCGTCCGTGGCAATCTTTAAAATCTCTTCTTTGGACTTTTTGAAAACTTGTTCCCTCTGGGCGAGAGAAGTAGAATTATATACATGAACGATGGCACGCTTCGCCCCTTTTAAAGCTTCAAAAGTACGTTTGATAATATGCTCCCTTGCCTGTGTCAGCACCTGGATTGTGACGTCATCAGGAATCAGGTCCTGTTCGATCAGAGTGCGCAGGAACGTGTATTCTGTCTCGGATGCGGCGGGGAATCCTACCTCGATCTCCTTGAATCCCACCTTTACCAGGTATTTGAAAAACTCTACTTTTTCATCCAGGCTCATCGGGATGATCAGCGCCTGGTTTCCATCCCGAAGATCCACGCTGCACCAGTCCGGAGCTTTTGTTATGTACTCTTTTCTGGCCCAGTCAAGACACTCTTCAGGAGGCATAAAGTATTGGCGTTTATATTTTTCTGAATTCATAGATATTAAATCTCCTTTCATTAATTGAGAATAAAAAACAGACTGCACTCGTGCAATACGGCGAAAAAAAACCTTCGTCTCCGTCCATTTCTGGATAGAGACGAAGGGTCATAGACACTCCGTGGTACCACTCTAATTCACGCCATAACCGCGTGCACTCACTACCGATACGAGTTGAAACAACTGATATCTTCCCAATATAACGGTTGGAACCGGCGATGCCTACTGGCTGTTCAGCACGCTGCTCAGAGGCGAGTTCACATATACCGGGCAGCCGCTTTTCACCAGCCAGCGGCTCTCTGAATGCCTTCTATATCCTACTATTCCTCATCAAAGCATTTGGATTATTAATAATGATAATCTATCACACTTCATTCTATGTGTCAATGGCAGAATTATTCATATAGGTATCTGCTTCGTCCTTCTTTTCCGGGGACAGGCAGCGGTAATAGTGGAGCAGTTTTTCTTCTCTGGCAGAGATGTTGCCGACAAGGTAATCGATCGAAACGTTCAGATAATCACATAGAATGACCAGATTCTCCAGAGTCGGCTGCTTCTGACCTTTTCTCCAGTATCCGATCAGACTGTCAGACAGGCCTGTGTCTTTATAGATACGATAATTGGAAATATCATGGCTGTCCAGATATTCATTTAAATTTTCTGCAAACTTCATGCATTTTCCCTCTCTGGCGTGTAACAAATTTACTCGTTTATTGTAGCATAGATGAAATTTAGTGTAAACGAAGTTGTAACGAAAATACTGTGGAAAATTGTACCATTTTCTTGACTATCTCTACGTATAGAGATATAATTTATGTAAGTTTCTTACAGTCGGATGAGGGAAAGGAGAGGCTAATGATAAAGTCGTATAAGGAATTTGAAAAATGGGTAAAGATTGAGATGATCCGTCAGGAATTGACACAGAGGAAGCTTGCGGAGAGAATGGGGATTGCCTATCCGAGGATCTCAGAAGCTCTGCATGGGAGAAAGACCGGGCTTGCATTTATCGTCCCGCTGATTCAGGAGCTGGGAGGCAATATGGAAGAGTTTGAAGAATTTCTTGAAATAAATCAAATCGGGCGTTGAGTTTTTTCCTGGTTGTATTATAATCAACTTAAAAAAGACAGGAGACTGAGATGGGATTTCTGGACAGATTTAAAGTTCATACAACCAGAGAATATGAGGAAGGGAAAGAGAGAGTCTGCCGGCTTCATGAAGAGGCAGAGAGTCTGGCCTATGTGGAGGGAATCTATAAAGAAAACGGCCGGCTTGTGATGTCCGTATCCTTTGTAAAAGGACAGCATGTGGCCGGACAAGAGGCTCAGCTGCTTGACTGCAGCGGCCTTTTTGCGGCATCTGTCCGGATCGGGGAGATCCGCCTGGGCTCCGGGGAGGACCTTCATGAGGCGTCAGAAGCGGGGGAAGAGGGGCTCATTGTATTTGACCTTGCTGAGGGAGTGGAACACTGGATGGAAAAGGGCCAATATTTAAAGGGCTGACGGACTGAGTTGTTTCTTTTTAGGGAAGTGATATAATGAAGTAGAAAAAGTCATTAAATGTTGGAGGTGCAGCATGGCACTTGAGAATAAATTAGGAATTGATAATTCTGCTGACCTTGCCCGTGAAGAAGAAAGAATCAGCAAGAAAAAAGCTGTTGCGTTATTTGAAACCGGTCTGCTTGATCAGTTGGAAGCAGGAAAATTTTCTTCGCTGAAAGCAATTCACAAATATCTTTTTGAGGATGTTTACGATTTTGCCGGTGAGATCCGCAAGGTAAATCTTGCAAAAGGAAATTTTCGTTTTGCTCCGCTTATGTATTTAGAAACTGCTCTTGAGAATATTGATAAAATGCCGCAGTCTACCTTTGAAGAGATTGTAGAAAAGTATGTAGAGATGAATATTGCTCATCCTTTCAGAGAAGGCAATGGGCGCAGTACTCGTATCTGGCTTGATTTGATACTTAAAAATGAGCTTCATAAGGTCGTTGACTGGAGTCAGGTGGATAAAGAAGACTATTTACTTGCTATGGAGCGCAGCCCTGTGAGGGATATAGAGATTAAACACATTCTCAGACCGGCATTGACAAACGATATTAACAGTCGTGAAGTCTATATGAAGGGCATTGATTACAGCTACTACTATGAGGGATATACAACTTTTAAAGCCGAAGAACTGTAAATCAAAGAGATCCGTCACAAAAAAGACACAGCCAAGAGAGTTTTTGAGACTCTGGCAGCTGTGTCTTTTTCTTTTCTAAAATAAAAATTTTTATTTCTGTGCCTGCTTCAGGGCATTCTTGATGGACTGTTTTAAGATGGTGTTGGTATACTGACTTTCATCATCAAACTGGATGTCATCCACAGATTTTACTTTTGGAAGCTGTTTGTTGATCTCACCCAGGGCCGGTTCAATCAGAGGGTACATGGTTTTTACACTTTTATCTAAATGCTTTAAAGCAACATGATTGACTTTGTTGTCCTTAACAGTGACTTCCACTTCCAGCTCATTTTCTCCCAGTGTGAGAGGAGAGGAATATACCCCTTCTATGTACTCCATAGTCTCCGTGCTTTTCTTATGTTCCTTGGACGGAGCAAACATAAAAATCAAAAGCAGGATAAGCAAGATTCCAAGCAAGACAAAGATGCCGGTGTAGATTAGTTCTTTCGCCTTAAATACGACGATTTTCGTTTTTGCTGACATAGGGTCCTCCTAAAAAGATTCTATTATAGTATATGGTCCGGACAGGCAGAATAGAACTGTACGGAAAAAATTTTTCCATGTAGAGCGGGCGGCGGTTTTCATGTATAATAGAAGCCGAAAATGAAAATAACATGACAGGAGGAAGCCGATGGCATTACAGTGTGTCCTGGGCGCAGGCCGCACAGGAAAAACGGATTATATATATCAGCAGATGATAAAAGAGTCTATGGAGAATCGGGATGAAAACTTCTTTTTTCTCGTCCCGGACCAGTCGACGCTGAATGCGCAGAGGGAGCTGATCACCAGGCATCCGAATCACGGGACTATGAACATCGACGTGGTTGGATTCTACCGCCTTTCTTACAGAGTGTTTGAGGAGCTTTCCTATATTCCCAAAGAACTGCTCAATGACGAGGGAAAATCCATGGTCATAAGAAAGGTCATGGGGGAGTGCCGAAAGGATCTTCTCGTGTTCGGTTCAGGCATGGAAAAGCAGGGCTTTATCGATGAGATGAAGTCTTTCTTTGCGGAAACCTACCAGTATGATGTGTCTCTGGAAAAGCTTAAGGAGGCCGTGAAATCTTTTGAGAACACGGACAGCCTGACGCTGAAGATGAAAGACATCGTCCTGGTCCTGGAGAAGTTTGAGGACTATATGAAAGACCGCTATCTGGTATCGGAACAGCTGCTGGACGTACTGGCTCAAAAGATCACGGAATCCGAAAAACTCAAAGGTGCCACGATCTATATTGACGGGTTTACCGGATTTACACCCATACAAAATAAAGTACTCAAGAAACTGCTGCCGTATGCAAAAAAAATTGTGGCGGCGTTTACCATCGATGAGAAACGTGTCGGAGGGCCGTACAGGGATTATGAGCTGTTTGCCATGCCCAAAAAAGAGATTTCTCAATTAAAAGAGATGGCGGTAAGACAGGGAGTCCCCATACTGCCGGATGTGATTCTGCACCCGAATGCTGCGGGATCAAAAGAACTGCGCCATCTGGAGCAGAACCTGTTTCGGTATCCTTTTCATGTGTACAGGGGTAAGACAAAGGACATCAGAGTCTGCTGTCTTAAGAATCCAAAGGAGGAGAGCCGGTACATACTGGGCTGTATTGAACATCTGGTCAGGAAGGAAGGATACCGGTACAAAGATCTGGTCGTGCTGACCGGTGACATGGAAACGTATCAGCCGGAACTTGAAAAATGTTTTGAGGATTCCGGCATTCCCTGCTTTATTGACGGGAACAGGGCACTCAGGAATAATCCATGCGTGGAGACGATTCTTTCTGCGCTGAAAATGATCCAGATGGATTTTTCTTATGAGATGGTATTCCGGTATTTAAAATCAGGATTTTCTGCCCTTGAACCAGAGGAGACCGATCTCCTTGAAAACTTTGTGATCGCTTCCGGCATCCGGGGATATGCCCGGTGGAACAGGCCTTTTAAAAGCCGGGCGTTTACAAAGGAAGAGATGAAACAGATCAACCAATCCAGGGAAACATTTATGAAAGAGACCGGTCCGTTCAAGGAAGGGATCAGGAAGCGGGGAATCACTGTTTTAGAGAGACTTACGCACCTTCACGGGTTCTTTCTCACTCTGGATATCCAGGGACAGATGGAGAGGAAAAAAGAGGAATTTGAAGCGGCCGGGGATCTGGCTATGGCCAAAACCTATGATCAGATCTATGGGGAAGTTTTAAACATCATGGACCAGATGGCGGAGATTCTCGGAGAAGAAGAGCTTTCTTTTGATGAATTTTGCGCGGTCCTGGAGACCGGGCTCTCAGAGATGACGGTGGGCGTGATTCCGCCGGGACTGGATCAGGTGATCGTCGGAGATATCGAGCGGACGAGAGTGGAAGGGGTTAAGGTTCTGTTTTTTGCCGGCATCAATGAGGGAGTAGTGCCGAAGCCGTCGAAAGGCGGAGGCCTCGTGACGGACTCTCAGAGAGAAGAACTTTTAAAAGCCGGAATTTCCCTTGCACCCGGGGCGGCAAATCAGGCGTACATGGAGCAGTACTATTTGTATCTGGCCATGTCAAAGCCGGATGAAAAGCTGTATCTGACTTATGCTTCTATGGATTCCTCCGGGGAAAGCAAAGCTCCTTCATATCTGATTGGAAGAATTGAAAAGCTGTTTCCCGGGCTGAAAAAAGACCTCGATTTGCAAGAGACACCAGTTTATTCCGTCAGCGAGGCAAGAGAACGGTTTGTTGAAAAACTTCAGGAACTCGGCGAGGAAAAGCCGGATCAGGAGATGGCCGCATTATATGAAGTCTTAAATGAACGAAAGCTGGTTTCACCGTATCTGGATGCATATTTCTACAGCAATGAGGAAAAGAACCTGGACAGGCATCTGACAACACTTCTCTACGGTAAGGAACTGGAAAACAGCGTGACCCGCGTAGAAAAGTTCTCAGGCTGCGCCTTTGCCCATTTTCTTCAGTACGGACTGCGGCTTCGGGAACGGCTGGTACATGAGATCCTGCCTATGGATATGGGACAGGTATTTCACCGGACTCTGCAGTTTGTCGGGCAGGAAGGAAGCTGGGACTGGGAAGATGACAGGGAACGGGATCGGTTTGTGGATTCCATGGTAGAGCGTGCCTTGGATGAAGATCCGGATAAAAAGGAGATTTTTGAGAGCAGCAGCCGGAATCAATATACAAAGGAGCGGATCAGGAGGATGGCAAAACGGGCCGTCTGGGCTGTGGAGCAGCAGATAAAAAGAGGAGAATTCACTCCGTATGAATATGAACTGGGATTTTCTGCGGACGACGGTCTCTCCTGTGCAAACCTTTCCCTGAAGGACGGCACGAAGATGAAGTTTACCGGGGTGATCGACCGGGTGGACTGCTATGAGGATGAGGAGAATCTATATTTAAAGATCATCGATTATAAATCCGGAAATATGCAGTTTGACTTTACAAAAATTTTAAATGGACTGCAGGTACAGCTGGTCGTTTATATGAATGCCATTTTAGAACTGGAAGGGAAAAAGTACCCCGAAAAGCGGATGGTCCCGGCAGGCATGTTTTATTTTCACGTGGACGATCCGGTCATAGCACCGAAAACAGACGGGGAGCCTGAGATAGAAGTTCTCAAAAATCTTCAGCTCAGGGGAGTTGTGAATGAGGATTTCGGACTCGTGGAGCATCTGGAGCAGGAGGATGAGTACGGAATCGTAACCCTTCCGGTCACAAGGACAAAAACGGGATACAAAAAAGGATCTGCGCTGCTCTCCACGAATGAATTTAAGAATCTGGGCCGGAAGGTGGAAGAAAAAATGAAGCAGCTCGGAGAGGCTATGATGGACGGAGATATTTCTATAAGTCCGTATGAATATCAGTCAATGCCGTGCGATTACTGTGCATTCAAAAGTATTTGTGCGTATGAGCCAAAACTGATGAAATCCAGAAAACTTGAGAAGATCGGCCTTGCTGAGGCAAAGGAGTTATTAGCAGAGGGAAAGGGGGAAGACGATGCCTTGGACTAAAGAACAGCAGCAGGTCATAGAGGAGAGAGGCTGCAGCCTTTTGGTGTCTGCCGCGGCAGGCTCTGGAAAGACGGCTGTGCTTGTGGAACGGATCATCGAAAAGATATCGTCAAAAGAGGAACCGGTGGATGTGGACCGTCTGCTGGTGGTGACCTATACCCACGCTGCGGCCAATGAAATGAAGGAGAGGATCCGCAGAGCCATAGAAAAGAAGGTGGAGGAAGATCCGGAAAATGAACATCTGATCCGTCAGCTCTCTCTGATTCACAAGGCTCAGATTACGACGATCCACAGCTTTTGTCTCAATCTCATCAGAGATTACTACTACAAGCTCGATCTGGACCCAAATTTTGCGATTGGAGACCAGGGACAGATGGACCTTATGAAGCTGGAAGTGCTGGATGATGTGCTGGAGGAGGCATACGCCGAACAGAGCGATGCTTTCGTGGAATTTATCGAAAGCTATATTCCGGGGAAAAACGATGACCGGATCAGAGACTATGTCTTGGGGCTCTATGAGAGTTCCAGAAGTCATATCGATCCGCTTCTCTGGCTTTCACAGGCAAGACAGGGATTTCAGATCCGTACGAAGGAAGAACTTCACCGGGCAGTCTGGATGAAGGAAATCCTGAAAGATGCGAAGGCGGTGGCGGAATCCGCCTGTGCCATGATGAAGAAGGCAAAAGAAGCGGCATCCGAGACCGGGGGACCGTATTTTTACCTTCCGACTCTCACGGCAGATCTGGAAACCATGGAAGAGATCCGGAGTGCAGAGTCATATAAGGATTTCGGAGAGCTGTTTTTATCCTTTACAAAACCGCGCCTGAAAGGAAGAAAGAAAAAGGACGATATCATTGACAAAGACCTTCAGGAGTACTGCAAGGATTTGAGAAAAAAGGCTTATGACCTGATCGATTCTATCAGAAGCAGCTATTTTTATAAGCCGGAAAGTGAGATCATCCGGCAGATCCGCAGGGTACGGCAGGCCATGGGAGGGTTTTTTCGGCTGGCAGGAAAACCATAAAAA
>OATT01001237.1_pt1 | contig 14638 bp, 12 predicted proteins | sample 1476071 | NCBI WGS metagenome assembly OATT01 (sample SAMEA2579989, study PRJEB22360) | human gut metagenome | biome: human gut; feature: human-associated habitat; material: faeces | place: Denmark | collected 2008/2010 | reverse complement strand
TTAACGTGTGGTTTATTTCTTTCAAATTTAGCTTTAGCCATTTTGAAATACCTCCCTATATATATTTTAGGTAAGACGAGTTATACCCGCCTTACTCATTTTAATTTATATTAATTTTATTAATAATAAACAGTTTATTATCTTCCTTCAGCTATTTTCTTAGCAACTGAAGCTGGAACTTGCTCATAGTGGTCAAATATCATAGTGTAAGTTGCACGACCTTGAGTAGTTGATCTTAACTCAGTAGAGTATCCAAACATTTCTGAAAGTGGAACGAATGCATTTATAACTTGTGCACCAGATCTAGCTTCCATACCTTGTATTAAACCTCTCTTAGAGTTTAATCCACCCATAACGTCTCCCATGTATTCTTCAGGAGTAACAACTTCAACTTTGAAGAATGGCTCAAGTAATACTGAGTTACCTTTCTTAAGAGCATCTTTCATTGCCATAGAACCAGCCATTTTGAATGCCATTTCTGATGAATCGACTTCATGGTAAGAACCATCGTATAATTCAACAGCAACGTCAACTACAGGATATCCTGCAACAACACCGGCTTGCATAGCACCTTGTATACCCATATCAGTTGGTCCAACATATTCTTTTGGAACAGATCCACCAACAGTTTTGTTTTCGAATATATATCCAGCACCTGGCTCTTGTGGAGTAACTCTAAGTTTAACGTGTCCGTATTGTCCTCTACCACCTGATTGTTTAGAGTATTTGTACTCAACATCAACTGGTTTAGTTATTGTTTCTCTGTAAGCAACTTGTGGAGCACCAACATTTGCTTCAACTTTGAACTCTCTTAATAATCTATCAACGATGATTTCTAAGTGTAATTCACCCATACCACCGATTATAGTTTGTCCAGTTTCTTCGTCAGTTCTAACTCTGAAAGTTGGATCCTCTTCAGCTAATTTTTGAAGAGCTGTACCCATTTTTTCTTGAGCAGCTTTAGATTTTGGCTCTATAGCTACGTCTATAACTGGTTCAGGGAATTCCATAGATTCAAGTATGATAGCATTGTTTGGATCACATAAAGTATCTCCAGTTGTAGTATCTTTTAAACCTACTGCAGCAGCTATATCTCCTGCATAAACTTCAGTTATTTCTTGTCTTGTATTAGCATGCATTTGTAGGATACGTCCTATTCTTTCTCTCTTGTTCTTAGTAGCATTTAATACATAAGAACCAGATTCTAAAGTACCAGAGTAAACTCTGAAGAATGCTAATTTACCAACGAATGGGTCAGTCATTATTTTGAATGCTAAAGCTGAGAATGGTTCATCATCAGATGAATGTCTTTCAGCTTCAGTTCCATCTGGTAATACACCTTTTATAGATGGTATATCAGTTGGAGCTGGTAAGTAATCTATAACAGCATCTATAACTGGTTGAACACCTTTATTTCTGTAAGCAGTACCACAGAATACTGGGTTCATTTCACATGCTATTGTAGCTTTTCTTATAGCAGCTTTTATTTCTTCTTCAGTGAATTCTTCACCTTCAAGATATTTCATCATTAGTTCTTCATCAGTTTCTGCAACTGCTTCAACTAATTTTTCTCTCCACTCAGCAGCTAATTCTTGCATATCTGCTGGTATTTCAGTTTCGTCCATTACAGTTCCTAGGTCATCTTCATAGATTATAGCATCCATTTTAACTAAGTCTATTATACCTTGGAATGTATCTTCTTTACCTATTGGTAATTGAACAGGTACTGCATTAGAACCTAATCTTTCTTTCATCATTTCTACAACGTTGTAGAAGTTAGCACCAAGTATATCCATTTTGTTAACAAATGCTATTCTTGGAACTTTGTAAGTTTCAGCTTGTCTCCATACATTTTCAGATTGAGGTTCAACCCCACCTTTAGCACAGAATACAGCAACTGAACCGTCAAGAACTCTAAGAGATCTTTCAACCTCAACTGTGAAGTCTACGTGTCCTGGAGTATCTATTATGTTTATTCTATGATCTTTCCAAGTTGTAGTTGTAGCAGCAGAAGTTATTGTTATACCTCTTTCTTTTTCTTGCTCCATCCAGTCCATTTGAGAAGCTCCTTCGTGAGTTTCTCCTATTTTATGTGTACGCCCAGTGTAGAACAGGATTCTTTCAGTAGTTGTAGTTTTCCCTGCATCTATATGAGCCATGATTCCTATATTTCTAGTTCTTTCCAAAGGAAAATTTCTAGCCATGGTTATCCTCCTTAGATATCTCTAATATTTCATAAATTCTAGTTGAATTCTGGTATTAGAATAAAATTAGAATCTGTAGTGAGCAAATGCTTTATTTGCTTCAGCCATTTTATGAGTATCTTCTCTTTTCTTAACTGATGCTCCAGTATTGTTTGCAGCATCCATTATTTCTCTCGCAAGTTTTTCTACCATACCTTTTTCCCCACGAGCTCTTGTGTATGTTACTAACCATCTAAGACCTAAAGTTTGTCTTCTGTCTGGTCTAACTTCTATTGGAACTTGGTAGTTAGCTCCACCAACTCTTCTAGCTTTTACTTCTAAAACTGGCATTATGTTGTCCATAGCTTTGTTGAATACTTCTAAAGCTTCTTCTCCAGTTTTTTCAGCTATTATATCAAAAGCATCATAAACTATTTTTTGTGCTTTTCCTTTTTTTCCGTCTATCATTAAGTTATTTATTAATTTCGTAACTACCTTACTTCCGTATACTGGATCTGGTAATACGTCTCTTTTTGGAACATTACCTTTTCTTGGCATTTTGCTTCCCTCCTTAATTATTTTTATCTTAAATCATAGGTACTCGACATATTATCACAATGCCGTATGCCATAAATATATATATATTTAAAGCACCGCACTATAATATTTCAATTTAGTAAACTCTATTATCTATTTTTTAGCAGCTTTAGGTTTTTTAGCACCATATTTAGATCTTGCTTGCATTCTCTTATCAACACCTGCAGTATCTAATGTACCTCTTAGTATATGGTATCTAACCCCTGGAAGGTCTTTTACTCTTCCTCCTCTTATAAGAACAACACTATGTTCTTGTAAGTTGTGTCCTTCACCTGGTATATAAGCAGAAACTTCTATACCATTTGTTAATTTAACTCTGGCAACTTTTCTTAAAGCTGAGTTAGGTTTTTTAGGAGTAACTGTTTTTACTGAAGTACAAACTCCTCTTTTTTGTGGTGAACTTGCATCAGTTGTTTTTTTGTTTAAAGAGTTGTAACTCTTTTGTAATGCTGGAGCAGTAGATTTTTTTAATAAGTCTTTTCTACTCTTACGAACTAATTGGTTAATTGTTGGCATCATCGGCACCTCCTTCTTCTAAAATTTCGATCTTTTAATGATCGCCAACTAAATCGGATATTACTACCGATTTCCGTAGTTAAATGTTCGCTATATAGTCAAACATTTAATAGATTGGTACTTAATAGTTCTTTAATTATATTAAAGCTCACTTAAAAGTTTACCCTAAACAGTAATTCAGAGTAAACTTTTAAATTCGCACTTTTACATTTTAACATCACATACAGTTCATGTCAAGAATGTTTATATAACAATTCTTATAAAGATTCTTCTTCTACTTTTTCAACTGCAATGTTTCTGTATTTTTTCATTCCTGTTCCTGCTGGAATTAATTTACCTAATATAACATTTTCTTTTAGTCCTATTAGATGGTCTTCTTTTCCTTTTATAGCAGCTTCTGTTAAAACTCTTGTAGTTTCTTGGAATGATGCTGCTGATAGGAATGAATCTGTAGCAAGAGATGCTTTAGTTATACCAAGTAAAACTCTCTTAGCTATAGCTGGTCTTAATCCTTTAGATTCAGCTTCTTCGTTACATTCTTGGAATGTTAATACATCTTCATAACCACCTGGTAATAAATCTGTATCTCCTGGATCTTCAACTTTAACTTTAGATAGCATTTGTCTAACTATTACTTCTATATGTTTATCGTTGATATCAACCCCTTGAAGTCTATACACTCTTTGAACTTCTTTAACTATATATTCTTGAACGCCACCAATACCTTTAACTCTTACTATATCATGTGGGTTTATAGAACCTTGAGTAAGTGGATCACCAGCTTCAACAAGTTGACCTTGTTTAACTCTTATTCTTGATCCATATGGTATTTGGTAAACTTCTCTTTCTCCTTCTTTTGGTATTACTATAACTTCTTTTCTCTTACCAGTTTCGTCTATTTCAACTCTACCAGTTATTTCAGAGATTATAGCTAACCCTTTTGGTTTTCTAGCTTCGAAAAGCTCTTCAACCCTTGGAAGACCTTGAGTTATATCTCCTCCGGCAACCCCACCTGTATGGAATGTACGCATTGTAAGCTGAGTACCTGGTTCACCGATTGATTGAGCAGCTATTATACCAACAGCTTCCCCTATATTAACTTCTTTACCTGTAGCAAGGTTTCTACCATAACACTTAGAACAAACCCCATGGTTTGTCTTACAGTTAAGAACTGTTCTTATTTGTACAGTTTCTATTCCTGCAGCTATTATTTTTTCAGCTTCATCTTCTTTTATCATAGAATCAGCTTCTACTATAACTTCTCCTGTAGTTGGATTTACTATAGGGTCTATAGTATATCTTCCCACTATTCTATCATATAATACTTCTATTACTTCATTTCCATCTTTTATAGCAAATGTTTCTGTAGTTTCTGTTGTACCACAGTCAACTTCTCTTACTATAACATCTTGGCTGACATCAACAAGTCTTCTTGTTAAGTATCCTGAGTCAGCTGTACGAAGCGCTGTATCGGCAAGACCTTTTCTAGCCCCGTGTGAAGATGTGAAGTATTCCATTACTGATAAACCTTCACGGAAGTTAGATTTAACTGGAACCTCAACTGTTTTACCAGATGCATTGGCCATCAGACCACGCATACCAGCTAACTGTCTTATCTGGTTCTTAGAACCTCTGGCTCCTGAGTGTGCCATTATATATATATTATTAAGTCTGTCTAATCCTGCCATCAGAGCATCTGTAACTTTTTCAGTTGTTTCTGTCCAAGTTTCTATAACTCTTTCATATCTTTCTTCGTCAGATATTAGACCTCTTCTGTATGCTTTTTCATATTTATCAACTTTTTCTTCTGCTGCTGTTATATAACCTTTTTTAGCTTCTGGTATTTTCATATCAGCAACTGCAACTGTTATACCACCTCTAGTTGAGTATTTAAATCCTAGAGATTTTATATGGTCAAGTAATACAGCAGTTTCTGTATTTCCATGCTTTCTAAAGCACTTATCTATTATTTTACCTAAAGCTTTTTTGTCAACTAAGAAGTCTATTTCTAATCCAAATGGATCTACACTTCTGTCTACAAATCCTAAGTCTTGAGGTATATTTTCATTGAATATGAATCTACCTACTGTACTTTCAACTATAGAGCTTCTTCCATCTTCAAGTACTACTCTCATTTTTACTAAAGAGTGTAATTGAACAGTTTGGTTTTGATAAGCAAGTAACATTTCATTAAAGTCTTTGAATACTGTTCCTGTTCCTTTTTCTCCACCTTGAGCTTCTATAGTTAAGTAGTAACATCCTAAAACCATATCCTGAGAAGGAGTAGTTATTGGAGTACCATCTTTAGGTGCAAGTATGTTGTTTACAGATAACATTAAGAATCTTGCTTCTGCTTGTGCTTCTACTGATAAAGGTACGTGTACCGCCATTTGGTCACCATCGAAGTCGGCATTGTATGCTGTACATACAAGTGGGTGTAGCTTTATAGCTTTACCTTCAACTAAAACTGGTTCAAATGCTTGTATACCTAATCTATGAAGAGTAGGGGCACGGTTAAGAAGAACTGGATGACTCTTTATAACATCTTCTAAAACATCCCATACTTCTGGTTTTACTTTTTCTACTATAGATTTAGCACTCTTTATATTGTGTGCAAAACCTTCTTTAACTAATTTATCCATAACAAATGGCTTGAATAATTCAAGAGCCATTTTCTTAGGAAGACCACATTGATAGAATTTAAGTTCTGGTCCAACAACTATAACTGAACGTCCCGAGTAGTCAACACGCTTACCAAGTAAGTTTTGACGGAAACGACCTTGCTTACCTTTTAGCATATCTGATAAAGACTTAAGTGGTCTATTACCAGGTCCTGTTACAGGTCTACCTCTTCTACCATTGTCTATTAAAGCATCTACTGCTTCTTGAAGCATTCTCTTTTCATTTCTTACTATGATATCAGGAGCTCCAAGTTCTAGTAATCTCTTTAATCTGTTATTTCTATTTATAACTCTTCTATATAAATCATTTAAGTCAGAAGTTGCGAATCTTCCTCCATCAAGTTGAACCATAGGTCTTAAATCTGGAGGTATTACTGGTATAGCATCTAATATCATCCACTCTGGTTTATTTCCAGACTTTTTGAATGCTTCTACCACTTCTAATCTTCTTATTGTTCTAACTCTCTTTTGACCTGTACTATCTTTTAAGTCAGCTCTTAATTCTTTGCTTTCTTTTTCTAGGTCTATATTTTGTAGTAATTGCTTAACAGCTTCAGCACCCATTCCTACAGTGAAAGAATTGTATCCATACTTATCTACTGCAGTTCTGTATTCTTTTTCTGTTAAAAGTTGTTTTTCATTTAATCCAGTTTCTCCTGGATCAACTACAACATATGAAGCAAAGTATAATATTTTTTCTAAAGATCTTGGAGACATATCAAGTAAAAGACCCATTCTACTTGGTATACCTTTGAAGTACCAGATATGAGACATAGGAGCTGCTAGCTCTATATGTCCCATTCTTTCTCTTCTTACTTTAGCTTTTGTAACTTCTACTCCACATCTATCACAAACTACACCTTTATATCTTACTCTTCTGTATTTACCACAGTGACATTCCCAGTCTTTTTGAGGTCCAAATATTCTTTCACAGAATAGACCATCTTTTTCTGGTTTTAATGTACGGTAGTTTATTGTTTCAGGTTTTTTTACTTCTCCTCTAGACCATTGTCTTATTTTCTCTGGAGAAGCTAGTGCTATTTTTATCGACTCAAAATTGTTTAATTCAAACAAGGAGTTCTCTCCCTTCTATTTGATATTTGCGTTAATTAAATTTATACATCAAAGTCTTCATCTTCATAGTTTAATTCTTCGAAGTCTGCATCATCTTCAAAATCTAAACTATCTATATCTTCATCGTCATTTTCAATGAATTCATCATCTATTTCTTCTATTATATGATTTTGTTCTACTTCATCCATGTTATCTATAACATCTAATTCGAACTCTCCAGCTGTATCATCAGCATCTAAAGATTCTCTTACTTCTATTTCTTGATCTTCTTCAGTTAATACTTTTACATCTAAGCATAAACTTTGAAGTTCTTTTATAAGAACCTTAAATGATTCTGGTATTCCTGGTTCAGGTATATTTTCACCTTTAACTATAGCTTCGTACGCTCTAACACGTCCTACAACATCATCTGACTTAACAGTAAGTATTTCTTGAAGTATGTGAGCAGCTCCGTATGCTTCTAGAGCCCAAACCTCCATCTCTCCGAATCTTTGTCCACCAAATTGTGCTTTACCACCTAATGGTTGTTGAGTAACTAAAGAGTATGGTCCTGTACTTCTTGCATGTAACTTATCATCAACTAGGTGATGTAGTTTTAACATGTACATGTATCCAACTGTTATTCTATTGTCGAAAGTTTCACCTGTTCTACCATCATATAAAGTTAACTTACCATCTTCTGGATATCCAGCTTGTACTAATGCTTTTCTTATGTCTGATTCTTTAGCACCATCAAATACAGATGTAGCTACATACCATCCTAAAGCTTTAGCAGCAAGTCCTAAGTGAACTTCTAGTACCTGACCGATGTTCATACGAGATGGTATACCTTGTGGGTTAAGAACTATATCAAGTGGAGTTCCATCTTCTGTAAATGGCATGTCTTCTTGTGGTAATATTCTTGAGATAACCCCTTTATTACCGTGACGTCCGGCCATCTTATCTCCAACTTTTATCTTTCTCTTTTGAGCTATATAACATCTAACAAGTTCATTAACTCCTGGAGATAAATCATCTCCATTTTCTCTAGTAAACACTTTTACATCTACTATTATACCACCTTCACCATGAGGAACTTTAAGTGAAGTATCTCTAACTTCTCTAGCTTTTTCTCCGAATATCGCACGAAGTAATCTTTCTTCAGCAGTAAGTTCAGTTTCTCCTTTAGGAGTTACCTTACCAACTAATATATCTCCTGAATCTACTTCAGCACCTATTCTTATTATACCTCTGTCATCTAAGTTCTTTATAGCACTTTCTCCAACATTAGGTATATCTCTAGTTATTTCCTCTGGTCCAAGCTTAGTATCTCTTGCTTCACATTCATATTCTTCTATATGAATTGTAGATAATCTATCTTCTTTAACTAATTTTTCGTTTATTAAGATAGCATCCTCGTAGTTGTAACCTTCCCAAGTCATGAACGCTACGAACATATTTCTACCTAATGCTATTTCCCCAAGGTCAGTAGCTGGTCCATCTGCTATAACGTCACCCTTTTCTATTTGGTCACCTTTATTTATTATAGGAGCTTGATTTATACAAGTACCTGCATTTGAACGTTTAAACTTAAGTAATTTGTATCTATCTTTTACTCCGTCTTCTCTTTTTATTATTATTTCATCAGCTGTTACTCTCTCTGCTATACCAGAGTTCTTAGCAACAACAACTGCACCTGAGTCTTTAGCTGCTCTATATTCAACTCCTGTACCTATAACTGGTGCTTCTCTTCTAACTAGAGGCACTGCTTGACGTTGCATGTTCGCTCCCATTAGGGCACGGTTGGCGTCGTCATTTTCTAAGAAAGGTATCATAGCAGTAGCTATAGAAACAACTTGCTTTGGAGATATATCCATGTAGTCAACTCTATGAGTTGGAACTAGCTCAACAGCACCATTTTTAGTTCTACATACTACTCTCTTATTTACGAAAGTACCATCTTCTTCTAATGGTTCATTTGCTTGGGCTCTTATGAATAAATCTTCTTCATCAGCAGTTAAGTAATGTATTTCATTTGTAACTTTTCCAGTTTCCTTATCTACTTTTCTATAAGGAGACTCTATAAACCCAAATTCATTTATTTTAGCATAAGTAGATAATGAGTTTATAAGACCGATGTTTGGTCCTTCTGGAGTTTCTATCGGACACATTCTTCCGTAGTGAGAATGATGAACGTCACGCACTTCGAATCCAGCTCTTTCTCTTGAAAGTCCTCCTGGTCCTAATGCAGATAATCTTCTCTTATGTGTTAACTCAGATAATGGGTTGTTTTGATCCATGAACTGAGATAACTGTGAACTACCAAAGAACTCTTTTATCGCAGCAGAAACTGGTCTTATGTTAACTAACGCTTGTGGCGTTATAGCTTCCATATCTTGAACAGTCATTCTTTCTTTTATAACTCTTTCCATTCTAGAAAGACCTATTCTAACTTGGTTCTGTAATAATTCACCAACAGATCTTATTCTTCTGTTTCCTAAGTGATCTATATCATCTATGTTTCCAATATCATAGAATAAGTTAAATTGGTAATTTATAGAAGCTATTATATCATCTAATAATATATGTTTTGGTATAAGTTCTTTCATTCTGAACTTAATAGCTTCTTTTATTTCTTCTTCATCACTATAAGCTTCTAAAATTTCTTTTAAAGTCGGATAGTGAACTTTTTCTTTTATATCTAATTCATCTATGTCAAAATCAACATGTGATTTTATATCAACAAAGTTATTTCCTATAACTTTAACAACTTTTTCATCTTCTACTAATAGAGTAACTACATTTATACCTGCATTTTGTATATTCTTAGCAACTTCATAGCTTATCTTTTCACCAGCTTTAACGAATACTTCTCCTGTTTCAGGATTTACTACGTCTTCAGCTGATATTTTGTTCATTATTCTGTAGCATAGAGCAAGTTTCTTATTAAACTTATATCTACCTACTTTAGCTAGGTCGTATCTCTTTGCATCAAAGAATAATGCATTTAATAATGAAGATGCACTTTCTACTGTTGGAGGTTCACCCGGTCTTAATTTTTTGTATATTTCTATTAGACCCTCTTCAACTGTTTTAGTGTTGTCTTTTTCTAAAGTTGCAGCTAATCTTTCATCTTCACCTAAAAGTTCGATTATTTCAGCATCTGTTCCTATACCTAGAGCTCTTAATAAAACTGTAACAGGTTGTTTTCTAGTTCTATCAACTCTAACAGATATTACATCATTTGAATCTGTTTCGTATTCTAACCATGCACCTCTGTTTGGTATAACTGTAGATGATATTAATTTCTTCCCTGTTTTATCTCTTTCTAAAGCATAGTATACTCCAGGAGATCTAACTAATTGACTTACTATAACTCTTTCTGCACCGTTGATAACAAAAGTACCTTTTTCAGTCATTAATGGGAAATCTCCCATGAATACTTCTTGTTCTTTTATTTCACCAGTTTCCTTGTTTATAAGTCTTACTTTTACTTTTAGAGGTGCACAATATGTAGCATCTCTATCTTTACATTCTTCTATATCATATTTAGGCTTATCATCTAAAGAGTAATCTACGAATTCTAATATAAGATTACCTGTATAATCTTCTATCGGAGAAATATCCTCAAATACTTCTTTAAGACCCTCTTCAATAAACCACTTATAAGAATCTACTTGTAGTTCTATAAGATTTGGCACGTCAGCTATTTCCTTTATCTTAGAAAAGCTCATTCTAGTCCTTTTACCTATCGTGACAGGATGTGGCATTCACTCTTCACCTCTCAATAATTAAAAATAAAACCATAGTTCATTGTAACGCATCTAATAATTCTATCATAACAACCAACTTTTTTCAATATGTAACTTATACCTAAACCCGTATAATTAATACTTTTTTCACAAAATATGCATTATTTATTATGCACATAATTTTAATCTAAAATTCTATTTTTATACATATTTTATTTAAATTTTATAAAAAATAAAAAAAGATGTCCATAAGGACATCTTTTTGAAAGAAAACTACTTAACTTCTACGCTAGCTCCAGCAGCTTCTAATTTTTCTTTTATTTGGTCAGCTTCTTCTTTAGAAACACCTTCTTTTAATGTCTTAGGAGCGTTATCAACTACTTCTTTAGCTTCTTTTAATCCTAATCCTGTTACTTCTCTAACAGCTTTTATAACTCCAACTTTTGAAGCACCAGCGTTTGCTAATACTACGTCGAATTCAGTTTTTTCTTCAGCAGCTCCACCAGCAACTGCACCAGCCATCATAACTGGAGCTGAAGCAGATACACCGAATTTTTCTTCAGCAGCTTTAACTAATTCATTTAATTCTAAAACTTTCATGTTTTCTATAGCTTCTAATATTTGTTCTATTGTCATTTTTAGCACCTCCGAATTTTTTCACTAAAATTTTATTTTTTTATAATCTTATTTTTCTAAATTTAACTGACAATTAAGCTTCTTGCCCTTCTTCTTTTTTCACTAGAGCATCTAGTAAGTATACGAAGTTTGACATTGGAGCTTTTAAGCTTCCAAGTAATTTTGCAAGAAGAACTTCTCTTGGTGGTATGTTTGCGAACTCAACTATTTGAGCTTCGTTGTAGAATGTTCCTTCTACTACACCCATTTTTAATTGCATTTTTGGATGAGCTTCCATAAACTCTTTTATAACTCTAGCTGGAGCTATTGGATCGTCATAACCGAATGCTATCGCATTAGTTCCAACTAATAACTCGTTGTTGAATTCTTCTATTCCAACTTCTTTAGCAGCTCTTCTTACTAAAGTGTTTTTATAAACTTTGTATTCAACACCAGCTTCTCTCATTTTTTTTCTTAATTCAGTAACTTCTTCTACTGTTAAACCTTTGTAGTCAACAACTATTGTAGAAGATGATTTTTGTAGTTTTTCAACTATTTCAGCAACAACTTGTGATTTCATTTGTATAGCTTCTCTCATCAGTGTGCACCTCCTTCACAAAAGTATATTCACCGTACAATTAAAAAAGCTTTTATTTCTAACACAATGGTAGACATAAAAGCTCTAGTTTCATTTATCTAAAACCTCGGTAGGAAATTAAGCTTACGCACCTACTGTCTACGGCAAATCTATTCGTTTTTAACATCAACAAGAGATATTATAACATCATTTTTTGACTATGTCAATAAATATTATTCAGATACTCTTGCAGGATTTATTTTAACTCCAGGTCCCATAGTTGAAGTAACTGATATACTTCTTAAGTATTGACCTTTAGCAGCAGATGGTTTAGCTTTTATTATAGCGTTCATTAAAACGTTGAAGTTTTCAGCTAATTTTTCTCCACCGAAAGATACTTTACCTATAGCAACGTGGATTATATTACTTTTGTCTAATCTGTATTCAACTTTACCAGCTTTTATTTCTTCAACAGCTTTAGTAACGTCGAATGTAACTGTTCCTGATTTTGGGTTTGGCATTAAACCTTTTGGTCCTAATACTCTACCTAATCTACCTACTACACCCATCATGTCTGGAGTAGCAACTACTACATCAAAATCAAACCAGTTTTCTTTTTGTATTTTTTGAACTAGGTCTTCAGCACCTACGAAATCTGCACCAGCAGCTTCTGCTTCTTTAGCTTTTTCACCTTTAGCGAAAACTAAAACTTTTTTAGTTTTACCAGTTCCGTGAGGTAATACTATTGCACCTCTAACTTGTTGATCAGCATGTCTTGAGTCAACACCTAATTTTATATGAGCTTCAACAGTTTCGTCGAATTTAGCAGTAGCTATTTCGCTTACTAAAGCTAAAGCTTCTTTAGATTCATATAATTTAGTTCTATCTATTTTTCCTAATGCTTCTACATATTTTTTGCTTTTTTTAGCCATTTTATAATTCCTCCTTGTGGTTATTGTCGGCATACGCCTCCCACTTCTAATGAAGTGTCTAATTTAAATTAGTCTTCTACTACGATTCCCATACTTCTAGCAGTACCAGCTACCATGCTCATTGCAGCTTCAACTGATGCAGCGTTTAAGTCAGGCATTTTTAATTCAGCTATTTCTCTTATTTGAGCTGAAGTTAATGTTGCAACTTTCTTTTTGTTTGGTTCACCTGAAGCTGTATCTAAACCAGCAGCTTTTTTAAGTAATACTGCAGCAGGTGGAGTTTTTGTTATGAATGAGAATGATCTATCTTGGTATACAGTTATAACAACTGGTATTATCATTCCCGCTTGATCTGCAGTTTTAGCATTGAACTCCTTAGTGAATCCCATTATGTTAACACCGTGTTGTCCTAACGCTGGCCCAACTGGTGGAGCTGGCGTTGCCTTCCCTGCAGGTATTTGTAATTTTATTTGACCTATAACTTTTTTAGCCATTGAGCGCACCTCCTCAAAAATTTTCTATCTAAATTTTATTATATTTTTTGTATATTTTCAAACTCTATTACAAATAGAGTCTTCTTGCCAAATGCATCTATACACACTTTTGCTTCTCTTGTTTCCAGGTTAATTTCTTCAACAGTACCTACTTGTCCACTAAAAGGACCTTTAGCAACCTCTACTGCATCACCTATTTCTAAGTCTACATCAGGGTTTACTACTTTAGGAACGTCTATTTCTATGCCCATAGCCTTTACTTCTTCATCACTTAACGGTACCGGCTTTGAACCTGGTCCAACGAATCCAGTAACCCCCTTAGTATTTCTTACGATATACCAAGATTCATCAGTGATTATCATTTTAACTAAGACATAACTTGGAAATACCTTACGCTGTCTAGTTTTTTCTTTTCCTGTTTTTGTAGTCTCAACTACATCTTCAGTTGGAACAACTAAATGTGTTATATAGTCTTCCATTCCTCTTGTTTTTACAGCTTTTTCTATCGTAGCTTTAACTTTATTTTCATGCCCTGAATAGGTATGCACAACATACCATCTTGCTTCTTGTAATTCTGACATATTGTTTTCTCCTTTTCGTCTATTTCAGTATAAGCCCTAGTGCACCTTGTAATCCAGTATCTAAAGCCCACACTAATATAGTAGCTGAAGTAACTACAGTTAAAACCACACCTGTGTTTTTAAGTAATTCTTTTTTTGTAGGCCATGAAACTCTTTTTAATTCTTGCTTTGTTTCTCTTATGTAAGAGAATAAACTGAATCTTTTCTTAGTTTCTGTGCCTTGATTTGCTTGGGCAGCCACTTTACACTCACATCCTTAAATAAAACTATTTTGTTTCTTTATGAGCTGTATGTTTCTTACAGAATTTACAGTATTTGTTTAATTCTATTCTGTCTGGGTTAGTTTTCTTATTCTTAGTAGTGTTGTAGTTTCTTTGCTTACACTCTGTACATGCTAAAGTTACTTTAACTCTCATCTGCTACACCTCCAACTTTATTAATATAATAATATATATAGTTAAATAATACCTTAACTTATATTATTGAGGCATTATCACCTTCCTGAATCATTACCTTGTATAAGTTATCATAAAATAATAGTCATGTCAATGTTTTTGTAGATTCCATGTTAAAAAAAGAGGAGCATAACTCCTCTCTTTTTGTCTATTAATTAATCCACTTAAAGAAGATTATTCAACTATAGAAGCAACAACTCCT
>OATT01001236.1_pt1 | contig 14641 bp, 17 predicted proteins | sample 1476071 | NCBI WGS metagenome assembly OATT01 (sample SAMEA2579989, study PRJEB22360) | human gut metagenome | biome: human gut; feature: human-associated habitat; material: faeces | place: Denmark | collected 2008/2010 | reverse complement strand
ATTCCAAATAAAAGAAGTGTGGGAATCACCCACACCAAATATTATAGAACCTTTTTTAGTTAACGTGTTTTGATTTACATTTTGGACAAACACCTTTAAATGCCATTTCACATTTTGAGATGTCGGCACCTGTTGATTGTTCCACAACTGATCCGATTCCATATAATTCTTGAATGAATAAATCTTGAACTTCTCCACACTCTAAACATAAAAAGTGGAAGTGATCTTCTAAGGTTCCATCGAAGCGATCAGGATAGCCAGGAATACTGACTTTTCTAATCATATCATGATCCGCAAGCTGCGATAAATTACGATAAACAGTCCCTAAACTTAAGTTCGGATTATCTTTCTTTAACATTTCATAAATGGCATCGGCAGTTAAATGCATCGGGTTATCCTTAATACAATTATAAATCATTTCTCGTTGTTTTGAATATTTCATCTAAACCACCTATTCTACATTTTAATACCCAATTATAGTATATACCAATATTATAATAATAATGATTACTAATTTAAGTATAGAAGAATAGTTTGAGAATGTCAATATGCTTCACCATATAAACTTAAGCTTTCTTTTTGCTTAACTCTTCTTTTTTCACACGTGATAATTGCTTAATCTCATATTCACGTCGACAAGCTGCTTGACGACTTTCAAAACTTTCTGCATATCTTAAGACAACGGGACGACGGCATCGAGTATACTTTGCTCCTTTTTTAGATTCATTATGCTCTTTAATCCGTTTCTCAACATTTCGTGTATACCCCGTATAGTACGTTCCATCTGAACACTCTACAATATAAATCCAGTGCATCTCTTTCTCCTTTACTTCTTCCAACCTCATCTATTCCCTATTTTACCGAAGTGAATTCTAATTGACAAATCATAAATTTTGTCAATCAGAAAAAGATAGGATTCTATCTTTTTTATTTAATCATTCTTAAGTATGGATTAATCTCCTCTACGAGTAGAACCAGAAATTCTAACGTAATGACAAATTGATTCGTCAGACTAATACACTTGATTTAATTCTTGAACCTCCCTATCTGTTAAGTTGGAGTCATCAATGACATTCCTACTAAATCAAATAATACCCGCTACCTCTAGCTTAACGAATTGTTCATAACGTGCAGCATTTTAACCTTCCATTAATCAAAACGATTCTGCATTTGGCGGCTACCCGATAGGTCTATTTCTAAGACATCATAGGGTTCTAAGATCTTTAATTCAAGCGGCGAAACATCATTTGCTCTGACTTCACATGACTCTAATTCATAATAAATTTGAGGAACTTCTAACTCTTGAGATAATAAACTCATTGATTTTAACTCTTTTTAACTTCCCCCAATTCGGACAAATCCCAGGTGTTTCAATCGTAAAACAGCACACCCTCTTTATAAATCATGTCCTCCCCCATCAAAATGATTAAAGTTGTTCACTCTGATTGACGATATATTCAATTAAAGTTTCTGTCATCGGAATAGCATCTGTTAAGTAACAGTCAAATTGTTCATAATAATCAATCGGATCTTCTACTTTCCCAAGTAAAAACCGATATCTCTTACCATATGGCCTTGGGATATATAATAATTGAATATAGGATCCAGCATGATTCCAACCTTTTGCTGCCACGACATATCTGACTAATGCTCCATCACCTGCTTCATAAGTTCCCATCTCTAACTTTTTTAACTCCGCTAGTTGATCAAGATATTCAATTAATAATCCGACACGAACAAATCCATTTCGTTGATGATGAATCTTGTCTAAGTCTTTAATCATCTCCTCACACTCCTTTATGTGCCTTACTTAACTATATGCAGCATAAAACTCTCACATGAGTTCTGAGGTGATGATTTCCAAAGTAATAGCCAAAATGAATTAAAATTTGATGTTTTCTACTTTAACTCGCCTCATAAACACAACATTCATTCACAAATGTTTGTCACACTTCAGTTTTTAATCAATCGATCGGCTCCAATTCAAAGATATCTTGATTTAAAACAATAAAGTCCACAAACTTTCCAACGTTTAACGAACCTTTTACACACTCTTTAAGTGTTAAAGCTTCTTTTATATTCCACCTGATTCTAGTTGTCCCGATAAATCTTGACGTATGATCGCACAATATAAATTAAGACATATTCAACCCCACCATCCGTTCCAAGGGAAATATAAATCCCTTTATTCAACATTATTTTAAAGGCGTATAATGCTTAAAATCCCCCTTATCCATACGACGATTAATCATTGGTATATTAAAATCTAAGAAAACCAGTTGAGTATAAGTGAATATATTCAGCTTTACCAATCGTTCTAATCACCCATCCTCGTGATTTGACAACGGCCAATTCCATATCAATAATCTTAATGACATTGAAGTGATCCAATAAATTTAAAGCAGTCTCAATCGCTAAATCTCCAATGGCGTAAACGGCCACCTGCATCTTAGACTTATGATCTCATTTAACGTTTCTTGTGAATAACAAAGATCGGTTGATGGAAATAGGGCTGTCTCATCCCTGCAATTCTTCCACCAGGTGATTGCTGTTTTCATTTCCTATCCCTCTATTCGACTTCCTCATGTAAAAAAAGTAGGTCGGTGTTGACCTAGCTTCATCCCGTCCGTTTTAAAAATAAGCTTCTATCTCATACCATCGCCTTATTTCTTACATCTATAAAAAACGATATCGTCTATACTACATTTTTTGTCATTTCATCATTTGAAAGCCATAGCTAACCAATAAGAGTTGAATGACCATCAAACAAGGAATGCCGATTTTAAAAGACCAGTGTTTCGTTTTATGCCGAAATTGCTGCATGCCCGCGTACACTCCAAAACTTCCAAAACAAGCGGCGCATGTAAATAATGCTTTTTCACTGATTCGCCACTTTCCCTGAATAGCACGTCGTTTATCAATTCCCATTAACGTATAGCCCACTACATTCATGCCAATCCAAACAAACCACCACATCCTATGATTCCTCCACAACAACTGAATCAAACACGACTGAAATAACCTTTGATAAATCTTGTGGATTGAGTTCCATCTGTAATCCAATCTTTCCTCCACTCACAATAAATGAAGAAAGGTCTTTTGCACTTTCATGAATGATCGTTTGATAATTTTTCTTCATTCCAACTGGTGAGCACCCACCTCGAATATATCCAGTTAATTTATTAATCTCACTGACTGCAATCATCTCAATTTTTTTCTCTTTCACCACTTTAGCTGCTTTTTTTAAATCTAATTCTTTAGCGACTGGGATGACAAAAACATAAATCTCTTTACTATTTCCTCGTGTCACCAGCGTTTTAAAAACTTCTTCTGGATCACGTCCTATTTTATTTGCAACTGAAACCCCATCAATAGCCTCCCCCGCTTCATACGTCATGAGTTCATAACTAATTTTATGTTTATCTAGTATGCGTATGGCATTTGTTTTAACTTTTGACATCATGTTAACCTCCTGATTATTCGATAAATTTATTATACAATGATTTTCTTAGTTTATCATACCTTTCCCTTAGATTTATGTAAAAACCTCCCACATCTACGCTAGATGAGGGAGGTTTTGATTCATTTATCAGTTTAAAAACTACGCAAACGCTTTTTGATGTAGACGCCAATCTTTAGCATATTCATCAAATAGTTCATTAATGGCTTGACCAATTTGTTGATAATCTTGCTCGTTTAAGTTAGCTAATGATACACGAATAGACCACGCTGGACCTTCAAATCCACTTCCATTTAAAAGAACAATGCCATAGCGATGTGAAAGATCAAATAAAAATTCTAAAACACTTCGTTCATTTTCTAAATAAGTGGCGAATGATGCCCCGTATTTTAATTTTGCCCAAACTAATAAATCATATTTATTGTAATAAGCCGTATTCAATTGGTTCTCAAGATACGGATAACCTTTTAACTCATTGTAAACTAATTGCTCACGACGACGACAAATAGCTTTTGTTTGTTCTTTATAACGATTTTCTTCATCAAGAATCGCAAAGACTGAGAAAATGGCCATCTGTACTTGTTGTGGCGTCGATAATCCAGCCGTGTGATTTAAAGCAACCTGACGACTATCTGCCACAATGCGATCAATAAACGGAATGGCATGAGGTGTTGTTGTTAAAGCTTCATAACGGTGGTGTAAGATTTGTTTTTCTTCGGCTGGTAACTTTGCCATCAAGTCGTTATAAACATTCTCTTTAGCTAACGCAATGACACCTAAGCGCCATCCTGTCACCCCAAAATATTTAGAATAAGAGTAGACACCTAATGTATTGTATGGCATCGTTACCATTAATGATTTAAACCCATCACAGAATGTCCCATATACATCATCTGTAATAATCATTAAATTAGGATGATAGGTTGTGACAATTTCATTTAAATAAGCCATTGATGCTTCACTCATCGCAACTGCTGGTGGATTACTTGGATTGACCACACAAGCTAATTTAATACTTGTATCTTTTAATTTATCTAATTCCTCTTTTGGATATTGCCACGTTGGTATCCCATCTTCATTTACCTCAGATGCATGAATCATAACAATCTCGAACTCATTGGATGGTAAATTTGCAATTTCAACATATGGAGTAAAAATAGGCACAAATAACGCAATTTTATCTTTTGGTTTTAAAAGATAATTGGCTTTTAGTGAATCAAAAATACAGCACATCGCCGCTGTTCCACCTTCAACAGCAAATAAATCATGCGTCGACGTTTTAACATCTCCACCCATTTCTTTTATTAAATAATCTTTAACCACTTGTTCAATTTTAATCAGCATTCGATCAGGAACTGGATAATTATCACCAATGATTCCATCCACTAATTCAAAGACCCAAGCATCTGGATTAAACTGATGTTCTTCAATTCCATATTCCACAATGGCACGCAATAAATCAATACCTGGGGCTTCTTTATGCGTTTGAACATAGGCTAAAAAGCGCTCATAGGCTCCTTCTTGCTGTGGCATTCCCGCCAAATCTCCCTCACACCATGTTAACTGCGTTTCTTCAACAGCAAACTGACCTAAGGTAAAAAAGGCTTGGCGTGGTGTAGCCGCCGTCCAATTGGGATTTCCACGTCCTGCATTTAAAATCTGATGATTACTCACCTGTTTTGATTTTTGTGCCATTTTAATAAATTCATCTTTTAATTCAAATGGACTTAATGTTTTTACTTTTTCAATTAATTGTTTAATGTCATTTCTTCTTAAATTTCTCTTTGTTGTCATACTTGTTCGATACCCTTCTATTATCAACTACCTATCCTTCCACACTTTCTAATAAAGGCCGGATTTTGCTAGATATAAATAGCTTCTGATTTAAAAACAAAAGCTATGTTAGATGTTATTCCCCATCAAAGAATCACTGATATTAATTCTCTTGTGATGAGAGAAATCAACTCATTCTTTGAATCAATATATAATTAATACCAAATTCAATCTGGTCATCTAACCAATCTACGATTAAAAGCTTCATCTAGCATAACTAATTTACCATACTCTTGATTGAAAACAAATAGCTTTAACATAATATTCGATATTTTATTCTCGTTTAATCTAACTGAATGACATGAGATCAATCTACCGCCATCACCTCATTCATTTTGAACCGATTATAGTCATCACCTTTTGGGGCATAGATCCTAAGATACTAACTATAACCTATCCTCTTATTTTGTACAATATGACACCTTAGACTAGCATGATTATTGCACCCCCCCATGAACTACCACCAAATAAATCACTAAATCGTTCCATCTTTTTAATATGCTCATAAGAAAAGGGCCACCATTTCTATGATAAAAAATAGGATAATAGCTCGCCTTCTCAACCTTTATTAAAAGGACTTCTAACATCTCATTTCATCCTTCCTCTAAAAATAAAACTTTGATAAATGAAACTATTCCGATATAAGATAACGTCTATTTGTCTAATCCAATAGAAATTTTAATTTTCTTTAAAAGGCAACGCTATCAACGTTTTAAAACCTCAATAACATGGTCTAACAGAGCGAAAAATAAAAAGAGGAATGTGAGCTCATTCCTCCTTACGTATCCTTTACTTATTCTGAACGTATTTTTTTGACAGCTAAGCACTCAGCAAAGCGCATCATTAATTCATCCATATCAATGTCGCTTTCTTCAATTTTTAATCGCCCCTCTACATAAAATAACGTATTTTTATAAACACGCTTTGGATCATTCACGGTAATGTAACAGTCATTTCCAAGATAGTAGAACTGATCCAAATCATTATGTTCAATGAGTCGTTTAAAAATAGGGCGCTGCTTATGTTCTTTCGTTAATGTCGCGATCGGTAGAACGACGACAAATGGATACTTTTCATTATGGTTATACTGATCTTTTTGAATAATAATGCATGGGCGTAACTTAATTCCTGTCACCACTTCAAGACTTTCTGAACGACGTTTTCCGGTTTCAGGTTCTGAGACTCCTTCAAATCCATCTGGTCGTTCGATGATTCGATATAAGTCTTCATGCTGTCCATCTTTCTCGACAAACCGAAACGGTCTTCCCTGCGTATACGGTAATGCGACATAGAAGATTTTCCCTCGATGGATATCTTTACTTTGAACAAGTCGGGGTAAATCCATTCGATTATTCTTCTTTCTTCACAGCATCTTCAAACTCTTTAACACCTGAACGATTTTCTTCTAAGTCAATGATATCGAATAAATTTTCTTCAAAGAAAGCCGCGACGTCAAATTGTTGAAGAGGTGTTTTTTTGTGGTTACGCGTACTTGAGGAAGACTTTGTTTCTCTTTGTAACATACCTTTATTCCACCCATCTTTGCCTCGATTAACCATTTTCTTCACCTCGAATTAGAGATTTCCTAAGTTCTTATCCTACTTTAAAATAACTACAATCCTTGCTCTACTGTATCTTATTCGTCTTTAGGTTTGAAATATATGTAATCGCCCGATGAATCGTAGATTTAACAACTTTATTCATGAAAAAAGAAGCGACTAAAAACTCTTCCTCATATGGTTAACAAAAGGGGTAACGTCTTTTTTGACGTTACCACATCTTTTATTCCTGTTTTAAATACTTATTAGAATCTTCATTAGTAGATTTAGACTCTAATAAAAGATCCTCAACTTTTTATTTCAAATGATTTCCATATAAGACTAAAATTCTTAAAATAATGTGACCGAATAGATCATAATTGGGAATTAACTCGATTCCACATACTTGAACCATCAGTGGAATTAATGAAAATAAACTTAGCTAAAATCCATAATTTCTGACACGCCACTTTAACTAATCTAATAGTTGTTTCATTTCAACTCATCTCCTGAGGGATTGATGAATTTTATTCTTCTAGTTAAGTTTACTACGTCAAGTGAGACAAATAAAAGCCAGAAGCAATATCTGTGATTTAGCTATCTATCCATAGAACGGTACGGGGGTGAACCCTTCCCCCACGATACTATATGAAATAGAAAAAAATTTGACTTTTCCTTTGTCTCATTCCACTCAAACAAAAAAAGACCTCATCATCCCTGGCCACTTCTGCAAGGTCTTAAGGTCTTTTTTTATTTTTTTTCTTGTTTTTGAATCAGATAATAACTCCATACACAACCAATCAATGCAATAATCACACACCCATAGCGTAACCCTTTCGTTTCAATCCAAGGTAGCATACTTTTAGTTAAACCTAATAAACCTAAATTTATTAATGTGACTAACAAATACATCTGAGGCTGTCTTCGGTACTGTTTTAGCACGATTATAAAACAAGCCATCAAAATCATTAGTTGAATAGCGACTTTCACAACGTTCTCCTTTATTCATCTAGCTTAGTTTAATTTTATCAATGGAAAATAGCTAAGACAATAGCTATTTGAATGATTTATTTAAAAGACCTAAAATCAAGTCCGCACTCTCCTCTTGTCTTAACGAATTACTCAAGACCGTCACAACTTTATTTTTTGTCTCTATTCCTTTGGCCTCTAATAACTTATTTCCCTCTAATCGAATGGCATAAACATGGTCATCCTCTGCTAAAAGATAATCACTTGAATCGATTCCCTCTACTTCTTGTAACAGTTCATCCAGTGGTTTAAAAAGTCCTTGTTCGTAAAAATATGAGAAATCATTCTCCTCCAAGATAAACACATCCAGTTCACTAATAGCCACTTGAGCAACAAACTTCTCTAAATAGACTTGGGTTAAATCACTAGAACTACTTTCGATATTATTAAAAGGATAAGTATAAATGCGAATCGTTTCGTTCTCTTCTGCTTCAGACTTAACTAGTTGAGTTAACTGCTGTTCTAACTCCGTTACATCCGTCCTTTCATTGATCATTTCTGAAATCACGACATTTAGCAAAATAGTTGACTGGTTAGCTACCTCCCTTATAACAGTTCCCATCAATACAAGAATTAAACAAGCCCCAATCACATGATATCGATAATAATCCCAAAAATAACTGCATCGTTTTTTCATGGTCATCTCTTTTAACTTAATATTTTGTTTCACCATCTCTACTCCCCCTTTATCTTATGATGGGTCTATTTTACCAAATAATTTAGAGATTGAGTAGCATAAATGCAACCGTTTTCTATTTTTGAAATTGAATCCTGTGTTTAACTTTCAGTAACACCTCCTAACGAAGGCAATGAACCCTATTTCTTCTCTAAAAAAATCCGGCATGAAACTGATTCAACAGTAGTTTCATGCCGGACACTAAGATTCAATTAATTTATTTCTCTAGTTCAAAAATAATCGATTCAAATGGTCTTAGAGTTAAACAAGATAACTGCATCGATGAATCTTTGTAATTTGATAAAATAATTTGTTTAGCTGTAAATTTAGGTAAACAAATAATCGCAGGTTTCTCAAAGAAGTTTGAGACAACTAATAATTGTTGATCATTTGATGTTCTTAAATAAGCATAAACATTCGGATGGTTCTCACTTAATTGTGTATACTCACCGTAAACAATGACATCTTTATAAGAACTAAAACGTCTTAATTCAATTAATTTACGGTAATGTTGTAAAATTGAATCTTCGTCATTGATTTGATCTTGAACATTAATCGTTTGATAATTCGGATTTACTTTAATCCATGGTGTTGCCGTACTAAATCCGGCATTTTCTTCATTACTCCACTGCATTGGTGTTCTTGCATTATCACGTGCCGTTACGGCAATATGACGTTTAACTAATTCTTTTGGATGTCCTGCTTGCAATAAGAGGTCAATACTTTCAAGAACTGAAACATCACGATAATCTTCAAAATTTTCATAATTAGCATTTGTCATCCCAATTTCTTCACCATTATAAATAAATGGCGTTCCCCACATCATAAATAAACTTGTCGCTAACATTTTTCCAGATTCTTTATGATAATGAATCGGGCTACCGTATTGTGACATGACACGTGGATGATCATGATTTAACCAATAAAGTGGATTCCATGCCTTATTATATAAACCTAATTGCCATTTTTTAAATACTTTCTTAAGTTCGATTAAATCGGTTTGATTACTCCATGTTTCACTTAACGAATTAAACCCATTATTTAACCAACAGTGATCAAACGTAAATACCATATCTAACTCATTAGATGAAGTCGATGCATATAATAAAGCATCGTCTACACTTGCTCCTCCACCTACTTCACCAACAGTAAACATATCATAATTTGAGAACACTTCTTGATTTAACTCTTTTAAGTAATCATGAACCTTTGGAAGATTTGAAAATTTTGACCAATCTGGTTTATATCGGCCATCACTTTCTAATGTTGAATCAGTAAACGTTAAATCGCGATCAAGATGCGCTACCGCATCAACGCGGAATCCATCAATTCCTAATTCAAGCCACCATTTCACCATTTTATATAAATCTTTACGCATTTTTTCGTTTTCCCAGTTTAAATCAGGCATTTTTCTTGAAAAAATATGCATATAATATTCATTTGTCGCCTCATCTTTTTCCCAGCAAGACGGTGTGAAAAATGAAGCCCAGTTCGTTGGCTCTGTTTCATTTCCAAATTCATCGACTTTTCCTTTTTGCCAAATATAGTAGTCACGATAAGGACTATCAACTGATTTTCTTGCCTCAACAAACCATGGATGTTCATCACTGGTATGATTTAATACTAAATCCATCACAATTTTAATGTCACGTTTTTTAGCTTCTTCTAATAATTGTTTAAACTCCTCGATGGTTCCAAATTCTTGAGCAATTTGATAATAATCCGACACATCATATCCATTATCATCCATTGGTGACTGATAAACAGGACATAACCAAATAATATTGATTCCTAAATAAGCCAAATAATCTAGTTTACTAATAATCCCTTTTAAATCACCAATTCCATCTCCATTGCTATCACAAAAGCTTTTTGGATAGATTTGATATCCTACGCCTTCTTTCCACCATTTACGTTCTGCTCCTGTCATTAACTTCATCCCCTCTTAGCTTTTGTTAGTTACAGCACCATTTTATCATAGGTCATAAGCACTATCTAATCCTTCCTAACTGTAATCGATTCCATGTTATCACTTTATTGGTATAATCTCTCATTTTTGTTTTAGGTGAAAGGGACGTAAGCACTGCCACAAACTAATCGTTCGTTACATTATAAAAGAAATTAATATTTAATCCTATAAATAAGGTTGAACTTGCTGTTAGCCAATCCCTAATCACTGTCTGGATTTTCTCTCTTACAATAACTTGATTCGTCTCTTTAAATAAATCAGACGTTTTACTAAATCACATAATTCATCTCACCAATAAGACATTCGTCTCATTTCGAAAATTAAATCATAAATTTTCATGTCATTCCTGTGCTTATTTTCAATCCTCTTATCTTAATCCCCATCACTGAATGATAAGTGTTAACCGAGCTAATCGGTGCATCCCCATTCAATATTTAGTTCAATATGGCGAATATGCCATAAAACGTTATCTATTACTATAAAATTCACGACTTATACAATATATCCATATTTTTTTTGCATTTTATACCATCTACAGCCAATTCCATACTAGTTTTCAACATTTTTTATGTTTTTTTTATGTTCTTTGTTAAAAAAAACACAAAAAGGACTTACTTTATTGTTCCTTTATTGCTAGAATATAGCTTGTCTTTGAGATACAAAATTAAACGTAGGGGGTATAAACACATGTTAAAAGGTAAACTTTTAATCGCATTAGCTTCAGCTGTCTTATTCTTAGGGGCTTGCTCAAATGAGACACCACAAGAACAAGAACAACCACAAACAACTCAATCAGAATCTCCTTCAGAGACAACTGAAGGATACACAGGAGCATTAACTTACGAACGTTTATATGATCCAACTGGAGCAAAAACTGATGTTGTTTCAATCGTCATGGAATTTGAAAACGGAAAACCTACATCAGTTGATATCGACGTATTAATGGATGGGCAATCTAAAAAAGAATTAGCTGCTAGTGGTGAATACGTAATGAGCACAGAAGAAGGTGCATTACAATGGGATGCACAAATCGTAGAATTAGAAAAAGCTTTAGCAGATAATAACTTTGACACAACAAAAATCAACATCACTGATGATGCTGGACATACAGATTCAGTAACAGGAGTATCAATTAAAGTTGGAACTTATGTACAATTAGTACAAGAATTGATCGATGCTGTTGCACAAGGTAATACTGACTTTGAATTCTCTGGTGTGAAAACAACAGAAATCGAAGGTGAAAAAGGAACTAATATCATCGAAATCGTTTATGATAATGGAAAAGCTGTTAACTTAAACATCGATATGATTCAAGAAGACGGATCTTCTAAACGTGCCGCTTCTGAAGAAGGAACTTATGACATGGGTGGAGAATTAGCTTGGCATGAGCAAATGGACTTATTAGAAGACTTCATCGTTGCAAACAACTTTGATTTATCAAAAGTAAACTTAACTGATGAAGATGGACACACTGATGCAGTTTCTGGTGTATCAATTAAAGTTGGTTCTTACTTACCATTAATCGAACAAGCTTTAGAAAATAAATAATTTCTGATTTAAGAATAGATTGAAAAAAAGGTGTAGAATGCTGATTCTACACCTTTTTTGTCATTGTTTTAATCAATTAAAATCAGAAGTCATTTCCAAACGTGTTGTTTCTACCGCAACATTTGCAGCAATTTTGACGACGACAAGCGCACCATCCGCGACGATAACCTTCACGTAACCCTTGTTGATAAGCACGGCGAGCACAACAACAGCAATTTTGACCCCATTGACAGTTACTAGATCCTTGATTACTGTATTCTTGATTAGCAGATTGAGAAGAGGTTGTTGATGAAGACGTATAACTTCCCATCCATTCATCAGAAGCGTTATACATCGATGCTGTATTTGTACTCGCTTGTGAAGCAGCCATTCCCCTATTACCAGATAATTGATAAACAGACCCTGTTGCTAATACATTTCCGGTTGCTAATACTTCTTTATCTGTCATGATTGGACGTTCATGAGGTTTTAGAGGCGGTTTTTTACCTCTTCCTCGTTCTTTCTCATCTTCTTTTTTATCTCGCTGTTTTTTACAACGTTCTTTTCTGTCAGAGTCTTTATGACGTGCCTCTTTAGCATCATATTTTCTTTCATCATCGTCTTCTTCAGCATATTCCCAGTCGTTGTTTTGTTCAAAACTAAAACTTTCATCACAATCAAGATATTTAGTTGTAATATTATAATTATTATACATTTCGTTGTCCCCTTTGTTCGTTGTAATTTCAACTACAGTATAACTTATTCATTTATAAAAATAATGGATATAGTTTGGCCTATAGACACTATGAATTCTAGAAAATACTCAAACTAAATCCGCTAGCAACAAGACCAATATTTCATAATGAGCACTATCTAATAGCCACTAACTTGCGATGCAGCTACCTCCTTATCTGACTGTTGGAACATAGGCACACAAGCTTGATTCAGTCACTTATAAAAAACACGCTATCATTAACAATAACTCCCCTTATTTAGTTTATCATCATTGAATGATCCTAACTATTCACATCACACGAGTTCACATGACTTTAGTCAAATCCTATTATTAAAAAAGTTATATCTAACTTGTCATAACAACAGCTTAGATATAACTCATTTTTATGAATTAATTAATGTCTAGAATAAAAAGAAATCATCATCATTGTTCATGTTGTTATTTGTAGTTGAATTATTTGCTGTGAATCGACTGTTTCCAAAACAGCATCCATTGTTTGATCCTTGGCGGTACCCATCTCTAAAACCTTGTTGATAACCTTGACGACATCCATCTCTAAAACCTTGTTGATAAGCACTGCGACTGCGACAGCAACATCCACCGCGCATCATAGATGTTCCAGTCGTACTTCGCGTACTTGATATACCTGATGTACTTGATGTATTTGAAGTATTTGAAGTCAAGTTCTGATTACTAATTGTAGAATTAGTTGAGTTACCTACACGGTAAACATTCCCTGTTGCAAATACATTTCCAGTTGCTAAAACATCTCCACTTGTAATGATTGGACGATCACGACGTTCTCGATCATCAGGATGGCGACGTTCTCGATCATGTTCTCGATCATCAGGATGACGACGATTTCGTCTTCTACATCCACAATTATCATCGTCATTATCAAAATTAAAGATTGAATCAGGGTCAAAATTAGTAGTATTTATATTATTATTATTTCTATTACGCATATTTCTTCAGCTCCTTTGAACATGTTAATTTCAACTACACTATAATTTATTCATGAACTTTATTTTTGCATATGCTTTTATACATATTCTTGTCTGATGTTGATATTTATCGTTTAACCATAGAAATATCTAACATCTTTTGTTATAATGACCTAATGGATTAGAAAGAATATACAATAGAGGTGATCATCAGGATGACGCAAAATAACAATCAATATGAAATCGATAATGATGTGGTTAAATTAACAGTTTTCAACAAAAAAGGAAAAGCCTTTACGGCTCAATTTGATTTAGAAGATCTTGAAAAAGTTAAAGCATTAGGAACGTGGCATGCCCAATGGAATAAAGACTTTAATAACTATATCATTCAAACCAGTACAGAAGTTATTCAAAAAGGTAAAAAACGTTATATTAAACCTACCCTACAATCAACCGTCTTAGGAACAAGTCCTAACGCACCAATCCGTCATTTAAACGGTGATTTATTAGATAATCGAAAATCGAACCTAGAAATATATAATCGTCGTCAAATCAACGATTATGAGGTTTTAGAGAATCAGGTCATTGCCATTCATTTAAAGGACCGCTATGGAAACTTAGTCAATAAAGCATTAATTTCTGCTGAAGACCTGGATCAAGTCGTAAATGAAAAATATACATGGGTTTGTCAGAAGAAAGCAAATGGTCAACCTTATGCCATTGCTCATACAGAAGCAGGACGTGTTTACCTAGATACTTATTTAACAAACTGTCAACCAGGGTTCCGTGTTCATCACATTAATAAAAACCCTTTAGATAACCGTCGTCAAAACTTAGAGGTTAAAGCATTAGAAATCGCTCAACCAACTGAAATCTAATCGAGTAGGAGATAATTAATTAATTTAATCATCGTCCTCTCACACCACCGT
>OATT01001234.1_pt1 | contig 14687 bp, 7 predicted proteins | sample 1476071 | NCBI WGS metagenome assembly OATT01 (sample SAMEA2579989, study PRJEB22360) | human gut metagenome | biome: human gut; feature: human-associated habitat; material: faeces | place: Denmark | collected 2008/2010 | reverse complement strand
ATTTCTTCACGAGCTACGCGCATATCATTTGTAGCATCCACGATAAGTGTAGGTCTTACGAAGCAACCTTTGCAAAGTTCACCATCTGTAATACGTTCACCACCAGCTACAACACGAGCGCCTTCTTCCTTAGCAAGTTCTACATAGCTAAGTACTTTCTTAACTTGTGCTTCGTAAATCAAGGAACCTAGTTGTGTAGATTCATCCCAAGGCAATCCAACTTTTACCTTATCAAATAATTTAGAAAGTTCAGCTACAAATTTATCATAAATTGTATCTTGTACGAAGATACGGGAACCGGCGCAACATACTTGACCTTGATTGAATAGGATACCGAGCATTGCCCCATCAAGAGCTTGTTTCCAGTTCGCATCGTCAAAGAAGATATTCGCCGATTTACCACCTAATTCCAATGTAGCAGGAATCAAGCGTTCAGATGCCGCTTTATATACATCAAGACCTACTTCTGTAGAGCCTGTGAAAGCAAGTTTGCTGAAGCCTGGATGATCAAGGATATATTGGCCAGATTTAGAACCTTTACCCGTTACAATGTTTACAACACCTGGAGGTAAGATGTCTTGCAAAATGCTACCTAGTTCTAAGAGACTAAGAGATGTATGACTAGATGGTTTGATAACAACTGTACAACCTGCTGCAAGAGCTGGTGCCAGTTTCCAAGCAGCCATTAGGAACGGGAAGTTCCAAGGTACTACTTGACCTACTACGCCAATTGGTTCACGGATAATAAGACTTAATGTATTTTCATCAAATACTTGTGCCGAACCTTCTTCTGCACGAAGCACACCGGCGAAGTAACGGAAATGGTCTGCACCAAGTGGAATATCTACGTTTAATGTTTCACGGATTGGTTTACCATTGTCATAGGTCTCAACTTGTGCCAAATGTTCTTTGTGAGCATCAATGGCATCTGCAATCTTTAATAAATAATCTGCCCGATCGACTTGAGAAACTGTTTTCCACGTTTTAAAAGCCTCTGTTGCAGCCGCTACAGCTTTATCAACATCCGCCTGCGTAGCTTCTGCACAAACAGCAAGTTGCTCGCCATTAGCAGGGTTATATACATTAAATTCAGCACCATCAGATGCAGGTACCCATTCATTATTGATTAAAAGGCCATATCTTTCTTTAATATGTAAACTCATAGTACTTCCTCCTTTAATGGATAATGACTATTAATTATCTTCTATGAGTTCATCATACACCCAATATCTAAATACTTCAATCTATTTTATTATTTTCGATATAGCGATTTTATTGTATTCTCAATAGTTTTATTCTATACCAAAATCGATATACTTATCACTATTTATGATAACAGAGTACACAAAAAAGGAGTCCTCTATTACCTAAAGGACTCCTTTTAATCATGTTCAATTTTGACATGTATAATTTTTTACGAATTCCCCTAACAAAATTAGGCCTTTTTCTTGTCTTTATTTCTCAATGACTTGACGGATAATCCGATACGATTTCGTTTTACATCAACAGAGATGATCTCAGCTTCAATAATATCGCCTACAGCAAGTACATCAGAAGGATGTTGTTTCGCCGTGCATAGTTCGCTACGATGTAATAAACCATTCGTTTTTAAACCAAAATCAATAAAGGCACCAAAGTCTACTACATTATGCACCGTACCTTTAACAACGGTACCAACCTTGATATCCTCAAGACTTACTACATGTTTACGTGTCAGAGGTGCTGGTAAATCCTCACGTGGATCACGGCCCGGCTTAGCAAGAGCTGCAATGATATCTCTCACAGTAGGAATACCCGCATCAAGCTTATGCGCCATCTTATCTACATCAACCAATGGTAATTTGACCTGTAATGCTTCAAGTTGGGATTTATCTTGTAAATCCTTTAATGTAAAACCTAATTCACCAATAATACGTTCTGCCAACTCATAAGACTCAGGATGAACAGATGTATTATCCAATGGATTCTTAGCCCCATTTAAGCGTAAGAAACCGGCACACTGAGTAAATGCTGCAGGACCTAAGCGTGGCACCTTTAATAGTTGCTTACGACTAGTAAACCCACCATTTTCTTGACGGAATGCTACAATATTTTTTGCTACCGTACCAGAAATGCCTGCGATATGCTGCAAAATAGCCGGAGATGCCGTATTAAGCTCTACCCCAACATGGTTAACTACAGATTCAACAACTTGATCCAATGTATGAGTTAATTGCTTTTGATTTACATCATGTTGGTATTGACCAACCCCAATAGATTTAGGATCGATTTTAACGGACTCTGCTAATGGATCTTGTACACGACGAGCAATAGATACGGCACCGCGAATTGTTACGTCTAAATCTGGCAATTCATCAATGGCCAATTTTGATGCAGAATATACAGACGCGCCAGCTTCATTAGTAATGATGTAGTGGCAATCTAGCTTTTCTTCTTCAATCATCTTAGACGCAAATTGTTCTGTTTCATACGAGGCCGTACCGTTACCGATGGACAATAAGGTAACATTGAATTTTCGAATCTTTTCCGCTAATTTCTTTTGTGCTTCTTGTTTTAGTTTTTCACTATTCGTTAAATAGTATGCACCATAATCGAGTACATTGCCTTGCGCATCGATAATAGCCATCTTACAACCTGTACGATACCCTGGGTCAAGGCCCATAATAACATGACCTGCCAATGGCGGTTGTAACAATAAATTTTTAAGATTTACACCAAACACCTTAATCGCTTGTTCATCTGCTGATTCGGTTAATTCATTGCGAATATCCCGTTCAAGAGCGGGGAACATCAAGCGTTTATACGCATCTGCTACGGCGCTAGCTTTCACATCACTAAAAATAGATTGTTCATTTTTAGTAATACCACGCACCATGTATTGAATATAAGATTCATCGGGTACGGTTAGGGCCAATTTAAGAGCCCCTAATTTTTCGCCTCGATTAACCGCTAAGATACGATGGGACGGCATCTGACGAACCGGTTCAGCATACTCATTATATTGAAGGAATTGGTCCTTGTGCTCATTATCTTCCACAAGTTCCGCTTGGATAAAGCCTTCCTTCCACATACGCTTACGAAGGGTCGCGCGAAAATCTGCACTGTCGCTGACAATTTCTGCAACGATATCCGACGCACCTTGAATGGCGTCCTCCGGTGTAGGCACCTCTTCAGAAATATATTCTCTTGCGATATCTAGAGGATTACCAGATGTGACCGTATCATTCAAAATCATATCTGCTAAAGGCTCTAGTCCTCGTTCACGGGCAATCATGGCCCGTGTCCGTTTCTTAGGTCGATATGGTAAATACAAATCCTCTAATTCTTGTAATTTTACGGCTTTCATCAAAGATGCCATCAGTTCATCGGTCATCTTTTCTTGTTCCGTAATGGCATTGATGATTTCTTGACGCCGTGCTTCTAAATTGCGCAAATATTTAATGCGTTCTTCGATAGTTCGCAGTTGTTCATCTTGTAATTCACCTGTTACTTCTTTTCTGTAACGAGCGATAAAAGGCACCGTATTACCTTCGTCTAAGAGAGTAACCGCTGATTCTACTTGACCAGGCTTAACACCCAATTCCTTTGCAATAATGGCAAACATTGATTCCATTAGTTATGTCCTTTTCTTTCATATGTTACAAATCGATGAGGATATGTATTTTTATCATCTACCGTCCCCTCTACAACAGAGGTAATTGTGAAAGCTGACGCATCAAATACAGGGAAATGAGCATCTCCTTCAAATTCATGGTCAACCTCCGTAATATGCATTACATCTACATACGGTAAAAAGGCTTCGTAGATTTGTGCACCACCGATAACATAGGCCACATCACTCTCTTTAGCAGCCTCTACAACAGCCTCGGGTGAAGAAAATACACGTACCCCTTCCGGTGCATTAAAGCCTTTATTTTTTGTAATCACCCAATGTTCTCGATTAGGCAATAAAAAGGGCAAGCTTTCAAAGGTCTTACGGCCCATAATAATAACGTGGCCCGTCGTTTTTTCCTTAAAAAATTTCAAATCATTGGGTAAATGCCAAATCAAAGAATTATCCTTGCCGATAACGCGATGATGTGCCACCGCTACGATAAGTGCTAACATAGTATCCCCCTATACGGCTACAGTCATAGCCAATTTGCCTAAATGTTCATACCCTTCTAACACAATATCATCCGGTGTAAAATCATAAAAGTCAGTAATCTCTGAATTTACACGAATTTTGGGAGCTGGCAACGCTTGATCTCGACGAGACAATTGCTCGCGCAATGCATCCACATGATTTTCGTAAATATGTGCATTATTAATAACATGAGTAAACTTACCAGGCTTCAAACCGGTTACTTGAGCAATCATACATAAGAGTGCTGCATATTGAGCCGTATTAAATGGAACACCAAGCCCCATATCACCACTGCGTTGGATGAGCATGCAGTTTAAATAGCCATTGCCTACATCCCACAATGTTTCATACGCACAAGGTTGCAAAGCCATATCAGGCAAATCCTCAATATTCCATAATGTAACAATCATGCGGCGACTATCTGGATCCTCTTTTATAGTTTTGATAAGATTATCCAATTGTTTGTATTTAGCAATTTGATAACCATAGGCCTTGCCAATAGTCCCATCTTCGCGCATCCATTCATCCCATACATGGACATTCATATCTTGTAATTTACGCACATCATTGGACTGCATTTGCCAAATCCATAACAATTCTTTCACAGCCGTTTTGAAAGCCACAAATTTTGTAGTTAAAATTGGAAATTCCTCTTGTAAATCAAACTGCATAATTTGTTGTGGCAATTTATATGTGGCTATGCCTGTTCTATTTTGACCATATATGCCATGATCTAATATATTTTCAATAATATTGAGATATTGTGTATCCGCTGAGCTCATAGTTCCCCCTAATCATATTAGAAATCACTCAATATAGCGTTATAGAAACGCCAATTTATTACCCCTTATATTGTGAAATGGCCTCTAAAAATGAAAGTCCATATTTCTTTAATTTTGCTTCCCCTACGCCCTTTATATTGCCAAACTCACCTAATGTTTTAGGCCGTATATTGGCTAAATCGATAAGCACCGTGTCAGGGAATATAATATACGGCGGCACGCTAAGTTGCGATGCCAATTGTTTGCGATGTTGACGTAAATGTTCAAATAGCCCACCAGAACCAGAACGGGGTACTTCGGAGCGAGAGATAGAGGCTGATTTTTTCGTTTTACGAGATGGCACGATAACCTCTTGCCTAATTTCTTCTACCTCTTTATGTCCTGCTAGAACCTCTTCTGCACCGGCGGTGACGGATAAGACCGGATATTTCCCCATAGAACTTCGCAAGTATCCAGAGGCTACAAATTGTTGTATAAGGCCCTTAATCTCCTTATCCCCTACATCCGATAAATACCCAAATACGGATAATGCATCAAGACCTGCTCGCGGAATGCGGTCAGTCCGTTCTCCGCGCACGATGGAGGAAATCATAGAGGCACCATACCGCTCCTCGGTGGCGATAATGGCACGGAATATGGCCTTTGCCTCTTTCGTAACATTAACACGTTCCCCTTTTGTATTACAGAAACTACAGTTACTGCATTCGAGCCACGGAACGATTTCACCAAAATAGGCGAGCATATATTTTCTTAGGCAAGTACTACAAAAACAGTAATCAATCATAGACTGCAGCTTTCTAAGTTCTACCTGCTCACGCTGTGGTTCTAAATGACCTTGTTCAATCAAATACTTATGAACGCGCACATCTTGCCCACTATAGAGCAGAATACATTCCGCCGGTGCACCGTCGCGTCCAGCACGGCCCGCCTCTTGATAGTAAGACTCCATATTACGCGGCATTTGATAATGCAACACATACCGCACATTACTCTTATCGATGCCCATGCCAAATGCGTTAGTAGCTACCATGACTTGTAATTGGTCGAAGGCGTATTTATTTTGCATATCTTTTCGCATCTCATCAGATAAACCGGCATGGTAATATCCGGTTTGGATTCCGGCACGCGTCAAATTATCATAGACTCGTTCTACATCCTTGCGCGTAGAGCAATAGATAATACCATTTTCTTGGCTATGGCGCCGCACATAATCGACTACGTAATCCATCCGCTTTGGTGTGCGCACGACGGAAAACGATAAATTCGGCCTATCAAATCCCGTAACATATACATTCGCATGATCGAGACCTAATAATGTTTTAATATCATTCTCTACGGCCTTCGTAGCCGTCGCTGTGAAAGCCCCCACCACGGGACGTTTAGGCAAACTGGCCAGCCAATCGCCTATCAATCGATAGGAAGGTCTAAAGTCATGACCCCACTGAGAGATACAATGCGCCTCATCGACAATAACTTGAGAAATTGGCATGGAGCGTAACACATTGCAGAAAAAATTAGAACCTAATCGCTCTGGTGCAATATATAATAATTTAATATTCCCACTACGTACATCGTACATGGTCTTATTGAATTCTGTTTGAGTTAATGTACTGTTGATTAAGGCCGCCGGTATATTTTGATCCACCAAGCCATCAACTTGATCTTTCATCAAAGATATTAATGGCGAGAATACAACGGTAAGCCCTGATTTGCAAAGTGCTGGAATTTGAAAGCATATTGATTTGCCTGCCCCGGTAGGCATGATGGCCACTACATCCTCGTTCTTTAATAAAGACTCTACAGGTGCCTCCTGAGCCGGCCGAAAGGATGTATACCCAAAGTAGGTTTGCAGTAGTTGTAACGCTCGATCACGAGAATTAATAGCCTCCATCGGTATACCTCCTTTCCTATGTGTACAAAATTAACGATGTTATATGCCATATCAAAACGAAATATTGTATTTATTTATTGTATCATTTTTTGAGGTATTTTTTGAGTTATTTTCATATAATACTGTTTAGTAATTTTAACAATATCATCACTATTTACCAATAAATTATATGATTTACATATCCTATAGAATGGCAATTTATGGTACAATAATTAGTATATATTTTAACGTGGTGAACAACCCTAAGGAGGTTTTATATAGGCATGACACACAACAACATAATGATCATAATCGCCTTTGCCTTGTATTTAGGACTGATGATGTACATCGGGGTCTACTATTATCGCAAATCGAACAGTATTGGTGACTATATATTAGGCGGTAGACAGCTAGGGCCGTGGATTACGGCACTCAGTGCCGAAGCCTCCGATATGAGTGGTTGGATGCTCATGGGTGTACCGGGCCTTGCCTATACTACAGGTATTTCCGGTGTATGGATTGCCGTAGGACTTACCTTGGGCACCTGGGCCAACTGGCGATTCGTATCCCGTAGATTGCGTAACCATACGGAGGTAGCTAGCGACAGCTTAACATTGCCGGATTATTTAAAAAATCGGTTCCACGATCAATCCCATTCGGTAGCTGTTATTTCCGCATTGTTTATATTAATCTTCTTCCTCATCTACACATCCTCTGGATTTGTAGCAGGAGGCAAATTATTCAATACCATCTTTGGTTTAGACTATACGGTATCTCTATTTATTACGGCGGGCATTGTAGTATTTTATACCTTCCTCGGAGGCTTCCTCGCCGTATCTTGGACGGACTGTATTCAAGGGGCGTTGATGTTCTTCGCCATCTTAGCTGTACCTATTACGGCAACCATGTACTTAGGTGGTCCCATTGATACGATGCAACTCATCCAAAGCGAATTCCCTCAAGGATTAAACCTCTGGGGTGATACGAGTGATATGTTTGCCCTTGTTATCGGTATCATATCTTCCCTTGGTTGGGGTCTTGGCTACTTCGGTCAGCCACATATCCTAGTTCGCTTCATGGCGATTTCCGATGCGAAGGAATTAAAAAAATCCACAAATATCGCTATGGTTTGGGTTATCCTTTCCTTATTGGCAGCCATTTTCGTAGGCCTCATCGGTCATGTATATATGTTACCAGAAAAATTAGTTGGTACAGATGCAGAAACGATATTCCTCGTTATGACGGAACGTTTATTTACACCATTTATGGCTGGCCTCATCTGGTCTGCTGTGCTTGCAGCTATCATGAGTACTGCATCCGCTCAACTATTAGTAACAGCCTCTGCTATTGCTAATGATTTTTACGCTAATATCATTCACAAAACGGCAACCGACAAAGAACTCGTGCTTGTAAGCCGTATTGTTGTATTGTTGGTAGCGGCTATATCCATTTTCTTAGCATTAAATCCAGATAGCCTCATCCTTACGATGGTTGCTTACGCATGGGCTGGCTTTGGTGCCGCTTTTGGTCCTGCTATCATCTTCTCCCTATTCTGGAAACGCATGACGCGCCGTGGTTGTATTGCAGGTATCGTCGTAGGTGGTCTTACAGTTCTAATTTGGAAACAATTTGCCTTCTTTGGACTTTATGAAATCGTACCAGGATTTATCTTCTCATCTATTGCGATTTATATGGTCAGCATTTTCGATAAATTACCACCACGTCCAGTATTAAAAGATTATAAAGAAGCAGAAAAATTGCATATTCTCTAAAAACGCATAAAAGGAGCTATTGATATCTCAATAGCTCCTTTTTCGTAATAAAGGGCTGTTATACTTACAGCCCTTCTTCTTATACATATTGTGATAATCCATCACGAATAGCTTCACGCACATCGAACACTAATGATGCTGGCGATAATACTTTCACACTTTGCATATATTGTAGTGCCCAATATTTGAAGGCCTCTCGATTGACATGAACACGACACTCCACCTTTTGAGGCGTCTCATTTATGAATTTTACATTTCCATCAAACCAATCAAGAATTTGGTTAACGATACTGCGTTTGGCTTCAAATATTACCGTTACGGATTCACCACCAAACATATAGATATGTTCCTTCATGTATCTATCTACATCAAAGGTATTTTGATTGTGATAGCCTTGGATTTCCCGCAAGGGCTTACGGCGAATATCCAATAACTTAATGTTGCCAATTCGATCTACACGTAGTGTAGACATATCATCATGGTTATCGTGGTTACCTACCAAGTAGTAAAGCCCTCGACTAGATACTAATTGGTAGGGATTAAAAATATAATTTCGCTCATTACCTGCATAATCAAGATTAGGATATAATTTATTATCTGTACTAGGCTGATAATAGACTAACGAAATTTTTCTCCCTTCCGTCACCGCTTTTTCAATGAGATCAATATTTAGGAATAGGTCCTGACTTCTCACAAGAGAATCAGGTGTACTCTTAATTTGTTTTCCATGGGATTTAAAATAACGACCTCCCAAGGCAGATACCTTATCAATCAAGTCTTTACGCTGATTTACACTAATATGACGTGATGCTAATAGACCATCGATTAACAAATGTAACTCAGCCTCTTCAAAGGGATGAATCATATAAAAATTGGTGCGACGAATCGATCCATCTGTACCTAGTGCGGATTCTTCACACTCAATATTAAAATTACCAGATTCATATAAATCATTTAAATGACGACCTAAGGTTTTACGATCTACCGTCAATTCATATTTCTTTGCTAAGATGCTACGAATTTCCTCTTGAGATAATGTATGATTTGCATCTGTTTCATCTCGTAGGATTTCTAGTATATATACTAGTACTGCCTTTTTAGATGCCATGGAAAAACTCCTTTTACAATATACTTATACTAACTAACAACAAAATATGGCCTACTATGACCATATTATTACATGTACACAAAATCACTCATACAAAGTATATCATAAAAGTCATGTTTACTTCATGTGTTTTTCATGCATTTCTTCATCTTTCCTATATCTTTTATGCAACTTAACATAACAAAATGTAATATTTATAAAATAAAAAGAAAATATTGAACATAAAAATAAAGGCCAATCCTATATATCGAGAATTAGCCTTTATCTATCCCCCATCGCACATTATTATCATATGCTACACAGGAAATACCTTTATTTAATTTTATTTTCTAAATAGCCTAATGTTTCCATGCGTTTCGTCAATTCAGCATAGAACGCTTCAGCCATAGCTGTTTGATTTTTTGCCTGACCAGCTTGTGCGCCGCCAAAGATATTCTTTTTAATCGCATTAACAATAGTAGATTTTGCCTTTGGTTTATTAAGGATTTCCATAAACATCAAATCTTCATCGGACAGATTTTCCACGGCTTCATTTTCAGAGGTAGCCCCATACATGATGTCTGTACCAGATTCAACTAAAGCTTTCACAAACTTTGTAAATCTAGCAGGTACAAAGGATTGTCCCTCCATATAGTAAGCTTTAGGATGTGGGTGTTTCAAGAAACGTAGACCACCGCGTACAATATGTTCTGCCATAGCTACATATAACGCATTAATAGCGGCTTCTAAGCTTGCATCATCGCCCTTAGCAGCATCATTAGCAGCTTTCACAATGGCTAAAGCCTCGATCATATTAAACTGACCGCCATCCTTAATAACGGACTGGAATGTATCGCGTACGATATCATTTTCAAACATGGCCAACGCTTCTTCATTGAAGAGAATTGTATAGGTAAAGCTGTTAATAATGGTTCGCATAGGTACAGAATTTACAAGCTCAGGATTTCCCATGTCGTATGTTACAGATTCTGCATGCTTAGCCTTACATATAATAGATTTTCTAAATGTCGTATCTAGCATAAAATCTAAATATTGCTCTTGAGCTACATGGTCATTAAGTGCGAGTTTATCTAGTGTATCCGCAATATCAGCATCAAAGCTACGTACCATAGATAAAGTTAAATCAGCATCGCATAGATATGCCAAATTATGCGCTCCTAAATGGTCATTAAATTGATAGAAATATACAGGGTCATTGTTAGGTTCTAAATGATCGTGACCAACATAGTATTCATCTTTTTGCATAACAGAACGAAGAGCACCAAGGAATTTACTATTTCGTTCCTTTAGATTGTCATATTTTAAAATTTGACTACCTACGATACTACCAATCGTTTTGCCATGCAATACCTTTTCCTTGTGATTAAACTGTGTTTTATCACGGTTGCTGAACATCATCAATTGACGTACTTCGTCCATCGTATGCCAACCTGGATAGGTATTATAAGAAATGTAGGCAATGCCATCCTCTGCTAAATGTTCATCGATAAGGCGCAACAATGCATCTTTAACACCGTCATCAACCCAAGAATACACACCATGGGCGATAATGTAATCAAAGGTACCAATTTCACTACCAATAGATGCGATGTCTGATTGAATAAGGGATACATTGATTAAACCTGCATTGGCAATCACTTCGTTACCCTTTTCGACTTGTTCTTGTGAAAGCTCAATACCTACGAATGTTGCATCGGGATTAAATAATGCTTGGGAGATAATATTGCCACCATAGGTTGCTCCCAATTCTAATACTCTTGCAGTTTTAGGGTTAGGTGCTGAAATACCCACGAGAGCTGCATAGGCTTCAAGAGTAGCTGGTGTGGTATATGGGAATGGCATAGATTTATAGCCTAATTCACTATAAATGGTTTGTTGTACGTCATTTGTATTCGTAGTCATAATATCCTCTATCATTAAAAACATATATTGTATAAACAATACATGAATAATACACATATATACTATCTATTATACCAAAATCATGTGTACTATACACCTATTCATAAGGATGATAGATGCAAAAGAGGCATCCTCAATGAGGATGCCTCTTGTATATGCAGTTTAGAGAAATTAATTATTTAACTTCTTCGAAACCTTTTTGTAAGCGAACATAGCTTAAGCGACGTTCTTTAGCGTCTTCTTCACATTTAGCGAATAATTCTTCTGCAGCGTCAGGAGCAGCTTTCGCCAAGGAAGCATAACGAACTTCACCTTTAAGGAAGTTTTGGAATTCGTCGTAGTTGCCTTCTTTGGAATCCAAGGAGAATGGGTTTTTACCTTCAGCTTTAAGTTGAGGGTTGTATCTGTAAAGATCCCAGTAACCACAAGCAACTGCTTTGCGTTGTTCTTCTTGAGCTTTACCCATACCAGCTTTGATACCATGGTTGATACATGGGCTGTAAGCGATGATCAAGGAAGGACCTGGATAAGCTTCAGCTTCTGTAACAGCTTTCATCAATTGGTTTTTATCTGCACCCATAGCTACTTGTGCTACGTATACATAACCATAAGACATAGCCATCATGCCAAGGTCTTTCTTCTTAGTACGTTTACCAGATGCTGCGAATTGAGCTACAGCAGCTTCATGAGTAGATTTGGAGGATTGACCACCAGTGTTGGAGTATACTTCAGTATCGAATACCCAGATGTTGATGTCTTCGCCAGAAGCTAATACATGGTCAACACCGCCGAAACCGATATCGTATGCCCAACCGTCACCACCGAAGATCCAGTGAGAACGTTTGATTAAGAATTGTTTCTTATCAAGGATTTCTTTTAATTCTGGAGTTGTAGCACCTTCAGCTTCAATTGCTGCTACCAAACGTGCGGAACGTTGACGAGTAGCTGCGCCAAGGTTAGCGAATTCAATCCATTGTTCCAATGCTTCTTTCAATTCACCAGATGCTGTTTCAACAGCTTTCTTAGCTACTTCAAGCAATTGTTCACGGATTTTCTTAACGCCGATGTACATACCATATCCGTATTCAGCATTATCTTCGAACAAGGAGTTTGCCCAGGAAGGACCTTGACCTTGTTGGTTAGTTGTGTATGGAGAAGCTGGCATGGAAGCACCCCAAATGGAGGAACAACCAGTAGCATTCGCAATCATCATACGATCGCCGAATAATTGAGTTAACAATTTAGCGTATGGAGTTTCACCACAACCTGCACAAGCACCGGAGAATTCGAACAATGGTTGTTCAAATTGGGAACCTTTAACAGTTTCCTTCTTCATAGGGTTTTCTTTTACAGGAAGGTTAACAGCGTAGTTCCAAGCTTCAGCTTGTTCGATTTCGGAATCGATAGAAGTCATTACGATAGCTTTGCCCTTAGGAGCTGGACAGATATCAACACAGTTACCGCAACCCAAGCAATCTAATGGGGATACTGCGATACGGAATTGAAGGTCTTTAGCGCCCAATGCAGGGATTGTATCGAAATGTTCTGGAGCTGCAGCCACTTCTGCTTCAGTTGCCAAGATTGGACGAATTGTAGCATGTGGACATACGAAGGAACATTGGTTACATTGGATACAGTTTTCTGGCATCCATTTTGGAACGAACAATGCAGGACCGCGTTTTTCGAATTTAGCAGTACCAGCAGGTAATGTACCATCTTCGTAACCAGCGAATGTGGATACAGGAAGATCATAACCAGCTTGTGCATTGATTGGTTGTGCAATGTTTTGAACGAAAGATGGGCAGGATTCACAGCCTGGTTTAGCTTTGTGACCACCTTCATCAACAGCGTTTTTCCAGTCAGCTGGAACGTCTACTTTTACAAGAGCACCAACGCCTTGGTCGATAGCAGCGTTGTTCATGTCAACGATGTTTTGACCTTTTTTACCATAGGAAGTAACTACGGATTCTTTCAAGTATTTGATAGCATCATCTACAGGGATGATTTCAGTCAATTTGAAGAATGCAGCTTGAGTTACCATGTTGATACGACCGCCTAAGCCGATTTCAGCAGCGATTTTCGCAGCATTGATGATGTAGAAGTTCAATTCTTTTTCTGCGATTTGACGACGTAATTTAGCAGGTAAATGTTCGTTCAATTCTTCAGGAGACCAAGTACAGTTCAATAAGAATGTACCGCCTTTTTTGATACCGCGAAGTAAGTCGTATTCATGTACGTAGGATTGACGGTGACATGCTACGAATTGAGGTTCAGTAATCAAGTAAGGTAAGTTGATTGGATTAGTACCAAAACGAAGGTGAGACATTGTTACGCCACCAGATTTTTTGGAGTCATAATCGAAGTATGCTTGTGCATACAAGTCAGTGTGGTCACCGATGATTTTGATAGCGGATTTGTTTGCACCTACAGTACCGTCAGAACCGAAGCCCCAGAATTTACATTCAGTCAAACCAGGAGTTTCAACTTCTACGCCTTCAGCACGATCTAAGGACAAGAATGTAACATCATCATTGATACCCAATGTGAAGAATTTCTTACCATTTTCAGCATTCAAGTTATCGAATACAGCAACGATGTCTGCAGGGATAACGTCTTTGGAGCTCAAACCATAACGACCAGCGATAACTTTAATGTTACGACCACCGTCAACTACAGCAGCTTGAACGTCTAAGAACAATGGTTCAGCCAAAGCGCCTGGTTCTTTTGTACGGTCAAGAACAGCAATGCGTTCTACAGTTTGAGGAATAGCTTTCAATAAACGATCTGTTGCGAATGGACGGAACAAGTGAACGTTGATGAAACCAACTTTGCGACCCAATTTATTTAAGTAATTTACAGTGGATTCTACTACTTGTGCAGAGGAGCCCATAGTAACGATTACGTCAGTTGCATCAGGAGCACCTACGTAGTTGAACAATTGGTAGTTAGTACCAGCCAATTTATTGATTTCGTTCATGTAGTGTTCTACAACGTCAGGAACGTTCAAGTAGAATTTGTTGGATGCTTCACGATGTTGGAAGTAAACGTCAGGGTTTTCTGCAGTACCACGAGTTACAGGAGCATCTGGGTTCAAAGCATTTTTACGGAAAGCTTGAACTGCTTCCAT
>OATT01001208.1_pt1 | contig 15074 bp, 8 predicted proteins | sample 1476071 | NCBI WGS metagenome assembly OATT01 (sample SAMEA2579989, study PRJEB22360) | human gut metagenome | biome: human gut; feature: human-associated habitat; material: faeces | place: Denmark | collected 2008/2010 | reverse complement strand
CTGGACGTGACGCTTCCGAAATGATGGAACTGCTTTTCTGGCTGGATGAATTTAATCCATCTGCCCTGCATCTGTTTCTTCCTCGGAAATTTCCTGGTGAAAAATGCAATGAAGTAGCAGACACTTCCGTTTACTATCACGACAATGATAGCTGGCCGGCTCATGCTCCTATCTGTATGTGGTTTGATTATGGGGTTCTGAATGATTTTCTGAAAGAATGGGTAGTTAGGATGGATGAACTGAAATCCGGTGTGATTACCAGAGATGAATATTTTGAATGGAAAATTAACTGGCCGCAGACTTGTGATGGATGTGGAAAATATGAGCCTAAAAAGCAATGGCTCTCTGTAAAATCAAAACTCAGTGAAACTTAGCAAAACTTAAATTCACTGCATTTTTCCTCTTTGGCAAAAGGAAAAGCACTGTAAAACCAATAATTCAGTGGTTTTCAGTGCCCTTTTTCATATTGCTCTATTGAATTTTCCTCATCCCGCCTATATAAGTGAAACTTAGCGAAACTTAAATTATGCCCAATATGGAATATACTTTTTATACCTTGGCGCAGTATCCGGATCCATTACTTTAATATAGCCTCCGTCAACAGCACTGGTAAGAAGTCGAGAGGCTTTCGCTTTCTCTTTTTCTCCCAATCCAAATATTTTTCGAATATCTGAGTTAGAAATCCCCTCAAAATTGACATATGCCAGACATGCCTGCATATAACAAGTACGCATCCGATCTTCTTTCGTGGTTAATTCAAACGGTACTTTCGCAAACAATATTGCTTTTGTAAATTGATTGTTTTGATTTTCAATCCTCGGTGCAAGTAATTCATTTTTGCCGGTTGCTTCAACAATCTTATCATATCCACTGCCACGTTCCTCACAGATACCACATTTATGCATAAATCCGGCAATATTTTCATTTCTGGACACCGGCACCGAATCTACAATTCTTTCAATTGCTACCAGTGGTGCACCAGCATTTGAAAATTCAATTCGATTTTTAAACACTTCTACCATCGGATTTGTACCTCTTTGCTGCAGATCCTGATGTATCATAGCATTTGCCAACAACTCACGGATAGCAATTTCCGGGAAACTGACAACAGATTTCCTTGTTGCTTCTACAATAACCTCTTCCTGCGGAATAATTGTCATAATATACTGCACGATTTCTTCATGCGAAAATGCATAGCCCGCACAGAACTCTTTTTCTCTGATAGCATCCAGTCTGGAATTCTCCTTATACCATATCACCCTCACAGTTCTTCTATGCAAAGATTCAAATTTCTTCAAATCCTTTGCGATCATCAATGCTCCCATATTCGTGATATCCCATGTACCGGCATCATTTCTCTTTATGAACTTTTCATGCTGTAAATCTTCCAATACTTTATCCCGATTTCTCGGAATTGGCATTTCCAGTTTATCATAATACTTTGAGTAATCCAATAATAACACCATTTCATCTTCATCTAAATTTCCCATCGCAATTCGAAGTTCATATGGTGTAGAATCGAATGTTCTCCATAATTCTCTTTCTTTGTCAGGATACTCTTTTAAATTCTTTTTGTTCGTTCCAATTCTTATAAATTCCCCACCAGCGAACTGTACCGGCTGTTTTTCTGCACAAGGAATCTCCATCAGCACAACCATTCCTTCATCCATCGGGACCTCAAAAAATCGGAAATTAATTCTTGGTGAAAGCATTCTGGAAAGCCATGCTTCCAATTCCTCATTTCCCTTTTTCATTTTACGATACTGAAATTCAGTTCCAACAATTTTATGTGTTGTGTCATCCACGCCCCAAACTAAATATGCTTTCGGTCGTTCGCACAACGCAGCTGAATTACTGAGAGCAGAAATATATTCGCCAATCATCTGCGGTTGCTTGTTATTACATTTAAATTCTACCCACTCCGTCTCGTCCGGAAGCTTTGCAAGCTCTCGCACAAGACTTTGCAGATACTCTACTGATCGTATTGCCATGACATCACCTTCCTATTAAACCACTTCTAAGTTCCACCCAAAATTTTCTAATTCTTTTCGTACTTGATCACTCACACTTTTTCTCGGTATTGCCAAGCAAAGCAATCCTTTCGCACGTGTCATTGCCACATAATGACATTTTAATCTCTTTTTATTCCGCACACCTAATTTAGGACGTTTTCCCGAAAGCCATGGTAATATAGATGAAAGATTATCTTCGTAATACTTTGTCTCCACTACTAATGTTGCCAAATGTGTTCTACCCTTTGATGAATGTATACTTCCAAACTTTATGTTTATTTTATCTCCAGATTCATTCTCATATTCTTTTTCATTCACTCTATTTCTATTTTTCGTATATTCTTCTGGTTTCTCGCTGCCATTCCAGAACAAAAATTCATCTTTTCTTGCATCAGTATATTTTATAACATCTGACAAAAGATGTAAAATTTGATCAATAACATTCTCCCATTCATTCTTTGTTTTCCAATTCATGCACATAATTTCCAGCAATCCACTTCTTATTTCTTCTCTATTCTCTGGTCGCACTGTTTTAATAATAGAATTAAATGCTGAAGAAGATTTTTCAATTTCTTTCAACGGATATTTCCTCATTATCTTACATATTCCTTTTGATATCCATTCAACTTTTAAAGACAGTTCTCCTTTTTTTTCCATCTGTTCTTCGGCGATCCAAAAATAATCTATCAGATGGTTGGGCGTTTGTTTTTTTACTTCTGGATTATACTCTTCAAAATAGTTTTTTACACTCATTTCTTTATCTATTTTGTGAACCATCCCTAATACGTGACACCCATATTTCTGGTATTCTTCTAATTCATCATGCGAAAAACTTCTGAATATTAGTTCTGCAAATTTATCTACTACGATATTCTCTTGACCATTTTCAAATAAAAATATTGTGTTTTGTATATTATTATTCGAAAATGGCCGCCCTTCTCCTATCATATTACTCTTATCCAGTGCTACTCCATTAGCTAACTTTGCTATTTCTGCTCCAAATCTTTTGCTATTCAGCATCTGCAGTGCATTTGCTCTTGGAAAATATTCGACATCCTCCATTTTTTCATAAGAATTATAAATTGCTTGATTACTATCACCGTATGCCTGATAAAAACTATTATAGAGCGGTTTTTCATAGATTTTATTTAGCAATTCCCATATTTCTTTTTTCGTATCTTGTGCCTCATCTATAAAAATAACAGGAAATCTCATCTGAATCAGCTCAGCAAGTGTTGAAATGCTATCTATTCCTTTTGCTGCATACAATTCCATTTCATTAAAAGTAAATTCTCCTCTGCGCCTTGATTCAGTAACAGATTTTACGACATTCTTATATGTTGCTGTTCCCGTTCCTAATTTAACATCTAATTTATACGGTAATTCCAGTGGATCGCATACATATTTATCTTTTCCATGTGCTTCTAACCATTTTTTTATTCGTATACTTTTCCATCGACGCTCCAGTACATAATCTGTGTCAATTATATTTACCGGACAGCCACAGCTTCTCAAAAAAGGCATTGCAATAAATGTATCCAAAAAAGCTTGAAATGTCCCGATAAAATGCGGATAAGATAATAGTTTTTTCCCAACATTCAGAGTTCCTAATCGCTCTTCGATTTCTTCTCGTGCAACATTTGTATGAGATAACACACATATCCCACGATTTTGCCATTTCCATTTACGGGATAATATTGCCAACTTCGCTACCAAAATGGTCGTTTTTCCACTTCCTGGACAGGCATGAATATCCACTGAATTCATATTTTTCAAAATTTGAATTCTGCATTCATCCAATTCAATATCAGGCATTATAGTTCTAACCCATTCAATGTCCTCATCTGTAATTTGCAATCCAAAATTTTCTTTATCCATACTCTATATTCCTTCAATGTTTGTTGTCACATATTCTATAGCTTTCACCAAATAATTTGGCAATACTGTCACTATCTCTTCAACTGTTTTTCCCTTAAATATGTTTTCCAAATCAAAACTAAATTTTTGCGCAAACTCCGCTTTTGATACTATCTTATGCGAAAAAAACGAGTATACATAAGATGCTTTAGCCTCTTTATTCTTATATTCATTATATTCTTTTGTGTACTTTTCTAATAGCTCCGCTTTCTTCTCCTCGTTCTTTTCTTTGTCCTGAATTTTTTCTGCAAGCATAGTTGCAATAGTTTGCAACATTTCTTCGCCTAATCCATTGGCAGCTAGCTCATATTCCAACGTCCACTGCTCTGGAATAAATGTTTTAACATTTTGACCATTTGCCTTTTTTTCAATCTCTTGTATATACTTTTCTTTGTCTTTTATTTCAGACTCTACTTTCCATTTTCGATTTTTCTTTGGCCAATTTTCTTTATCCTTATATTTTTCATCAAGACAAATTGCAGGTGCGCATTCTGGCATTACATCTCTATCTGTAATACACGATACAGGAATATTTATTTCATCTCCCTCTTTTCTCTGAAAAATCCTTGCATATCTTCGAAGACCTGTACTTTTAACATCAACAATAGATATTCCATAATCTGTTAAATTTCTGTTCAATAATTGCGCAAGAGTTGGTAATAATAAAGCCTCTCCTGGTCCTTCTACAATGATTACACCTTTGGCAAAAAATAAATTGGCTTTCGTAGCATCCAAATAACGTTCTAAAAATTTATAATCAGAAGAATCCAACATTGTTTCTCCCTCTCTCATCGAAAAAGCTTTCCGATTTTGTATCAAAAGTAAATTATTAAGTTCTACCACTGATGCCAATAAAGGAGAATGCGTTGTCATTATTACTTGTTGATTTTCTCCTTTCTTTTGCATAGACTGTATAAGCTTCAATTGTCTTTGAGCATGTATATGCGCTTCCGGTTCTTCAATTAACATGAATGTACTTAATTCATTATTATCCTGATTCAGTAACATTTCACATGCCATACTCATTAAATTGCTTGTTCCAAGTCCCACATTACCATAATTTGATACTGAATCTTTTTGAATATTCAAATCCAATTTTTCCAACAATGAATATATCTTCTTTTCATCCGTGTTACCATCACCAGCGACTGTAATTTGTGTTTTTACAGCATCATTATTTAGCATTAACTCTGTATTTAAAATATCACCTATTCCCTTATTCACAGCTTTAATCACTTTATGTTCAGCCAGTAACTGATTGGACAAATCAAAAATTCCCGCGAGAGACAATGAAGTTATATCTATTCCTTCTTTATATTCTCGCTCACCTAAATTCAAATCTGGTATACTACTTAATATTTGAGCCAAACGTGATCCTCTTCCCGATCTCATTTGTGCTTGTGCATCTCTCAGTGGCTTTAAATATGTCACTCTTAACAATTCACGTGCTTCTGCTGAAGGTGCTGCTACATCTGCATTTCTTCCGCAATTCACACTTACAAATGTCCTATGTGGATTTACATTAGTCATATACTTTGCTGACCAATTAATTATTAGTATTTCTTCGTCTTTTGTGTACGTTAAACACTCCAAAAAAGCTGCTTTTTCTCTAACTGTTAAGTTTGAAAATGTAATAGTAATATGTATTTCATTATCGGTATTTTCTTGATGATAATCAGATAACTCTATACGCTGCCACGATTGATCTGTTGTTCCTAACACATAACGAATCGCATCGATAACAGTTGATTTTCCACAATCATTTTCTCCGATAAGTACGGTAACTCCTGGATTAAAATGAAATACGGTCTTCTCTTTAAACGCTCTAAAGTTTTCAATTGAAACTGAAGAAATATACATAAAACACCCTCCACGCTTTATAATTCTTACTTATTTCCCATATTTAACTGGTTCTTCCGCTACCATTTGCGCTTGCTCATCTCTCTCAATTTTCCGGTAATCCACAGTCTTTTTAGAACGCATTTCCCTGTAAATCACTCCCGCCAGTGCACTCATTACAGCATCATACTTACTTTTGTCCTCAAATAGAGAACCATAGCTGTCCTGCGCTTCCATATAACTTTCCATTGCTGCATTTCCAAAAGCAGAAGGAAAAATGCTTTCCGTAAAAATTCTTGGATCTGAAGTACGTGCAGAACTTGCCAGTTTATCATCAGCAATCAGCTTATCGTGTAACGCACCAAGCATCACCCGATCTCCATCTGTAAACTGTCCTTTATACTTCTCGTTAATCTTATCCAAAATTTCATCCAATGTGCTTTTCTGTCGGATCCCCTGTGCCCCCTGCTTTTTAGATGGAACATACTGCCCGTCAACTTTTTCCAGTTTTATTGCACCCTCAAAAGTCTTCTGCAATTTATAGTATTCCAATTTCAGCTTTCCATCTAAATCAATCGGTTCTTCCTTTTCTTCCGGCAAGAGTCCAATTAAATAGCTAAGGAAGAGATATTCCTTATGCATATCTGCGTCAAACATACGAACTACTTGTGTTATATAACTATACCATCGTAATAATTTTCTTACCTGTCTTCTGAATTGATACCGTTCTTCTGGGTTTTTCAAATTATATCTGTCTGCTACCGGTTTTAATACACTTGTCATTTTTCCCATTGCAGTTGCATCCTGCTTACCAGGATGATTCCATATATCAATAAATGCCTTGATATCATTCTCATTATAAATTGCATAATCCAGAAGTTCTTTTTCCGTTTGATAAATCAAATCTACGTTTACTTCCTGCTCAAGGCTTGTCTCCTGATAAAATGGCTGAAATGCTTCCAGAATATCTTCTTTTTTATTCGCAAAATCCAACACAAATGTGTCCACCTTTCCAGGACATGTTCGATTCAAACGAGATAATGTCTGCACTGCTTTCACATTTTTCAATTTTTTGTCAACAATCATTGTATGTAACAATGGTTCATCAAAACCAGTCTGATATTTTTCCGCTACTACCAGAACATTAAAATTATCGTGGAATTCTTCCTTTGTCTGACTTTCTGATATATGGCTTCCATCTTTCCTTACGTTCAGCCCGGCTTCTGTATACTCTTCATCTCCATCCTGCACCGTTCCGGAAAATGCAGCCAAAATATCCATATCTACATAATGCTGTTCTCTTATATATCTTTTGATTTCATGGAAATATCGAACTGCTGCCAGTCTCGAATCTGTGACAACCATCATTTTTCCTTTTCCACCGATTTTTTGTTTCGTAGTCTCTCTGAATGTTTCTACGATAATCTGTGATTTCTGGCTGATATTATATGGATGTAATTTTTCATATTTCTTTATGATCTTTGTTGCTCTGCTTTCTGGAAGCTCTGGATTTTCCGGTGTGTCTTTTGCAATTTTGAAACAGGTACTGTAAGTCATATAATTCTGCAAAACATCCAGAATGAAACCTTCCTCTATCGCCTGTCTCATGCTATAAATATGAAATGGATGGAAACTTCCATCTGTCCATTGACTGCCAAACATCTCCAGTGTTGCCGGTTTCGGAGTCGCAGTAAATGCAAAAAAGGATAAATTTGGATGTTTTCCATGTGTCAGCATCTCCTGCACAAGTTTGTCATTTCTATCTATTTCATCTTCTGCTTTTCCTTCTATTTCCGCATATTCTCGCAATGCTGCTTCTGTATCAGCCAACGCCGCTTTCAGTTTCATTGCAGAACTTCCTGTCTGTGAAGAATGAGCTTCATCGACAATAATCGCAAAATTTCTTCCGGCAACCTTATCCACTTCCTGATAAATCACCGGGAATTTCTGCAATGTAGTTACAATAATTCTTGCTCCGTTATTGATGGCGTCTCTTAAATCTTTTGAGTTCTTTTTATCATCAATCGTCTCTACCGCCCCTATCGTGTGATCAAACCCTGAAATGGTTTCCTGTAACTGTTCATCTAACACGGTTCGGTCTGTAACTACAACCACACTGCTGAAAAAAGATTCATCATTCGAATCATGTAAGGAAGCCAGTCTATACGCTGTCCAGGCAATAGAATTGGATTTTCCAGAACCTGCACTATGTTGAATCAGATAATTACGACCTGCGCCTTCTTTTTTCACATCTGCAATTAATTTACGTACAACATCCAATTGATGATATCTTGGGAAAATCAATCTTTTCTTCTTCGTGACCTGCTCTGATCCGTCAGGCATTTGTTTCTTTTCTTCCTTTACCTGCAGATGAATAAACTTTTGGATAATATCCATCATACTATCTTTCTGGAATACATACTCCCAGAAATATGATGTCGGATATCCGTCTGGATTCGCAGGATTTCCCTTGCCGCCATCATTTCCTGCACCGTTCGATCCCTGATTGAACGGAAGAAAATATGTATTTTTTCCTTCCAACCGTGTTGTCATCCAAACTTCCAACTGATCAATACAAAAATATCCTAAGATTCTCTTATTGAACTGAAAACATATTTCTCTTGGGTCACGATCATACATCCACTGACGCTTAGCATTATCAACGTTTTGTCCTGTATACTGATTCTTTAATTCAAGGGCAAATACCGGAATCCCATTTACCGACAGAACCATATCAACAGAATTATGTGTATCACTGGAATAAAACCATTGTCTGTTGCAAGTAATTTCATTCTTTTCGTACAGTGCTTCCGCTGTTTGATTTAAGCCAGATTCTGGTTTAAAATAACATACTTTGAACGGAATACCTCTATGTTTAAATCCATGTCGCAGTACAGAAATAAGTCCGTCCATATCGCAGGCATTGTTGAAAGCAAGACAGAATTTGCGTTCTGGATCTACTTTATTCTGCAATAAAAAGCGTTTCCACTCTTTCGGTTGCGTTCTCTGAATAAATCTCAACAGCGTATCTTTATAAACACCAAGCTGAGGATCATACACATCGTTATTATGTGTATATCCACCTGCCGGTGATAAAAAGAATTCTTCAATGTCTGCCTCGAAGCGTTTTTCTGTTGTAACATCTATACTCAAGATTCTGGCACCTCCTTTTTCCCTGTTACATATTCGTAAATCAGGGATCTTTTATAACTTTTTAATTCATTAACAAATTTCTCTTTTTTTATAATCAACTGATCAATTTGCGGTATTTTTTTATTTAAATATACTGCAATTTCCTGTTGTTCTTTTCTAGGTGGAACTGGAAATAATATTGAAAAAAATCCCTGTGGATATAATCTAAGTCTTGACGCAGTTATTCCAGTAGAATATGCTGCGTATGTAGCTACTAATGGCGGGATACGTAACAAATACTCAAGATAATCTGCATCATACGTATCTGCTTTTTGTCTATATGTGTTATATGAAGGGCTTATTACTCCATAATATTTTGATACACCTATCGCACCTTGCCACATCCACATTGTATTAGCAGCAACATCTCCTTCATGACATATTTTATAATCAACTAAAGATTCCGACATAAACATATTTACATTTTTATTTTTTCTTGGTGTCACACCTGTTATATGGGATACCGTTAACAATTCCTCTTCTCCTGTCACAGAGCGCTCATTTGTTTCCCTAAACAATTGTTTTCCTTTTTTTACATCCCAGTTCTTTGGTATTCTTCCTAACCATTCAACACCACTTTCTTTCATTGAACAATTATTTCTAACTCCTCTGGTTATTGCTTTTGTAACAATTGATTCTCTTAATTCTTTATATTTCCTTATCGAAATTTCTGTTTTATTAATAATAGTATCTATATAATTACATTTATTTTCAATAAAATCTGCAATTTTAATTTGTTCTTTGCTCTCCGGATATGGTATTCTAAAATTTGCAAATGAAAAAGCTGATATTTCTTTAAAAGTAGTTCCTGTCCCCAGCAATTCAAATTCTTTACTTAATATGCTCATCAGGAAATAAAAATACTTTTCACTAATATCTCCTTTTTTTACACATGACAAACATCCTTGGTTAGTACATAATTCATTTTTTGCTATGGCTACACTTCCAATAGGAGCTCTCTTTGAAAAAACTATGCTTCCCGCAGGAACCAATGTTGTATTACATGATTCATACCCTACTATTGACAGATTTCTTCTACCTGATGAAACATATTTATCTGATGTTTTATAATCAGCCGGTGTTATCCATGTTACATTCCCATCAAAATTTCCCTCCTGTTCACTTTTAGGCGTTGCACCGGCAACAACATAAAAAATACTCTTAATTTTTGTTATCTTCCATTCCTCTGGAATTTCTCCCAACCATTCAACCCCGGAATCTTTCATCTCTCTACTCATATTATTTCTCCCCAAACAAAGCATCCAAACTACTCTGAATATCCAGTTCCAGTTCATGCAAGCGTGCCGCAATTTCTTCCACTGGTTCCGGTGCCTGATATTCATAAAAGTACCTTGTCATTGGAATCTCGTATCCTTTTTTCGTTTTCTTTTCATCTATCCATGCTTCTGGTGCATATGGTAATACTTCTCTCTTAAAATATTCCGCAATATCTTCTGTCAGCGGTACATTTTCTGTATCTCGCAGAGACACATCAGCCACTGGCTTTCCCTTCTTTAATATAACTTCGCCATTTTCATCTTTCTGTGGCTGTTCTACTACAATCTTCTGATATCCAAATTCCTCTGTGTCAAAAATCTTGCTCTGACAGTAAATACCATCTTTCTCACCATATACAGTTCCATTTTCAAATGCACCATATGCCTTTACAATCAGATCACGGCATTTATCAGTAATGTCATTTCTTTTTGTTCCGATACTTTTTCTTCTTGCTTCAAAACAATGCGAAGCATCAATCAACTGTACTTTTCCAGCTCTGTGTATTGGTTTGTCTTTAGAACAAATCCAAATATACGTGCTGATACCAGTATTCATAAACATATCTGTACCTAACTGCACAATCGCATCCAACCAGTCATTTTCCAGAATATATCTTCTAATCTCTGACGGTCCACTTCCTGCATCTCCTGAAAATAATGGTGATCCATTCTGAATGATAGCCATTTTTCCATTTGGAGCTAGCTTAGAAAGTCCGTTCAATACAAACAACTGCTGTCCATCTGATATCTTCGGAAGTCCGGGTGCAAATCTTCCCAATTCACCTTTTTTCGCTTCTGCTTCTACTGCTGCTTTTTCTCTTTTCCAGTCAATTCCGAATGGTGGATTTGAAATAATATACTGAAACTGATATCCGCTAAACTGATCTTCAGATAGGGTATCTCCAAATCTCATATTATTTGGATCACCCCCACGAATCATCATATCCGCTTTTGCAATCGCAAATGTAGAGGGATTAAACTCCTGACCAAAGCAGGTAACTCCTATCTCCGTGTTTAGCTCCTGAATTCTTTCTTCCATGCAGCTAAGCATCTGAGATGTTCCCATCGCCATATCATACACTGTTACATTTCCACCCTTACTCAGATCTGCATCTGATAAAAGTAAATCCGTCATTAAATAGATAATATCTCTACTGGTAAAATGTGCCCCAGCCTCTTCACCAAAAGATTCTGAGAATCGTTTTACTAAATCTTCAAAAATATACCCACAGTCTACTGCACTGATTTTATCTGGTCCCAAATAACCTTTCTGTGAATTAAATTCCTTGATAACCAAATATAATGTGTTGCTTTCCACAAGCCTACGGATTATATTATCAAAATCAAATTTTGTTAATATATCCTGTACATTTTCAGAGAACCCTTTTAAATAATCTTGAAAATTCACTTCAATATTTTCCGGATCTGCCAACAAAGACTCGAATGTATATTTGCTAATGTTATAGAACTGATAACCGGAAGCTTTTGTCAGAAATCCATCAATTACAGCAAAATTCTTCACCTTTTCATACTGTTCCAATACTGCTTTATGTGTCGGTAATAAACAATCATGAAACCTTTTTACTACTGTCATTGGCAAAATTACCAATCCATATTCATGTGGTTTAAATGGACCACGGAGCATATCTGCTACATTCCAGATCATTGTCGCCTTCTCTGCTATATTAGTTCCAACTACATCAAATTTATTATTTTCGTCCATTTATTTTTCCTCCGTATAAATATGTTCTAATTCTGCTGTTGCCTTTTCCAATTTGTATTTCAATTCTTTTATTTCATTTATCTTGGCATAGTATTTATCTGCAATTATCTTCTGACTTTTTAAGTCAGGCAATGGAATTGTTATTTTTTTCAATCCTTCAACCGGCAGATTTAATAATGTAGCTCCTACTGCTACTCTAGATAAGGCTGCTTTTCCATTTTCACTTTCCAAATATGCTTTCAAAAAGTAAGGATTTATCTTATCTTCATCTAACTCAATAACATAAAGATTACCATTCGCTAAAATCTTATTTCCTTCTTTTACGGATGCAATTGCCATTTTTACCGGAGATACATTTTTGGAAATTACGAGACTTCCATTTTTAATACAATATTTCTCGTATTTAGGATTCATTTCTTTCAAATGAGGAAGATCATCACTAATAATACCATCCTGTATATTTGCCAACATCAAATACTGCATGTTCGTTGGTTCATCAGATACAATTTCATCTAAAATCGTTGCTTTAATCTGTGCTCCTCTTGTTATGTTCTTTATCACAGATTCAAAAGCTACACCGTTTTTTATGAGCATCTCTTTTTGAAGATATCTTGACGGATTAAGAGTGTATTCATTTTTTGCCACCTCTTCACCTAAAACTAGCTTTGAGTTATCGTCATCTGTATTCAGCAATTCAATAATTTTAGAAATATTTTCATCACTAAGAACATTCTGTCTTCGTCCAACAGATGCCATCTCCGTTGCATCTATCATTCTTATATTTTTATTGTTTCTGCTTAATACCAGTAATGAACAGGCAATTCCTGTATTCGAATACAAATTGGATGGAAGTGCTATCACCGCCTCGACAAATCCTTTTTTTACAAATTTTTCGCGGATTACTGTATTGATTCCTCCGTTCCAAGTCACTCCATTACTCACCGAAACAACCGCTTTTCCATGTTTGTTGAGATGATTCATGACATTTATAATAAATACCCAGTCTCCCGCAGCTGCTTTCTGTACTTCTGGTATAACATTATATATCGCCTCTAATTCCTCGGTGTTTCCAATGCTCTCTTTCGCCCTTATCCCCCAAGGATAATCACAGAATATTTTATCAAACATCAGATTGTCATCAATGTCCAGAACTGATTTTTGCTCAATTTTCACCCGATCAGAAATTAATTCCGTTCTGATTTCTGCCACTTCTTTGACCTCGGTTACCAGCTCCACACCATAAAACTGTGATTCTGGATTTCTTTCTATAGCACTCACTAGAAATGTTCCAATTCCACTACAGAAATCTGCTGTCTTATCATTTGAAATTTGAAGTATCTCATTTGCCAACTTTACAACACTCTGTGGAGTTTCGCATTCTCCCATAAATTTATTTCCCTGCAATGGCCACCACAATACTACTGCTAAAAGTGTTTCTTCTGAATATGCTTCTCCGATTTCTATTGCCACATTCCATAAATTTTCAATATTTCCTTTTATGAAACTGACTCTTTCCGGTGAAAAAGTCAGTTCCATATATTCTACTAACTGATATACATCGTTTATCTTATTTTTTAAAGATAAATACGCTACATACGCCAAGCAAAATCCTCCATACATGGATGTAGATGTATTTCCTAGCCCAAGCTCTCTCATCCTGTTTGAAATATTCCAACTAATTTCTTCAACTTTCGAGCCTTCTTTTTCTTTTAACTCTTTAACTGAAATATTCAACCCTGTTTCCTCCTTTGGTTATTCACAATCAAGTTCCTTGTGTTCACTATAGCATTTGCTTATTTGATTGTCAATAATCAAATTTGGTTTTTAATAACCATGAACGCATTTTAATATAATTCATTAGTGTCATGGTAATAAATTCTTATTTCCATGATAACAATATTTATAATTCCTAAGAGTAATATAAGATTTATCGGAATATACTTTCTCACCACATCACCTGTTACAGCAATCGATGTCACGCTGATAAGCAGAATCCATATAGAATATTTATCCCATGCTTTTCGATACTGCTCTATCTTCCTCAACACAAATATCTCATTACTTATTCCTAGTCCCAGAAAAATAAGAATAGCCATAATTCTCAAAAACCACGACCATCCTGCTGAAAAATACTCTCGCTCACCTAAAATATTTAATTCTGATGGATGGATTAACCACTCTATATATCTATGCCAAAACCTCAATGGAACAGTTATGCAAGTAAATAGATCTTTTTGAAATACTGTATTTTTTATTACTGCCAATAAAACCAAGATCATATAAGCTATCATGCAGAATGTTTCCTTTTCTTTCGCTTCATTTTTCAACTTTTTTATTTCACAATCTGTTTTTTTCTTCACAGTCTTTACTTCTTCTTGTGCCTTATTAAACTGGTATTCTATTGTTCTAGCCTTTTTCTCCGCTTCTTTTTGTTTCTTCTGTGCTTCATCCACAGCCTCAACAGATGATTTATTAACCTGTATCTGCAATTTAGAGTTCTGGTCCCGAACGTCTTTTATTTCTTCTTCGAGCAGCTCTTGCTCGCTCCTGCTCTTCAAACCGTTTCTGTTCCTCAAATCGTCGTTGTTCTTCTGAAGCGATTGATTCAGCTTCTGCGTTTCGGACAGTTCGGTTGTCAAACGATGAATTTCGTCGTTTAATTTCCGAATTTCGTCTTGCATTTCGTGATTCTCGAAGAATAGCTTCTGTTTTTCCATTTTCAGCTTGTGTGTCCGTTCCTGAAATTTCTGGATAAACTCGTTCATCTTCTGATTTCTCACCTGTAACTCGTCTCTCTCTTCCGTCACTAGCTCCAGTGAGGCCGCCTGCTCCTTCGCAAGCTGCTTCCACTTGTCGGTAGTATCCGGCAAGCTCTTCATCTGCTCCGTTTGTTCGTTCTGCTTCAGCTCGTACCCTTTCGTAATTTCCATTAAATTCATTCTCTAGTCCCTCCTTGCTGATGTCCAAATGGAATGTTTTTGACAAATTGCTGTCTCGCACTTTCTTCCCATCCTGATTCTGAAAAGTAATGTGCTTCCGTTTCTCTGTCCAGTTTACATTCCATCCAAACTGTTTCATTTTTTCTATAAACTTTTCTTTGCTGATACAATTTTC
>OATT01001183.1_pt1 | contig 15424 bp, 20 predicted proteins | sample 1476071 | NCBI WGS metagenome assembly OATT01 (sample SAMEA2579989, study PRJEB22360) | human gut metagenome | biome: human gut; feature: human-associated habitat; material: faeces | place: Denmark | collected 2008/2010 | reverse complement strand
TGCATTGGTATTTTATAACTGGAAATTAATTGGAAGTAGTTTTGCACATTAATAGTACGATACCTAATTCAACAATAATTCGATTTACAGGAACATTTAATATACCAGAAGAGTTTCATATGTTAGATATGTTGAATAAACTTAAACCGTTTTTAGTAAATAGTATTCAAGCAAACTCAACAGAGGAGCGTGAAGCTCTCAAATCCCTTTTAGGTAAAGATAGTACAAAAGTGCCACTATTCATTGAGACGGAAGATTTATTTGATGGGAGAATTTGTTTTTCAAAGGTGAATTCTAATAATTTCTGTTGTGATATCGAAAGCTTAGATGAGTTTGAGAACGAAGAGGTAACTGTTCTAGCTAAAGTTGTTTCAAAGAAGAGAGTCAATGGAAAGTCAGTTATTGTATTTGATGTATTGAAAGACTTGTTCTCCTTAAATAGAGCTATTAGAAGACAATTCGATTTACAACCAGATCCTAATATAAAAAATATTATATTGGATGAAGATTATGTGCAATTAGAGGTGTTAGCGATATATCAATAAAAAAGACTTATTATAGGAGGAAGTTATGACTAATCCGTGGATGGTAGAAAAAGCTAAGCTGGAAATAAGGTATATGTTGGAAAAGTCGAGTAATGATAGGCTTATAACACATAGAGGTGTTGCAGGGAGTGGAAGAGAAGAATATTTAGCAGAATTATTAGAAAAATATCTTACTAAAAATTATGAAATTACTGGTGGATTAATCATAAATAGTAGTGGAGCTCAATCAAATGAAACAGACTTAATTATTTATGATACTAATATTTTACCTCCCATGTATATAGATAAAATACATCATATGGTTCCTATAGAGTCTGTCACGTATGCTTTTGAGGTTAAAACAAGATTAACTAAGCGGGAGTTACAGACAACCATAGAAAAGTTTATGAATTTACAATCAATGGAATATCGTAATATGACAGTTTGTTTTGCATATAATACAGATATTATAGCGTGTGAACTTAAAAGATATAGAGGTTTAGACGATAATTTTTTACTCAATCCCGCTATAAAGTGTTTGTGTGTAGTAGGAAAAGGATATTACTTTTATATTAGTAAAATGATTAATAACAATCAAAGATACTGTGCATGGGTTGGAATTGAATCAGATGATGAAAATAAAGAAGTAGTTTGTTTATTAGGTGGGGTAGCTAATACTTTAAATCAGAAGGCGCGTCTAGGAGAATATTTGTTAGAATCAGGTGAATTTGATTATTTTTATCAAGCAATCTTCGATCAAAATGATAATCTGATACAAAAAAGTGAGGAAAATAGATCGTTAATGTAGAATAACTTTCTATATAAAAAAGATTAATCTCAATGTAGTAGTGATCTACTATACTCAGATTAATCTTTTTCTTTTTGCTCCATTTTCCTGTAACAGTTGCGGACGTGGATATTATGGTGGAGATGGACCGAGGCAGTTAGTTCCCACAATATAATTTAATTATTTACATATTTTTATTATAGCAGGTTGTAATAGGTTTTAGCCATTAAGGTAAGAGGTCTACTAGAACTTTAGTTTTAGTAGATTTTTTTGAAGTAAGAAATTTTGGCATGCATGAACTAGATTTAATAATTATTTTATGATAAAATGGTATATTTTTAAAAAAACAGATTTGATCTTCCCTTTTAGGCTAAAATAAACTATAATTAATACTGGAATAAAGAAAAGGAGTAATGCACATGGCAATTGACAAAACAGTTTGTGAGTTGTTTGCCGGAGTAGGAGGTTTTAGATTAGGACTTGAAAATTCTTCGAAGGAATGGCAAACTGTTTGGGCAAACCAATGGGAACCAAGTAAAAAGTTACAGCATGCTTATAACTGTTACTGTGCTCATTTTGGGGAGTCAGAAAATCACGTAAATATTGATATAGCAGAAATTGATAAACAAATTATACCTAATCATAACTTATTAGTAGGAGGTTTTCCTTGTCAAGATTATTCAGTAGCTAGAACTGGAGCACAAGGAATTAATGGAGTTAAAGGTGTTTTATGGTGGCAAATTAGAGATATTTTAGAAGCAAAATCACCAAAGTTTGTCCTTTTAGAAAATGTTGATAGGCTATTGAAATCTCCCTCAAAGCAACGTGGTCGAGATTTTGGAGTTATGTTAGCATGTTTCAAAGATTTAGGATATAGTGTTGAATGGCGAATTTTAAATGCTGCTGAATATGGATTTGCACAACGTCGTAGACGTGTATTTATTTTTGCATATAAAAATACGACTAACTATTCACAAGAACTACAACATGAATCATTTGAGACTCTAATTAATCATAAAGGGTTCTTTGCTTCTACTTTCCCAATAGAGCAAGTAGAGTCTGTGAAAGAACATAGTTTTATTTATGATGATATATATGATGTATCAGATAATTTTGAGTTAGAATTTGAGAATGCTGGAATTATGCGTGGCGATACTATTGCAACCGTTAAAGTTACCCCTATATATGAAAATCCTACATTGTTGAAAGATATTTTAGAGGAAGATGTGGATACTAAGTATTTTCTAGGAGATAACTTAGCAAAGTGGGAATATCTAAAAGGTGCTAAGAAAATTGAACGTGTTAGTAAAACTGGACATAGCTATACATTTTCAGAAGGACCTATCGCGTTTCCTGATCCATTAGATAGACCAGCTAGAACCATTTTAACAAGTGAATCTAGTATAAATAGAAGTACACATGTAGTAGAGGATTTAAAAACAAAACAATTACGTCTATTAACTCCAGTTGAGGCAGAAAAAATCCAAGGGTTTAAACCAGGCTGGACAGATACAGGAATGCCTGAAAAATTTAGATATTTCTGTATGGGAAATGCTTTGGTTGTCGGTCTTGTTGAAAGAATGGGTCATAAATTAAATGAAATCTTTAGTAAGGAGTCTTAAAAGAATTTTTAAGACTCTTTTTTGTAATAATTTATAAAATATAGATAGTATTAATAGAGCATCTCTTCTATCTTTTTTTTCTTAGATATATGCTATAATCAAGAAAAAAAGTAAGAAGAGGTGTCACAGGATGGAGTTTAAAACTGTTGATGAATTATTAAAGCATACAGATGCATTTATAGGAAAATCATTTAAAGAAATTGATACACTAGGTCTTTTAAAAGTTTCTAATAAAGATAAAGGAATTTTAGGGAAAGTGGTTGAAACTGGTGGCTATGGATACGAGTTAAATAGTAATCCAACTGCAGATTTTGAAGAATTAGGGATTGAATTAAAAGTAACAGGATATGTAAAAAATACTAAAGGTTATAGAGCAAAAGAAAGACTCTCTTTATCTATGATAGATTATGAAAAAATTATTTTTGAAGAATATAGCTTTAGTAAATTACTATTTAAAAATAAGCGCTTATTAATGATTTGGTATGAGTATGAAAAAGGAAAAGATAAAGGTGATTTTGTGATTACTCATTATAATTTGTATGATATGAGTCAGGATGAAGAAATATTTAAAAATGACTTTAATCTTATCAAGCAAAAAGTTCTTGACGGTAAAGCACATTTATTATCAGAAGGAGATACTTCATATTTAGGAGCATGTACAAAAGGAGGAAAAGAATCAAGACCTCGAAAACAACCAAACTCAAGTATATTAGCCAAGCCAAGAGCATTTAGTTTGAAAAATTCCTATTTATCTGGGGTATTTAGAACAGTTATTGATAAAACAAGTCAAGAAAGAATTAAAGTCAAGGAACTGACCGCACTCGACTATTTAAATGAGTGTTACACTTGTTTCTGGGGGTGTACTCAAATTGAGATACTCAAAAGATTAGGGGGGCCGAATTATGAGAATGAGAAAGTTCCTAACAATATTGGTAAAATGATATCTGATCGTGTAGTAGGCAAAGATTCAGAGTTGAAGACTAAGCATGAACTATTTAGTAAAACAAATTTCATTATTAAGAATACTTCAGTTGATGAAGATTTAATTCCAGTTGAAAGATTATCATTTAGAAATTTAGTGATATCTGAATTTGAAGAATCATGGGAAGAATCAGAATGGAGACAATATTTCGAAGAAGTTACTATTTTACTAGTTTGTTATGAGGGGAAATCGGTTAAGAATGGATATAGACGATTAAAAAAAATAACGCAATTTACTTTTACAGATGATGATTTAAATTTATTTAAGCAAACGTATGAAAAGATACAGAAAGCAATTGTAAATAAAGATATAAGTTATTTACCTTATCCTAATTCATTTGAGGGACAGGTACTAGAGATTGCTCCCAAAGGTAATGGGGGGGATGATGTATATAATCATTTCTTTGATAAAGATGTAACAAAAACGTGTTTTATGCTTTCAAAAGAATTTGTTAAGATGAAAATAAATCAATCTAAATAGAAATGGTAATATGAAGAAGTTATTGAGTATGCTAAAATGCATGATTTTTATGAACCTACTATGGAAAGATTAAATTTGTTAATAAATAATCCTAATCCAACAGAAGTATTTTATAAATCTATAATCGGATAATTGTTTTAAAGGAAAAGATAAATGTATATTATTATTTAGATATAACTTAAAAAACTAAGTGGCTAATAAAGTCACTTAGTTTTTTATTGTCTTGAAATAAAGGAGGAATGATTCATGTTACATTGGATTAATGTCAAACAACTTAAACGACTAGGATTGGATGAAAATAAAGCATTAGGTATCATGCGGATTGATTGGTGTGGTTCTTATCGTAAAATCTGTAATCAATGGTTTCCTAGTCAAAATTATTCAACTAGTATTCAAAATCATCAGATTTGTATCGAAACATTAAAACAACAACTAAATGACTTGATGTTTAATGAGCTAAATACATTTGAAAAAGTCATAGAGCGTTGCCAAGGTGAAGGCTATCAGTATGAAGAAACATTTAGAGTTGAAGGAGATGAGTTTAATTTTTTCATTCGCTTAAAACCTGTTAGAGATGAATGTAGTCATATTTTTGTTTATATGAAATAAAGATCATACAGAAAAAAGGAGTGTTGAACATGTCAGAAATCAATCGTTGGAGTTTGCGTTGTGAAAATGTCACCAATCCAGAAGGAACACATCGCTATATTCTACGAATAGAATGGGATAAAATGAAGAAGAAAGCAACCGTTCTTCTCATTCAACCAGTCACCGCAAATCCAGTTGAATTAGATACCACAACAGTTAATGTCATTAATAATTTGGCTCGTCTAGGTTATGGTGGATGTGATATTGTAAATTTATTTTCTTTAATTGGAAATAAAGTGGATATGAAAAAATCGATTATTGAATTATCTCATGAAAATAACTTAGGTTATATTGAACGAAGTTGTGTCAAGTCAGATACGGTAATTATCGGCTATGGAACAGTAGGTGAAGGAGTGCGTAAAATTATGGATTACCAACATCAACTCTTACATGAAAAATTAGAACCATTTAAAGATAAAATGTATATGATTTGTGATCCTTACATTGATAAAGGATTACATCCTTTATGTCCAAGAATTAAACACTCTTGGAGATTAGTCAAAATGTTTGAATAATTTTTATAACAAAAGTACTTCAAGTTTTTACTGAAAGTACTTTTTTATTATGAGAAAGAGGTGTATATATGAAAATTTGGAAATTAGAACAATTGCATCAACAAGAATTGGATACAGCAGTTCAAGCAAAAGCAGAAGAAATCATCCATCTTCTCAATCACAATTACGGTGAGGAGAGGGAGGTGAATGAGCAAGGTGGATATATACTTATCCATCCAAAAGAAATCGTAGAGTTTTCTGAACGCTATCCAACAGCCATTCCTGAATACAGGGACTATTTTCAAGGAGAGGATTCAAATAGGTATGTGGAGATACTGTTCCTATTATCTAGTGACGACCCTGTCATTATTTATTTACGAGAGAAAGTTTTGCATCAGAAATTTAAACAATGGATTCAATGATGGAATCATTAATGATCATTTATCAATGTTTTTGTATATTAATGGAAATTTTTGTTCGTTAATACTCCTTAATTAAGGCGAAAGAGGTGTAGATATGTTTAAGTTAATCGTTAAAGGAATTAAGATGTTTGTATTAATCGTATCGTATTTCATGGATTCTCAATCATCTTGTTACCAATATCATTAGAAAGGAACATCAGAATGAAGAACTGGTTAAAGTATGTTTTAGTATTAGTTGATCTAATTGAATCAGGACTTGAAAATGAAACATTAGTGGATTCGTTGATCAAAAAATATGATTTGAATCATGAGACGAATACAAATGATAATAGGAGGGAATCAAATGAAGCCTAAATACATGACTTGCTCAGTGAGTAAAGGAGTTCCAGTAGAGATTCAATCTTTTTTGTGGCAATGCTTTGAGATGGCTATGAAACAAGGGATGACTGATTATTTACATATTTTTGAATGTGAGATGACTTCTCAAAAAATAGCTAATCAGACGATTATTCATCGTTGCGAAATTCCATTTTTTGAACAGGAGTATACCCTAACGGTTGATGGTCCTATTGAAGCTAAATTCTACATCATTGATGAACACGAATATAGTATTTTAATGTATGCGAATGAGTATTAGAATTATGGATAAACAGGGAAACAGGGAATTTTTCTAATATTCATTGGTGTTATGAGCAAAAAAAATTCCCTGCATCTTATGAGGCAGGGAATCTTTTTAATATATAAGGGATTTTTATTAATCATGAAGGTAATTTAATCTAAAGATCTTACATCTGTATTTAGTAATCGTTCAATTTTTGTTTCTAAATTTTGAATAATATCAATCTCTGAATCTACTGTATTAGTATTAATCAGTGAACTAATTGTAATACAATGTTTACCAATCATAATATGATAGTCTGCATTCAATTCAAAATATTCCATGACTAACTCGCAGACTAAATTCTCTTTACCAGGGTTCACGGAAAGGACTAAGGTTTTATAACAGTTTGGGTGTAGTGAAACAGGTTGGATATATGAAAAGACAGATGAAATACTTGATTGTATTAATTTAACGAACCATTTTTTATTTACTTCTTTTTCATAGTCTTTTGAATAAACAAAACATTTTTTTTGTTTATCTTTCATAATTCCTTCGTCTTTAAGTAATCGTTTTAGTGTTGATTCACTAATTGAATCAATCATTAACTTATCTATATTTTGGTTGATTTTTTTCGCAATAGATTCGATAGTGTAGTATTCAGGGTTATTAATAATTTCCTTATCAATATAATCCATGAGTTCTTTTTTGATATCTGGTTTAGTAATAATCGCATTTAATGAATACATGACTCAATCCTCCTATCTAGTTAAAATATAAGTTGATTTTACATCAATTTAATAAAAAAATAAAATAAATATTTTTTAGCTATTTTAGATATTTTGTTCAATTTAACTCGATATGTTCTAGGAATACTTAATCAAATTTGAACATTCTTTTCTTAATGTTCAAATTATGTTCAAATGTTGTCATATCAATGGTTTCAGCGTGTTTGACAGGTGGAAAATGAGAGCTTATAATAGCACCTGTGATCACGAGAATTAAGCTTTCGAAAGCTACTAATTTCCCAAAAGGAGAGTAGCCATATGCAAACAGTTAGTCAATTAGAACAAAACAAAATGATTGAAGAACAAACTCAACCTGAACAAGTGAATGAGGTTGAAGAAGCAAATCAATCAGAACAAACAAATGAGACTGAAGAAAACAAGCAATTACAAGAATCAGTTCCTAAAATTACCAAATTCAGCAAAACAGGTAACGGAATCTTTTTGACACAGGTCAATAAAGAGGATGAGTTGTACTATATTTGGTTATCAAATCCCTGTCACGTGTTAGCTAATTATGAAAATTTAGAAACAGGTCTAGAGCAGGTGGAAGTTTGTTTCAGACCAACAGGTAGAGATGCAGAGTATAAAACGATGTCATTTGATGCTCAAACATTTTCTTCTGAAAGGTGTCTTGAAAAACTTTTAGAATATGGATTTTGTTTTAATCCTGAAGAAAAAAAGCATTTAATTGAATACTTCAATAATGAACGTCAACAAGCACGACGAGCTCTTCAACATACAGGATTAGGATTCGCTGAAGCTGATGGAACTAGTTACTTCAAGCATTATCAAACGATTGGATTTGATAGAGAATCGACTTATGTAGGTCCTTTTAATATTGAACCTCATGGAAGTTATGAAGCTTGGTTATCAATGGTGAAAGCAGAGGTTCTCCCGAATCCAGCTCTCCAATTAGGTTTGATTCTTGGGTTCTTAGCACCTGTCGTAGGTTTCATTGGAAAAGAATTAGCATTGGAGTCACAGTTCTATCACATTTATGGGGATAGTAGCTCCGGAAAGAGTAGTGTTTGTCAATTGATTGCTTCAACTTTTGGTTCAAGTCATTTACAAAATGGTGGACTCTTTAGAAGTTGGTATGCTACTGAGACAGCGATTTATTGTTTATTAGCTTCTAATCGAGGTGTTCCAATCATATTTGATGAAGCTTCTTTATCAGGAAAGAAAAATTATACGAACTTAGTCTACGGTTTTAGTTCTGGCAATGATAAGACACGAGTAAATGCTAATTTAGAATTGAGAAAGATGGATTCGTTTTTAACTTGTATAATTTCTAATGGGGAATACTCACTTTTAGAAAAAACAGATAATGTCAATGGACCAAAAGCTAGATTAATTGAATTTACTGATATTATTTGGACAGCCGATGCAGGTCAAAGTGACCGCATAAAGAAATGCACGATGTCTAACTACGGTCATGCAGGTATTCATTTTGTTGAGCGACTGTTGTTGCTAGGGAAAGTTAAGGTGATTCATTATTTTGAAAAGGAAATTATTCGTTTGTCAAATAGTCTTCCTAAGTCTCAAATTTCAGAACGTTTAATCAAAAAATTTGCTTTGTTTACGACTACGATGAAATTAGTTTCTTCTAGCTTAAATTTAACGTTAATGGATAAAGAGGTAGAAGAACTTTTTCTTCAACAAATTACCGTGAATAATGATGAATCTGATTTAGCAGTTAAAGCTTTTTATGCGATTAATCAGTTTATTATTGATCATTTGGATAAATTCGATTTAAAATTTAAGGCTATTGGCGGAAGTGGATGGCAGTATGACAAAGCTCAAGGTAGTTGTTACGGACAACTTGTTTATTCTGATACGACTAAGCAATCCTTAAAAGAAGTGGTAGTGAGTACGCAGGTTATCAATCAAACGTTAGAAAAATCTTATCGTTTCCATTCGGGATCAGGTGTCATGAAGCAGTTCAAAAATCGAGGTTGGTTATCTTGTGAACAAGATAAGACGTATCGTAAGCGTAAAATTAACGGAAATCAAATTCCTGTTTACGTGATTAATATTCCAAAAATTTATGAGTTTTTAAAGGTTGAAGATGATTCTACTTTAAAGGTTGAGCGACCAAAGTGTAGAGAATATGTTCCACTTGAAGAGATTGGAGCGTAATGATGAAGATAACACGAACAGAATTGAAACAATCAGTCGATATGACAGTTGATGAATGCGTCTTAGATCCAGATATTCTTCGTGAAATTAGTGAACGGTTTGCACAATTGGATTTAGAACAATTAGGATATGACGATTAATGGATAAAATTTAGGAGGACTTATGATGGCGATTTTAAATAAAGAACAAGATTTAATGATGAATTTAGATGTAGATTTCGATGAAATGGATGTTGATTTCACTTTTGATGAAGTATCATCTGAGCTTGAAGAAGAGACAAAAGAAACCTCTTCTTCAAACGGAGATGAGCAATCAAGTGTCAATGATATTTTGGAGAAAACAGAGGAACAGGAAGAGGGGCGTACTATCGGAGCAGGAGAGGAGTTTGATCTCACAGGATTCACCACGGTTTCTAGTACGAACAATTCGACACGTTCAGTTGGAACACGTGGACGTGGAGGATTGAGCATCATCAATTCACAAAAAAACGGTAAGAGAATCACTCTGACAAAAAAATGGTGGGAAGCGTTAGAAAAACCAACTGATATTCAACTGGCTATGAAGGAGAAGGTTTTAGTATTAGGAGGACATCTAGGAGATGATTTTAGGACATTTTCATGGATTACTAAAGATCAAAAACCTGTTTTGTATCATTCTAATTTGGTCGAAGAACTGGTACAGTTTTATCAACTTGATTATGCAAATGGTCGTACCTCACTTTCATTTGGGGATATTGAATTAAAAAGGGTAAATGGTCAACCAGCATTAGTGATTCAAATGAAGTAATTTAGTTAATTTGAGGGAATAAGGATTAACTTATTCCCTTTTTTAAAAAATAATAAGATAGGAGTGTTACTTGTATGATTGAAGCTGTAGATTATTCACGATATAGTTCAGCTATGCAAAGAGAGGAGTCGATTGTCGCTCAACAATCTGCTAATTCAAAGCACTGCCTTGAAAAAGGATATGTTTTAGTCAAACGATATGCAGATGAAGCCATGACAGGAAGGAATATGAATCGTCCTCAATTACAACAACTTTTACTCGATGCTCGTCAGGGTAAATTTAAAGTTGTGGTTGTTCATAAGTTAGATCGTTTATCACGTGATGTATTAGATATGTTAAAAATCCGACAAGAATTAGGTAAGTGTGGTGTGAGAATTGAAAGTGTCATTGAGAATTACGATGATTCACCAGAAGGTCAATTATTTCAACATTTCCAGATGGGATTAAATGAGTATTATTCACGTAATTTAGGAAGAGAAGTCATGAAAGGAACATTGACTAATGCGGAATTACGCAAACATAATGGTGGAAAACCACCTTTAGGTTATCGAGTGAACCCTGAAACTAAACGTTATGAAATTAATGAAGAGGAAGCTCCAATTGTTCGAATCATTTTTGAAAAGTTTTTGGATAATTGGACGTATTCTGAAATTGCTCAGTATTTAAATCTTCAAGGGTATAAAACTCGTACAGGAGCCTCATTTAGTTCTAAATCAGCTTTTTATGATATCTTAGTCAATCCGAAATTCAAAGGTCAATATACCTATAACAGAACATCACGTAAAGATCCATACACTAAGCGTAATCATCGTAAAAGTAAAGATGAGAGTGAAATTGTACGTATCGATGGTGGAATGCCTGCGATTGTCAGTGAGGAAATGTTTGATAAAGTACAGGAACGTTTGAAATCAAGAGTTCGTACGAAGGGTGAACTAAGTGCTAAGACTCCGTATCTTCTTTCGTCATTGCTAGTCTGTGAACAGTGCGGAGGAAAATTCCATGCGGATAATCGACCATCTGGAAGAAATAAAACACCGTATATGACGTATCGTTGTAGTAATCGAAAAGCAGTTGGTGATCGTAAATGTCGTTGCAAAGAGATCAAACGTGATGAAATTGAGTCATTTGTGTTGGGGCAAATTGAAGGTATTCTTTTGAATCCAGCTAATATCGATTATTTTATGGAATGTTTGAATCAGCAACTTTCAAATCGTCAATCTCAAAGTAAGTTGGATAAACCAAGAGTCAAGAAACGTTTGACAGAGGTTACAAATCAAATCAATCAATTGGTAGAGGTGCTCACTAAACTAGGAGAAGGACAATCGCTTGAAAGTATCGTTGAGAAGCTCAAACAGTTGGAATTTGATAAAAAGCAACTCGAACATGAACTAGAAGTCATCGAAGAAAAAATTGCAGGATTTCAAATCAATAAAACATCAGTCAAAAAAATGTTCAAAGATCTTCGCGGACAGCTTCACACTGAAAATGCAAGACATGTCCGAGAAATCATTCGATTATTAATCAAAGAAATAATTGTGGGAGATGAGACTATTGAGATTATCTTTAATCTGAATAGTCTCTTTTGTTTACAAATTAAAACGATTTGTACGTTCCAACAAAGATATCTTAGAGCATGGATAGAGAATCGATATATGGAGGGGATAGATTCAAATAGTAAGTCTATCCCCTCATTACTAAAGTGTTCGTTATGAGATAGATTAGATCTTGATAATAGATTAGGAGGAGGTAATTTTTATGAACTCAAAATTGATTGATGGACTAGGAAAAATTCTAATAACAGTGATTACTGTAGCGATTGGTATTGGTTTAGATTATCTTAAAGAAACGAATAAATAATCTTAGATATAATAAAAAAACACTTATCTCAAATCAGATTAATTCTGAACTCAGATAAGTGTTTTTTGATTTGTTTTTTAGTCCTATAACCGTTGTGTACGTGGGCTTTATGGTGGAGATGGGGGGAGTCGAACCCCCGTCCTAAAACACCGACCACTTAACTTTCTACAAGTTTAGTCTCCTATTAAATTTAACGGGTGACTGGTTAGGCGACACACCTGTCAGACCGCGAGTTTGATCATCTCTTCTAGGCTATTCAAACGGCACAGACTAGCGTATCCCACTACAGTGAGCCTAGTCATTCAACATGGGCGATTGAATGGTAGGCAGCTACGTTATATTAAGCAGCTAATTGTAAGTTTGTTTTTCCGGTTATTAAAACCTCGACCTTTTAACGTGGGTTAGCACGACTTGCTTATTAAGCTCAAATGCCCCAGTCGAATCCGTAACATCCCCAGGTTAATTTGATTACATAAAACATTATACTTTATTTTATCTCATTTGACAAGTTCTCATAACTGTCAATCCAAGTCAACACTCCCAATAGTATGTGAATTTAAACAATTCTTATGTTTCAAATTACTAAAAAAAGTGAAAACGTGTTTAATATCTCAGATTTGGTTCATAATAAAAACGTGATTTCTGTTAAACAGTCCAAACTGAGGTGAATTATGCTAAATATTATAACGAACATACTATTAACGGTGATGTCTATCTTGTCATCATCAAACGTATTAGTTACTAATCTCGAGCAAAACCAAATTGAATCACAACAATTAATGAATGTATTAATTTCTACCGAGGAAAATGAAACACAAATTAGTTTTTTAAATAAAGAATCTAATGATGATACACCATCAAATCAAAAACAGGAGTCACAAGAACTTCACAAAGTGAACTCATCTTCTGAAGTAAGTGATATTCCTAGAATAGAGGAAGATGAAGCAAAGAAAAAGGCAGCTTTAGCTAACCTACAGGCAGCTTTAAGTGAAAGTCAAAATGAAGACTTAGAAGAGAACCCACAACAAGAAGTTTCAAATCAAGCATTCAAGCTTAGTAGTTCAGGTGATGAAATTGTAAAAGTGATACCACTATCAACGATCTCAAATTCTGATAGTAAAGTAGATGAAACGGAGACTGTTTTTAAAGATTATCGTCAGACATTTTATAGTGTAACAGGTGGTGAGGTTAAAGTCGGGTATGGTCTTACTTATCAAGATGATAGCGTTAAGGTGATTGATAACGTGATGCACTATTATGATGCTCAATATGAATGGCTTCCTATTGTTGCGATAAACATTGATGAAGTATTAGAAGTGGGACTAAATGAACGTGGCATTCCTAATTACTATGGAACAGTTTTAGAAATTACTTATCCAGAAGGAGATACACAAAAAGCTATTGTTTTAGATGCATGTGGTGCTTGTAGTTGGGACAACCGTATTGATTTATGGGTGTATGATCATGATTATCAGCATGATATTAAAGGAATTGAATATCGTATCGTTAGGGAAGGATTTAAAGATGATAAAGAACAATCATGATATTGAGTCACTACAAGTAATGCTTATTAAAATGATAGAAGATCGTATGTTAAGTGAAGATGATTATAATTTAATAACGAAATACTTAGATAAGTTAAAAAATGATTTAAATAAAAAGTAGGTTTCGCTCGACCTACTTTTTTGTATTTTCTAACAACGTTTGACTATGACTTAAAAGAAAATCTTTAAATGCTGTAATGGATGGGGTGACATATTGATTTCGAACTGATGCCAGATAAATGTAACGTTCATGTTTAGGGTTTGTAATCGGTAAAATCTTGACGTTGAATTGTTCTAAAAATTGAATTCGAGGAATAATTGCAATACCATAATTCACAGAGACTAAACCTGCTACTGCAGTATCTTCTTCAACTTCACAACGAATGGTTGGATGGATATTTGCTGCATTAAACAAAGAATCAATGATCTTACGGACTCCGCTTTCTTTATTGAAGGAGATAAATGGATAATCAATGGTCTCGTTTAAATCAATCGTTTCTTTTTGTGCTAAAGGATGCTGAGGCGGTACAATCATCACCAATTCTTGCTGAGTAATTGGAATAAATTCGATGTCTGGTTCATTTTCAACATAGGAGCAGAGAGCTAAGTCGTATTTTTCGGATTTTAAATCTTGAATCAGTTGTTTTGTGTTACCTTGCCCAAATGAGAAGCGAATATTTTGATGAGTCTCATGCTTTGAAAATTCCGTGATAAGATGAGGAATAAAGCTCGCACCTAACGTATAAATGAACCCCAACTCAATTGAACCATTTGTTTGATTAGTTAATTCACGTAATTTTTTTTCGCCTAACGCCAATTCATCTAAGGCATTTTCGACGTAAGTTAGGAAAAAACGTCCGTGTTTTGTTAAACGAATATTTCGTCCGTGTTTTTCAAAAAGAGATGTTCCAAGATCTTTTTCAAGTGAAGCAATGGCATGACTTAAACTCGGTTGAGTAATAGAGAGTTGTTCAGCAGCTTGTGTATAATGTTCTAACTTAGCTAAAACTCGAAAGTATTGAAGATGGTTTAAGTTCATATTGGGTCACCTGCCACTATTAAAAGTTTTATTATTTGATAATAGTATATCACACCTATAGATAAAATGAATGAATTTAATAATAGGAAGCGATTAGAAATCATTAAAATAAGAATTGATGATTATTGATTTAATGTGTCTTTCAATACCCTAAAAATTTTAACGTCTATTGGATGACAGTAACCTTGATTAGTTTTAAAGACATTGAAAAAATTTATCAGTAAATAAATCAGTTCCCATTTCTAGGCTCTTTCATATTTTATAGTAAAGAGATCGGAGGGGATGGTGTTGTGATTAGAAAAGAAATTGGTTATTTAAAGTTAACAACTGTGCTTATTCAGTTGCTTATTATTTTAATGTTAGCACCTGTGACTAAAAATTTTGTTGACCAACTATTTGGGGGACTTCTGATTAACGAACTAACGTTATTCATTCTATTTTTATTACATGGCTACACTTATCGAGAATGTAGCCGAAGTCGTATGTTAAAAAGTGGACACCTATTCGGAATCACAGCTGTCATGTTCCAAGTTAGTATCCCACTATATGTCTTATCAACACTCATACTTGGGGTTGAAACCTATCTACTACTAGCTAACCGTTGGCCCTTCAAAGGAAACTCAGTTAACCAAATCAAAAAAATTAAACATAAATAAAAAGGGGCTGTCTCAAAATAGATGGCCCTTTGAATTAAAAAACTACAGTTTACAAAAA
>OATT01001168.1_pt1 | contig 15581 bp, 17 predicted proteins | sample 1476071 | NCBI WGS metagenome assembly OATT01 (sample SAMEA2579989, study PRJEB22360) | human gut metagenome | biome: human gut; feature: human-associated habitat; material: faeces | place: Denmark | collected 2008/2010 | reverse complement strand
CGTGTAGGCGAACTACTTTGAGTGGTCTTTGCTCAAAAGATTGCAGCGTAAAGCGCGGTGGCGACAGCCAAACTCCATAAGTATTTCCTTAAAATTTAGTAGTACAAATAGATACATATACAGTAATACTAGAGTAATATTAAATATTACAAACAATATCCACTTCAAAAAATATTTTTTTATATAAAGCTCTGTTTTAAACCAATATTAATATAAAGAAAGAGGGCATGTTAACATATCCTCTTTATTTATATTAATATTCAAATTTAATCTATTTTTTCTTTTTATTATTATCTAAAGCAAGACCAATAGCAACACCTAAACATAATCCTATTGCTATCTGGTCAAGTATCACACCAAAGACAAGTCCCATTCCCATAAAAAGTGGAAAATAGTAATTATTATTCTTTTTAGCATTGTTTTTGCTCATAAAATTCCCCCCCCATAAATTAACAACTATTATCTTATTATACATTATAACTTATTTTCCGAAAAAGTATCATATATCAACATTTAATTATAACAGAGCCTTATATAAAATTTCATAAATCAAATACAAATAAAAAATAAATACTGCAGTGGGTTTTTAGTCTGACATCACAGTTTGCAGAGGTTTTGAGCCACGTGTTGGCGAACCACTTTTGCTGCAATCTGTGATGTCAGACTTGACCCTAAAGATTTTGACCCCAATATATAAATAAAGATAGTTGAGGTAGGAGCGGTCTTTGCTCCTACTTCAACTATTATCCTATACTATTCTTAATTTTTACTAGAGCAAAGGGATTGGAGGAGGGGGAGCAGAGAGCGCGGTGGGAAAAGTATGTCCAATGCTGAAACGTAGTAAATAATAAGCACATAAATAAAGCTACAATATAGCTCATATCATAATCCAAAAAATCCTATGTAATATGAGCTATATTGTAGCATCACCTTGTATGCCTTAGTTTTTACGAAGTGAAAGCATTGGACATACAGGGGCTGAATAACCGAAGGTTTAAAAACCATAAGCTCTCATAAAATCTTTTTACCAATGCGAAGCATCTATAAACAAATTTTATGAGCTATATCCATAATCTTTCCACCTCTTCATTTTTCATTTATTAATTTATGAATTAACCCAACAGAACAATTATATCTCTTAGCTATCTCTTTTATAGTATTTCCATCTTCCCTAAGCCTTCTTATCTCATCAACCTGATCATCAGTAAACTTAGCCTTTCTACCAGCACCTCTAGCATTATGTATTAAAGAATTTTTCTTTAAATTATTAATTTCTTCTAAATTTCTATTAAAATCTTTATCCCTTAACTTTGAATACTCATCAAAATAATATAAATAATCTTTTCTATATTTCTCAACATCCTCTTCTAATCTTTCATTACGTTTTTCTAGCCTAGCTATAATATCATTCAAACAATCTATTTTTTTCTTTAACTCCTCTATTTCCACCTCATAAGACTTATCATCTATACTTTCCTTCTTAGAAGTATCTACAGTTATATAATAGTAATTTCCACTTGAATATAAATCACTAGCTACTGATTTAAAGCCATCCATCAATTTTTGAAATCTCTTAGTAGATAAATTCAAAAACCTATCACTTTTATGATTAAATCCCCACATAACAACCTTATTTTCTTTTTGATCAACTGTAATTTCAAGGTCATCATTTATCTTATAAATCTTTCTGCAAGTACATATTTTAGTATGTGTATCTAATATCTCTTTAAAAACTTCCATCTCATCACCTGTTCATAAATTAATTTATGAATATATTTTATCATTATCTTCAATTCCATTCAATAATTAATTTATGAAAATTAAATTCTAATCTTTTCATAAATTCTCCATAAATAAAATCATGAAAAAAACTCCACAACTATATTTTAGGACTTTGTACGTGAAACAAAATATACTTAAATTAATCAAAACTAAAATTTGCTTCGCTCATGTCATATGAGACATTGTCCGTTGCTTAAAAGGAGGTAATAACATGGAAAAACAAAGACTTGCTACAAGTGTAGTTGAGGCTAAAAATCCATCATCTTTAAGAGTTAAATTTGACTGTGGGTTAAATGATAATGGAAAAACAATAGTAAAATCAAGAACTTACTCAAACTTAAAACATGATGCAGCTGCTCTTGATGTTTACAACGTAGCAGATGCCTTAGCATCACTTCAACAACATGACGTATTAGAAATAGCAAAAATAGATAACACAACATTAGCTTAAAATTAAATTATAGGAGGATTATTTAAATGGATGGAATAGAAGTTAAATTATTGATGTCATTTATGACTAGTAGCGGTAGAAAAGTAAGCTTATTTGTAACAGATCCAAGAGAAGATGTTACAGAAACAGAAATAAAAGAAGTTATGGACTTAATAATTGAAAAAAATATCTTTGCTCCTAACGGTGAAGATATAGTTAGTGCAAAAGAAGCAAAAATAGTTCAAACAGAAACTACAGAATTTGATTTAGTAGTAGCGTAACACATGAAACTTCGTGTCGCCAACGATATGTATATCGCATACGCTCATACATATCCGTTGCTCAAACATAGAAATGCCCTTCTGAGCTAATGAGGGGCTTTCTTAGCAATATTAAATATTATTTGGAGGAATATATCATTGGAACTAGATTTAATGCAATTAGTGGCTAATTTAGGCTTTCCTGCTATCGTGACTATGTATTTACTTGTCCGAATCGAAGGGAAACTAGAAAATTTGAGTATTGGTATTAATAATTTAAATTCAAATATAAGTGAATTAAATAATAAAATGTAAAAAGCTACACATCCCAATATTAATCAGGTGTGTAGCTTCTTTGTTTCAAAAATCTAGAATATAAGCATCTAAATACATATCATACTTTCTCAATTAATTTATGTCAATAAAGGTATTATGCACTTTTCTTATGTCTGTTTATAATAGCTCTTATGTAGCTTTCAGACATATTATATTTAGTTGCTAATTCTTTATGATTAAATCCATTGTACTCAGATATAATTTCTCTATCACGAGCTTCTTTGTATATCATCTTTTCAGTAGGAAAGTACACTGATGTCCCCCCAAATTCTTTAAATAAAGCCTTTATTTTGTCTATTCCAAGCTCTATAGCTATATTTTCAAATTGTGGAGGTAAATCACTTATCTTTAATTCCATAAAATATCCTCCTATAACTCTATGTATATTGGATATTCTACATATATTTTATATTCCCTACATTCTTTTAGACATAATTAAATTACTTTTTTATTAATATTTATCATTCTTACTTAGCAAACTCTTTTATTGAATTAAACCATTCTTTAACTTCATCAAAAACTTCCATCTCTTCTAACATACACTTTGTAAGCTTCTTAGAGTATTCCATATTTATCTGTTTCTTAAACCTTCCTATTTTCTCACTCTTTTTCTTATCAGTAACTTCACTCCATGGTTTTGTTGAATCAGGATTATTTTCATAGCTATATCTTGCACAATATTCCCCAATATCTAACTTATTCCAATTATCTAAATACTCTTTTTCAAATCTTATTCCTATATCTTCTAATATAGTTGGATGGATGTAGTTTTCAATTTCTCTAAGATTTGTTTCAAATGCTTTGCATGAACTTATCTTATTTAATTCAATAACTTGATTTTTATATTTATTTTCCTTTTCAGATCCAATATCACTATCATATATATGTACTTGATTAAGCTCTAGCTTTTCTAAATACCTTTCATTTACCCAATCTTTTAATGTACTTCCTCCCATAGGAATCATTATAATTTTTTCACTGTTTAAATCAACAATATCTTTTATCTCTGGTATATTCGTGTTTATATTTCTTAAAAAGCTAATATCTAGCTTACCTTCTACACATACTGCTACCTTTACGTTTCTTACATTTTGATCTATCTCTACTGCTATTCCTGGTAATACCCCTAATGTATTTGCAATATCATCTAATACATGCTCTGTAGGTACTTTAAATTCTTTACTTAAACTTCTATCAATTAATCTTAATGACTCTATTGGCACCATATTACATATTTCAGGGCTATGTGTAGTAAAAATAATTTGTGTATTTTTACTTTTACTCAGTTCTATAAATGAATCTATAAGCTTTTTCTGATAATCTGGGTGTTGTGCTGTCTCAGGCTCTTCAAATGCATAGATTATATTAGAAGATGAATCTGATGACCTTCTTTTTTCTGCCTGAGCTCTAAAAAAGTTAAGTAAAATCATTCTTCTTACTCCACTTCCCCTTTTATTCAACGGAATACCATTGTCACTACGAAGTCCAAAATTAAATACCTTATCCCATTCTATTTTTTTAGGTATCTCTGGTTCTAGCTCTTTTGCTATCTCAGGATTCATCTCTGCTAATTTTTCTAATGTTCTTTGAGTCACATCCTTAACTGCATTTATCACTTCTGTGCTTATATTATTTAATGTATCTATTATTTCCTTATTTGAAAGTGCTTCTTTAACCGCTTCCTTCATTGGATCTTGTATTTCACCATCTTTGTCTTGATTCTTCCTATCTGATTGGAATAATGAATATGCAGGCAAATACTTCTTTAATTCTTCCCAAATAGCTTTTCCACCTTCATTTTTAGTTTCAATTTCAATTTCCTCTAATTCTTCCTTACAATATGAACTTAAAATAGCCTTTCTACATAAAGAAGAAATTCTTTCATCTTCAACTGAAATATCCATTTCTTTTAATAACTTTTTCAATTCACTTATCTTAAGAGAATGTACTTTTGGTTTGCCTTTAGGATAATTAGCAATTAACTTTGTACTTATTACTTTTCCACTTTTTATAATTTTATTAACTTGCAACATACCATCTTTATTCAATAAAAACTCATCTTTTAAAGAAGTTTCAACAGATGTATCGAGTATTACTTTATCAGGAACATTTGTAAATGTTGCTCCAATCAAAATTTCTTCCTTTCCAGAACCTATAGAGCAATCATCTTTATCAAGCTTAATAATTCCATTAGATCCTCCTTCATTAAAGAAAAAATCTAATGCCTCTAAAATAGTTGATTTCCCTGCATCATTTTTTCCAACTAAACACGTTAAATCATTTAAATCAATGGTAGTAAATTCTGAATAACCTCTAAAATTTTCTAACTGCAAACTAACTAACTTCATCTAAACACTCCCTAAAATAGAACCAGGCTAAAGCCCCCCACAATACAAAGAGAACAAAAAATGGGACAGTTAATTTTAAACTAACCGCCCTACTTTAGACTTACTTATCCCTAGTATCTTAGCTATTTCTCTAACACTGTTTCCTTTATTCTTCAATTCATTTATTTTTATTTTTAAATCTTCTAACTCTTGTTGTTTCTTAGTTAATCCCTTTTCATTTCTTCTTTTAGCCTTTTGTTTAGCCTTCTTCACATCTGCACACCTTCTATATTTCTCTTTACTAGAAATAATGGTTTTTAAATGTTGCTGCTCTTCTAATGTTATATCTAATATCTTTATAAGCTTAGTATTAGTATACTTATACTTCCTCTCCACATAAGCCTTCTCTGCTGACTTAGTATCTCTTATAACTTCTCTTTCAAGAAGCGGCTCTTTAAACATTGAATTAAGTTCTAAAGCTTTTTGTAAAGCTTCTTCTGGATCTTGTATAAAACAACAAGTAAAATATCTATATAAAAATAAAATTAACTCTCTATGACCTTTAACATCATAATCTCTAAGCTCACAAATCTTTATAATATCTAAAACTCTAGCATGATATAAACTATATTCATTAAAAAGACTTACAATTTTTTTAGGTCTACCCTTTTTCTTTTCTTTTTTCTCAGTAATTTCAGGTAAATACTCTTCTTGTATATCTCTTAACCTATACTTATAACTATGCATATCCAAAATCTCTACATAACTATTACTCTTTGAATTAACTGTACCTGCAATTCGTAGAACTCTAGTTGGGTCAAGTGCATTTGCATCTGCTCCAAACTCTTTTAATTGATTATAAATATATCTTTGAACTGCATACCAAAGTGGCATAGCCATACTTGGTACAGGTTCTATTAAAAGTACATAATAAAGCCCCCTACCACTATCTATTAAAAAATTTGGTTGTGGTATTTTAGTACCATAAAAATCTTTTTCTAAAAAATACTTTACAGCTTCTTTAGAATACTTAGTCTTATGACAATCTATGTCAATATAAATAGTTCTAAGCTCTTTTATATTTTCAATCCTTCTTTGTGGCTTATAAAATGTATTTTGAGATACATATGCATTTATTATATTTAAAATATCTTCCGCATTATCTATAATATCTTCACTCTTATAATGCCACTGTTTATAGTTTGGGTCTTTTGAAGATATTGTTATATAACCCTTACTATCCTTATGTAACATTTCCAAATGATTTATACATTCCTCTATATCAAAGTCTCTGACTTCTGCTAAATTATTTAATTGCATAAAAAAACTCCCCTTATCTATTTAATCTACCCCAAAAAAGATAAGAGAAGTTTCTTTATATTCTTGTCAGTTATTTCTGTCTGTGATAAAATAACAATATAAAAAATTAAAAAAGCTCTCTATTTAAGATTTAGATTCTCTTATCTTTTTCTTTCATAGGGTTTTAAATAAAAAAGGTTAGAATCTCTGTTTGGCGATGGAGGGTTCTAACTTTTTTTATTTTCCGATTATTATAGATAAATTGTACCATAAAATGAGTAATTCATACAAGAAAAATAGAAACAGGCTAAAGCCCCCACAATACAAAGAGAACAAAAAATGGGACACCTAATTCTTATTAATTTTATTCCACATATACTTTGATACTATTGGCTCTATATCAATAACAATCTCATTCTTTTCTTTTTTTCCCTGATATTCAAATACACCAATATAATTTTTATTTTTTAATATATAATCTACCTTCTGCTTTGAAAATCCATACTTAGCACCTATCTTAGCTAATGAAATCCCCTTGGACCTTAATTTGAATATATCCTTAACTATTTTAGCTTCTTCTTCATCCACTTCAAAGTAACCATGTTTATTTACTTTATATCCAAGTGCTGGCTTACCGCCTACCCACTTATTTTCATTAAGCCTAGCTATTCTTCCATTACGAGTTCTTTCATTTATTACAGCTCTTTCAAACTCTGCAAAGCTTCCTAGCATCTGTAAAAATAGCATTCCTTGAGGTGTTGATGTATCAAACATTTCCGTTACACTTACTAAAGCTACTTCATACTTTTGAAGTTCATAAATCATGGCTAATAAATTATATAAACTTCTATGTATCCTATCATTTTTATAAACTATAATCATATCTATATCATTTGACTTAACATAGTCCATCATATTATCATACTCAGGTCTATCAGTTGATTTACCTGATACTGCTTTATCTATAAATATTTCATCTATCACGATATCGTGAAGTTTAGCATACATTCTAATTTTATCTTCTTGGTCTTTAAGTGAGGTATTATCTACTTGCATTAATGTTGATATTCTACAATATCCTACTGCTCTTTTTTTCATGTCATCCTCCAAATGTCTATATAAAATAAAAAGAGCTGAGATATAAAATTTACCTCAACTCATCATTTCTAATTTGAATATGAAATACTATCTTCATATAATGTTTCTGGGTCAATATCGGCTTCATTTGGCCATTCTATTGAATCAAAACTTACCTTTACTGCTTTAAATAAATTTTCATCTTTTAATTCTTGAAAAATCCCTTTATCTAAATATGGTATCATATCAAATATTTTCACTTCATTATTTTCAAAGGTTAATATTAATTTATAATTATCTATGGGTTTAACTTCTTTTACAGCTAAATACATATACTCACCTCTTATTTTAATGGCTCTATTTTAAATGGTAATTCACTATTCATAGCTAAATCCCAGTTTGCTAATAACTCATCTTGATGAAGTTCTGCCCAAGCAAGAACTAGCCTTAATTGCTTTTTAGGTAAATTCCCCTCTGTTATTTCACATGTTTTTATATCTATTACTGCTTTATAATCTTGGTAGTATGCATGAAAATGTGAAGGTGCGTGTTCTTTTGGTGCACAATACATTCTTATTATTATTCCGTAAAACATACTTATCGTTGGCATTTTATCAATCCTTTTCTTTATATTTATATTTTATGATTTTTCTTTATTTAAATATAGCTAATTAGGCTTTTATTTTCAATCTAAAGTTTTGTTAAGGTAATTTTATATTATAATTTTACTTAAAAAAGGTCAAGTTTGTCGGCTCAAACTTGACCTTTTTTGAGTAGAATTTACACTTTAATCTAAGTATTTTAAATACATTAACCATATATATTATTATCTATTTTTTAATTTTTATATAAACTATTTTAATTTATTTATCAAAGTTTGTCGAATATATAAAATAATGAAAGGCATCTTAACTATATTTTAAGATGCCTAATCTATATTAAATAAATATTGTTTTATATAAATTCGATATTATTGGTATTAGATTTTTTATTAATACATCTTTATTTAAGCACTTATCTATGTCTATTTTCTTTTCATTATCGAAACTCAAATGTACAGATGTATTTCTTATTTGATAAATCCAATTATCAATCCTCATTGTTTTATATTGAGGATCTAAACTCTCTTTGAAATCATTAATAAAAGAAATATTTTGAATACTAAGACCTTCCGCATATTCAAATATTTCTTTTATTGCTTCAGCTTCTTTATGATTCCAGTTTAGTTCTGATTTGAGTTTTATGTGGATATCAAATAAATCCATATCAACTATACCCATTTCTTTTTTTATCTTCATACAAAAAATTATAGGATATAGTTTTTCTATTGTTCTATATATATCTAAAAAAATATGCTTTGGTGAGTTATGATTCAAACTTAGATATAAATTTTCATATGGAAAGTATTTTATATCTTCTGAGAAAACATTGATATATTCTTCAATACACTCTTTTGAGAAATATATTTCTTTTTTTATATTCTCAATTTTATTCTCACATTTTAATATTCCTAGAAATCTATATATCCAATCTGAATATCCTTCAACTTCATACTTATCGTTTAAATGCTTATTATCAATTTTAAATACAATTATATTAGAAAAAAGTTTTTTTATGCTATCAAATGTATGTATTTCAGCATCTAATATATCTTCTATAATATCTTGAGATAAATCTAAACTAATCAAAGGTGCATACTCCATTTTACTAAATAGATGTATGAACATACCTAAATCTAAATCTACCTCTTTAGCAAATCCACTCACATTACCTCTGAAGTTTTTATTTTCATAAGATGAAAATAATATATAACTTCCATTATTTATTTCCATACCTTCTGGTATTTCTTTAGGAATATAATTAAATAGAATTACCTTTTCATTAAAAGATGTATACTCACTTTTATAAATTTTGATATCTTTAAACCAGTTAAAAGATGTTCTATCATCATCACACAATTCTTCTTTATTTTGTAACTTAAATGTTTTGTCTAATTCGTAATTTAAATTGTTTAGTATATATTCTCTAAAGTTACTATATACATCATCAAGTGCTATTGCCATACTAACTCACCTAGTGATACCAACACTCATTCATATTTTCTACATCAAAATCTTCTTCTATTAGAATATCAAATGCTTTCTTATAGTATTCTGGTAATTCCTTTTTCACTAGATTTTCTGTACATTCTTTTAGCCAATCAAACTGACAGAATTCAACTATTTCATCTTCTGACATATCTTTTATCTTTTCTATAAATCTGTCTAAGTTAGTATTTATATAGTTAAACTTCTTAAAAACTCTTTCTGCATCATATTTTTTACTTGGCCTTCCAAAAATATGTGTTGCCATAGATACAATAAATCCAATTCTAGCATTTTGATCTCCAAATAGCCTTCTATCTAATCCATTCTCTTTATTTAACAAAGTATCTAATTTAACTAACTTATCCACTATATCTATAAAGTAGTCTAAGTGTTGTTGATTATAACTTTCCTCTATTATATCCTGCTTTGCAAATCCTTCTGTAACTTTTTCACTTAAATTCACATCACATTTTCTAGTAGAGAAACTTAAATATAATTCTACAAAGTGGCTAACCTGATATTTCATCGGTCTATTTGATCTTGTCCCATCATTACTCTCTATAAGTTCAATTCCATCTATTTTATTTTGTAGCTCTTTCTTTATATGTATAAATACAACTTCTAATTGCTTCTTTAATCCCCAAGATATTTGACCTGTATTTAAAACCAACATCCTATATATTAAGTTATTAGCCTTATTTGTTACCCATAACTCTATTCTTAACTTATAGTTTTCAAGTAAGTTATTGTTCAATATTTCTTTAAGAGCAGTTGTTCTTTGCATTCCATCAATTATACTTAGTTCATTTTGTGCTAATATATCATTTACTATCCTCACTGCTGACTCATTATTAATATCATTACAGTTATATGAATCGAATATATCTTTAGTCAATTTCATATCATTCTCATTTAATGTACATCCGATTACTAATGGTGGTAAAATAGTTCCTTCCAATATATCTTTTTTCATATTATCTCTTATTCTAATTGCTGATTTATTAGTTAATGGAATTCTTTGACCTTCTATTCCCCCATTATTTTTATAAGCCTTATCTATCAATTCTATATATGTATTTACATCCATGGATAGCATTATAGAATAACACTGTATTCTTTCATCTTTCATTGCATCTATTACTCTTATATTTCTCATACTTTCTCACCTCTCTTGCATTGAACCATAATAAAATTTATTTTACTATGTCACTTTTATATTACTCTGCACAATTGCTTACTTTAATTAAAAGAATTCTTCTATTTTTCCTTGTTCTTCTATACATGGAACTATAATTTTCATTATTGTTTTATAGTCACCTGTATTAGTACATTTCTGTACCTATAAATACTTTATAAATTCTATCATATCTGTATTCTTTTTTACGACCTTTTGATATATCTACTAATATACCTAAATCTAATAATTGACTTATAATTCTCGCAATAGTACTTGGAGCTAAACCAGTTTGCTCTTCAATATACTTCTTTGTAAAGACAACTTTATTCATCATTATTGGAAATACAGTGTGTATTGAACCACCTTTTATACTTTTAATTTTCTCAGTGTCCTCTTTGTAAATATTTTTAATTATTTCTAGCTTTCTTATATAGTTGCTACATTGGTCAATTGTACACTGCATAAAGAAACTTATGAAAGATTCTAAATTACCTCTTCTAGTATTCATTAATGCTCTTTGGTATCCTAATTTATTTACTTCTATTATTTCTGATAAATAAAGCATCGGTCTATCATCACTTAGATATGCCATTTGTATAGGTATTAAAGCTCTTCCTAGTCTACCATTACCATCATTGTAAGGGTGTATAGTTTCAAACTGTGCATGAGATATTGCAACATTAACTAGCACTGGGTCTATATAAGCATCATTCATATATTCATATAAATTAATTAAATCTTCAATTACATCATCTGGGCTTGGTGGTATAAATGTAGCTTGATCTATTCCTGCACCTCTAGGTCCTATCCAGTTTTGAGTATCTCTTATTTTTCCTGGTGCTTTTGTGGAGCCTCTACCACTGTTTAGGATTATCCTATGCATCTCATTAACAAGATTCATAGTAATTCCTTTTTCTTTAATAGCAATAGTTGCATACTCTATTGATTTTGTTAGATTTTTAATCTCTAAGCTATCATCATTTTCCTCTATTATATCTAGTGAGAAAATATCTTCATGTGAAATCTGAGTACCTTCAATCTGTGTAGATTTATAACTATCACTTCTTAATACTGACTGTAAAAATAGTTCTGCTTCAAATTCTAATGTATTTAAAATTGCTTTATATTCTCCATACTTTGCAGAAGCTTCTCCAAGTAATATCATTAAATCTTTATCTATTTTATACCCTGTAGGTAATTTTTTCACTTTATACGGTTCCATAAAACTCACTCCATTCTATTTATAACTATATTATACATCAAAATATTATTATTTATTATTTGTTTTTATATTTTATTGACTTTAAAACTAAAAATAAGCAACTTTAAAATTCATTTTTTATAAAAAACGAATTTTAAGTACTTATATTATATTAATTTTGGTAAAAAATAAATAAGCAGGGAATGTCCCTGCTTTTATTAAATTAATTATATATTATATTTTGCTACATTCTCATATGCAAAGCTTTTAACTTGCTCTACTTTTCTTTTTATTCGTTACTTATTTCTTCACGATTTATAATTTCATATTATTTATACTCTAATAATGAATCACTTATAAAATCTATACTTAATCCTATTTCATTAGCAAAGTAATTTACTTTTTTTATTCTTTTGTATGCTTCACTTTGGTAACTCATATTACCATCCTAATTTTATTAAATTTCATATACTCAATACATTATTAAAACTGTATAATTTAAATATGAGCTTAAGGCCACTGAGCGGTCAGTTTATTTTAATAACTTTCTATAGACCACTTTAATTAAGGTGGTTTATTTTATATTCTCATAAAACTTAATATATTGATTCAATATATAATTTAATAATTCTTGCTGAGTTACTCCACTATCTTTTAGATTTTCTGCAATTTTTTCAAATCCTTTTTGAACTTCTACATCTAATTTTAAAGTCTTTGCTCTATAATCTCTTTTTGCTTGTTTGAAGTTATATATATCTCTTACTATATCTTCTTTTTTCTCAATATTACTATCTGTAATATCTTTGTAATATTCATTTTGACCATCTAGTATTGCCTTTATTCTATCTACATTATCCATTAAATATATAAGGCTATTTTTTTGATGATTTGATATCTCTAAATTGGTTGTAATATTATTTATTACTGGAATACTACTTTCTTTTTTCGGGGTACTTTTTATATTACTTTCTGTAATATTACTGTAATATTTCTTTCGTCCCCCCGCTTGTACATCAGTATTTGCAAGGATATACTGCTTTTTACTCTGGCTATATTTATACCCAAATTTAGAGAAATTCTTACTTATAGTCTTTCGTGATATCTCAACTTCTTCTGAAAAAGCAGTTAATGTTTTACCTTCTTTTAGTATGTTATTTACATACTCTATTTGAGCTAATATATCTAAGTTTTTGAATTGCTCCTTGTTCATATTATCATCTCCAATAAATATTACTTCTTGTAATATTATATATTACTTTTATATTACTAACTATATATTGATACTATTGTTTCTTGAAAGTTATTTTATTTCTAGATACTCTAGTCAATTAAAAAATGAATCTAATTATCATGCCCCTCTGTTTTATCCATTCATACTACTTGGGGTAATTATATGAATGGTATTTTTTATAAATGTTGTTGACTAACAAAAACCTTGTAACTAAAATATACAACTGGCACGAGGGAGCTGAAATCGACGTAATTATTCCCTTATGCACTCAAAATACATAAATATATATCAAGAGCATAAGGAAATAATTATGTTAGATAATATACGAACTGTATACTTCAGTCGCCTCATCTTTTCACACCCTCTCTATTACGTGTAAACACCCACAAACTTTCTACACTATGGTTCTATCCTAGTGCTGTTATCTATTTGTGGTTCCCGATACTCTAGTATCCTAGAACTCCCACACCCGACCTTTTAGTTGTCGTCACTCTCTTTCCCGTACTGCCTAAAGAAAGGGGCTAGGCTTGTCTATACGGAGGTTCACTTTATGCAGTGGCTGAACTAACCTGACGTAATTTTAAGTGCTTAACGGCAACTCACTACATGTCATATAGGTAACATGCAACCTATTAAAATAAAAAAATGCTCTAGGGATTTCCCTAGAGCATGTTAAGGTCTAATTTATTATTGACTTATCCTACTTTGCAATATATACTATCTTGTATAGATACGTATTAAGTGTCTATAATAGTTTTATAAATTACTTCGGTTGGGTCAACTCTCTACTTGATAGCTGTCAACTATCTTTAGATTGGATTATTCCTTAACTTCTAGGTAGTGTCGATACCTGTAGCTACTTTAATTGTTTTGCAGACAAATTAAAGAGCCGAAGTTATATACGAAAAAGTTCTCAATTTGCAGTTGAGGACTTTTTTTATTTTTTAAATTGTTAATTATATTTTAACTGTGATGACATAATATAACAATATATTTTCTAAAATTTTATATATTTTTATTAAATCTAATCAATCTCTTGGAATATTATTTCTTCTTCCTCATCCTTTCTTTAATTGATTATTATTTTGTATATTAAATTTATAAAAGATACACACCAAAAAATATTAAATAAAATATCTATTAAACGTTTAAGTTTTAATGAATATATAAGCATAATACCACTATAATATAAAAATATTAATATTATCCCACATAATGTATACATCATATTATCGGATATAGTTACATTACCACGTATTATTATATTATAAACGTATGATCCTATTATAAATACAGCTATAAGAAATACTATAATTTGAGTTTTTAATATAACAAGATCTTTAAGTTCTAATCTATCTAATTTTTCTGTTTCTGGTCTTATTTCATTTTTTAAATTATTACACATGAAAACAAATGTATAAACAATAAAAATTAATATTGAATTTAAAATAATACATAATATCAATAGTTTTCCTATATCTATCTTATAAAATAAATCTCTTTTATATAAAAAAATGAAACAAAAAACTGGTGCAATAAGATTAAATATTAAATATGATATTTCTGTTATTTTAGAATATTTTCCTTTATCAAACCATTCTCCAAACAAACTAATTAAAGTATCCATTTTAACCTCCCATTATAAAAAAATTTATTTTTCTACATAATTTCACTTTACTCTTCTTTTATCTAAAAGTAAAATTTATTTTATATTTGTAAGAGAGGTTCTAATTAGAACAGATATCCCACAGTTCAACTTTATTGTAGTTCTTTAATCTTGTCTTTGTTCATGAAAATTAACTTTTTCATCTCAACTATATCCTAAGTTTAGATTTAATGATTAGTCACTTAAAAAATAGTTTTTTCAATGTATTTAAAATCAAAATGCTCAAACTTAATATTTTTAAGTTTGAGCATTTTTTATTATATTATATACGCATCATTGAAACCTTTATCCTTAGCCAATCTAACCTGATTTATAGCATTATTTTTATCCTTATAAGCTCCAATACAAACCTTGTATAAACTATAACTTGTAACAGATTCTAATTCAAATAAATCTATTAAATTATCTCTAATTGCTAAAGCTACCGCTTTAATATTACTACTAACATTTAAATCATTTTCAGCATTAACATTAGAAATAAAATCAACCTCAATTAAAGCAGCTGGCATATTGGTATTTTTAAGTACAGAAAGTTTCTGGCTTAACTTAACACCTCTATTTCTAACATTAAAAATCTTTGCTACATCCTCACATAAATCCTTAGAAAATTTATTTAACTTATCATTTTTATTAGAATACTGCCAAACTTCAATACCTCTAACACTGCTATCTGTAGCTGAATTAATATGAATTGATAAAAAATAATCT
>OATT01001162.1_pt1 | contig 15649 bp, 7 predicted proteins | sample 1476071 | NCBI WGS metagenome assembly OATT01 (sample SAMEA2579989, study PRJEB22360) | human gut metagenome | biome: human gut; feature: human-associated habitat; material: faeces | place: Denmark | collected 2008/2010 | reverse complement strand
CTATTATCCAGGATGCCGCGCCCACGGGGGGATAAAGCTCTGCCAGCCGTTCTAGATATCGTGTTTTAAGATCCTCCATGTATGCTCTCCTTATTTAATACGCTCTCCTATGATTCCTGGCGTTCCACAAATGTACCCGCTCCCGGATCGATGTGGTCCAACAGCCGGTAGTCATCGGTTCTTGGCGAAAGATTCTTCCTTTTAAGCCGTCTGCAGATGTAGTTGGATACAAGTCGGTAAATTACGGCAAACGCCGGAACGGCAATGATCATTCCCACAAACCCGAAAAGTCCGCCAAATAAGAGGATGGAAAAAAGAACCCAGAAGCTTGGAAGGCCGGTAGAGTCTCCCAGAATCTTTGGCCCAAGAATATTTCCGTCAAACTGCTGGAGCACCAGTACAAAAATCAGGAAGTACAGACATTTCAGCGGGCTTACCAGCAGGATGAGAAAGGCGCTGGGAATCGCGCCGAAAAAAGGCCCGAAAAAGGGGATTACATTGGTAACGCCGATAATCACGCTGATCAGGAGCACATACGGCATATTTAAAAACCTCATGCCGAAAAAACAGAGAATTCCGATGATAAGGGAGTCCAAAAGCTTGCCGGTAATAAAGCCGCCGAATACACGGTGGACGAAACGGATCTCATTTACAATACGGTTTGCTGTCTTTACCTGAAACAGCCCGTAGATAATCTTTTTAGACTGCGCACAAAGAGTTCCTTTGAGGTTCAGAAAATAGATCATAACGATCAGACCGATCAGTATATTTTTTACCACTGTCACAATATTGATCACGCCGGTGGAAACGCGGTCAATGATAAGATATATGCTGGGCACCAGGTCTGTGGTCATCCAGGTCTGAAATTTCATCACTGCTTCGTTAAAATGAGGCATGATCGCCTGTTCCAGAGATGGATTGTCCTGGAGCAGTTTGGAAAGCCACAGCGTCAGGTTATTAATATAAACGGTAAGGCTGTCTTGAAATCCCAGGATACTGTCCAGTATCTGAGGAATAATCATCCAGAACAGACCGGAGACAACAAATATAAGAAGGAGCAGGCTTACCAGAGTGGCAGCCATCTTCCCTATACGGTTCCTGATCTTCTGGGCCTTAAACAGCCTTACAGTCTTTTTGCAGACAAGAGAATAGGTAAAATTATAGATAGGAAGCATCAGATAGGCCAAAACGCCTCCGTAGATAATAGGCATCAGAATCTTGATGATCATACCGATCACTCCGAAGATATCCGAAGCCTTTGACAGAGCAAAAGCAAAAAGGACGCTGCAGGCAATGACTGCCAGCGCTGTGAGGCCCCAGTTGATATACAGCCGGAATCTTTGGTTTTTCATGTTTGTGTACTCCTGTGATATGTTTTAAAACAGTTCCGGCGTCAAAACCGAAAGCCTGTTTCTAAACAAGTATATCATGGTTCCCGTATTCTCACAATGCAGGGAAGGATTTTCATAAAAAGTTAATAATGCCATGAGTGTAATAGGCAAAGAATATGGTATAATGAATTTAAGAATGCAAGAATGTGTTCATCCCCATTGGGGAAAGCGCATCATTTGCGAAAGAAAGGATTTCCTTATGTCATACATCATAAAAATGGCCCTGGATATCAAAGCGGGGTTTGAACCGCCGGCCAATATGTCCTCTCCTATTGAAGCCTATTGTGCAGTCGGAACTATCGCCAAGGCTATGGGCCTTGAATGCCCGGAACGAAAAGACACTCTTTTTGAAATGCGTCAGGCATTAAGAGAGGCGATCGAGGGAAAGGAATTTCCCAGTACCAGGATCGAAAAAATCACACGGATCCTTATGAGCTTTATCCGAAATGAAGCTACCACAGACCAGATGATGGAATATACCCTATATGGGTATGAAAACGAAGGGGCCGGCCGCTGAACAAAGCTTTATGCGGCTGACCCCCTCTGCCGGGAATCCTTACCTGTCATTCCCGGCAGTTTCCATCTGACAGGTTACTGCCGTTTGGTGATTTTTTCATTTCGTATATACTCATATCCGCGCAGCATCCGCATCAGTTCCAGTGCGCTTCGGAAGGAAACAAATTTTCCTTTTTGGCAGGCTCCCTTCATACGTCCCTGCATACTGGAAAACTGACGCTGATGGATTTCAATCACTAAGGTTTCATATGCTTTTGCCGCTAATGACATAAATTTATCCATTTCCTGAATGTCCGAACACGTTTTCAGCGGAGCATATACCTGATTCAGCATCTGTTTTTCGTATGTTTTTCTCATATGCTCATCCAAAAACCGCATCTCGGTTGTTGCCATGGGTCTGGACAGCCTGGTGCATAAGATATCAATTTTCAGTGCCATATCCAGTATGCCGCAAAACGCTACTGGCTCCTTTAAATAAAAATTCACGATATTTCCGCTTAATTCCCCGCACCTGTTTTTAATACAAATGAGAAATACGCTCATACAGTTTGTGTTTGCCAGCGCCAGAAACTCACTCATTTCCATATTGTCACCTTATTTGTAGTCAAATGAATTTATTTTATCCCATACCGCACAATTTTGTTTAGGGTGTTTCCTGAATCCAGGCGCCGTTTCCATCAGTTGGGTATCCGTCAGGCGTTATTTCATTTATGTACAAAGATCCCAATGGGCGGCTGCTGGGATTTGTATATTCCCAATGCTTTGATGTTTGATTAAACGTCCAGGTCTGCTGCCTGTTGTCTGCCGTCAGATAATACCATATTCCGTCAATCTTCTGCCATCCAAGCATCATGGCACCATTAAGTGGGCTCAGATAATACCATCTGCCGTCGTTTTCATCATGGTGCCATCCCCTCATCATCCGTCCGAACCAGCCGTCATGTACATCTGACAGGAAATACCATTTTTCTGTACTCTCATCCAGGAACCAGCCGCTGTCCATAACGCCGTCACCGTCAAAATGATATGTATCTATCCGGGTATTTCCGTTGTATGTATAACGGATATTGGCCCAGCTGTCCTTTAAGCGTGTTCCGTTGTTTAACACAAATGCCCATTGATGTTCAGCCTGGTTAAAATGATCCCATCTTCCGTTGATCCCTTCCGAATAGGTACGGTAGCCATTTCCCGCACTGCTGCCTGGGCCAAAGCCTGCCGATCCGCGAAAACTGCCTGAATGGCCTCCTCCGGAGCCGCCGGATCCTCCATTGCTTCCCGGATGGTCGGTTCCCCCATTGTTATCCGGGGTATCCGTGCCGCCATTATTATCTGGAGTATCCGTTCCTCCATTATCATCTGGTATATCGGTTCCTCCATTGCTGACACGGTTCACTACAGCCTCAAGGGCGTTAAAAGCGTCCTCCAGTTCATCCACAGAAGGCCTTGGAAGCCGATTGAGCACTTCAACCGCCTCCGTCACTGCCTGAGTCAGAGCCTCTTTATCTTCATCACTTACAGATCCGTTGTTCTTTAAGGCGTTTGCCGTATTGATCTCCTGCTGCAGCTTTTCCTTTGCTTCCTGCCATAAGGTATCATCTTCCGGCTCATAAACAGCATATAATTCCAGATCCTGTTCCACAGGCTCCGAGGTATCATACATACGTCCTCCTGCCGGACGCTTTGACAGACCGGCAAACTCATATATGATACCGGTGGCCGAATCCCTATAGCCTTCGTGAATGTCCAGAGCCATGTAATCTGCGGAGTCATTGAGAGACTGACCGTCTTTTACCCTGAAGGTATGAACCTGTCCCCTGCTGGTGTCTATGACAGTTACATCATAGGCTTTGTAATAGCTGAATACCAGCGTATCACCAACATTGGCTTCAAAAGCAAAACTTCCGGTAAATGTGCCGGTTTCATTTGGATCTGGTGTAAGCTCTACTTCCTCACAGGCTGCACTGCCTTCTTCCTCTCCAAAATGAATCTTCCATAACCGGTATTCCATATTGCCCAGAATACTGGTATCCAGTTTTCCTAAAACTTTTATTCCAGGTGTCCGATCCGCCCCCTCTGCCAACGGTTTGTTGATGCCGTCTGCTTTACGCGAAAGCCCTATATCCAGACTCCACGGTATTTTCACATTGTCTGCGTCATTCAGTTCCTGCTTCACCGCCTCCGAAGCAGATGCCACCGGAGCATGGCGGTTAAACTTCACTGTGTAAGCTATGCGCGTTCCATTTGCAAGGGCGATTCTGTCCTGTTCGTTGTCAATCAGATGTTCTGTCAGCTCCTGAAGCGTTTCATCTGATTTATCCAGAGCAAATACGCCATTTTTAGGTGAATAATCCACAGATGCATTAGATGAGGTGGCGATTGAAGAGGGCCTATATACTGCCTGTATGATCACATCGCCCTCCGTCATTTGAACCGCCTGATTTCTTCTGGTTGGATATGAAATATCCAAAGTTCCAATCTGCACTTCCCACTTCTCAAATGGGTTCCCCAGGTGATTCGTGTTTTCTGCGGAAATATAGATCTCATCTCCTGCTTTTACCTGAACTTTCTCTGCATACGCATCAATATCCAGCGCTTCTCCGTTTCTCATAACAGACTCCACATAGCCTCCGTTTATGGCCTGAAAGGTATACGTGCGTTCCTGCGCTGAAGAATCGGCTACCATTACCTGGCTTCCGTTTAACAGACGGTCTGACGGTGCGTCAGCATTATCTGCCGGTTTCGCTACTACTGTGTAGGACGAATTGGGCTCAAGCTTTATAAGCTGTGCTGTCAGCGGACTGCCTGATGGGCTTACCCAGCCGTCCTCACTTCCATCCTGACTGATAACATTTCCATCCATATCAAGAACTGCGTATACTGTATTGACCGCCGCAGGACGGATCACAATCTTCTTTCTGCCCTCTGTTTCGTCATCTGCCGTTGAATAGTTTTTCCCAAGAGCGGGAACGGTCACCCGGGCAGGCTGACTGATAAGGGACGGATCTATCGTATCGGTCAGTATATCTCCCACAATCGGAGCTGCGCTTTCTGCCATTTCGTATACATAATAGCTGTCGCAGGGGAAAAGCCCTTCAAAGCGCCAATGGCCAAGCTGCTCTCCTGTCATGACTGCTATAATATGTCCTTCTCTGTCTGTGAGAGCGTACTTGCGGGCTCCATTAGCTCCGCTTATCTGGATCTGTCCCATGCCGTCATTCCCGATGCTTCCAGTTCCGTCCGGGATACACAGGATGCCATCATCCCCTCCCACAGGGGCAAAACGCGCTCTGTATGTCTGGTCTGACAGTATCTGCATATCGGAATCTGTGATCCTGCTGCCGTTTTCATCAAACCAGCCGATAAACATATAATTGCTGTCCGGCATAACCTGGGGCAGTGAAATCCGGGCCCATTGGGTACCCTTTGCGATGTGTACTCTCTTGGTTCCTGAGATAGTGCCATGGTTTCCGCTTTCAAAGCTGATATCACACCACTGTCCTGGATCCTCTGTGAAATCCGCATAAAGCTTTAGATTTCCCGTCAACTCTACCGCTGTATTCAGCGCGTCCCCAACTTTACCTGTGCCGGAGGAATTGGCCTTATACCAGCCGTTAAATATGTAATGTTCTTCTGGAGAAGGAGTGATCCCGTCTGTAAGCTCATCTATGGAGTGAACGCCCAAACGGAAGGAACGGGGGCTGCTGTCCCCTGACAGATTTCCATGTTCGCTGCTGTAGTAGTTTACCCTGCTCCACTGAGTTGTGTCATTCAGATCTTCATTATAGGTGATTGTGACAGTGCCGCCTGTTAAATCTGTCTTAAAATCCAGTGTAGACGCCGTCTGATCCAGGCTGATATCAGTGAAATTTCCATCCCATTCAATATTAGGCGGATAGGTATATCCTGCTTTGCGCTCCACAGGTATAGTCACCGTTTCGGCTGGAGATACTTCCCGTACTTCCGGTTCAGCCAGAATATTGTTATGGTTATCAATCCGATGAATCGTTACACGGGTTACATAGGAAGGATCCATGTCGTAGGTATATACTACCGTTACCGGCTGATTAGGCATTTTCCCCGTGAAATTTTGCTGGGTGTCAAATGTACAGCCTGCGGTCCGCGCAGAATAAATTCCTCTTCCCGGAAGGTCATCTGTATCTCCACTTCCTGCTTTTATCTGTGCTCCTGAAAGCGTATATGCCTCAAGCTGCATTGGTACTGCGGATATCTGCGACTCCGCGGAATAGAGGTGACTTTCCGGGGAATGGATTGCACGGCCCTGTCTGTCCACATATTCCACACGCAGGGCAAACTTTTTGGAGGGATCCGGCTCATATCTGAATGCTGCTGTCAGATCATCGTTCGGCATATTTCCACGGACAGATCGCGTAGATGTATTGAGAGTTGCGGATTCTTCCAGAGTGCCATGGCCGGAGGCATCGTCAAAGCGGCGCACTTTATTATTTTTAATCAGTATGGACGCAATCTTATACCCCGGTATGTTTCTCTTATAGGTTGCAGAAACTGCCGTATCCGCCGTCACTCTGTCCGTCCAGCTTCCGTTATTGAAAAATTCATAGATCTGGCTGTCTCCTATATCAGCCCATGCGCCTGGATCCGTTCCGTCTGTATTGGAATTTCTGTCTGGATTCAGATCCCGGTAATGCATGACAGTAAATGTAAACTGGCTGGATGTATCTCCCTTCCAGCGGGCCTCATACGTTGTAGATGAACGGTACGGAAATCCATAGGGGAGATATGCCATCTTGTTTCCATCTTCATTGTACCAGCCGTCGAATACATATCCTGGCCAGTGCAGATCCGAATCAAACGCAGGCAGTACCGGTCGGTCGCCGGAACCCAGGTTTTCGACGGCGATTCCATTAAAATCTCCAGATTCTGTCAGCGGATGTCCCGCCTGACCTGTGGCATAGGTAATTCTGTTTTCTGTTCTTGGCACATTTTTGTAGTTGGAATGTGACAGATCCGGTCCTTCCTGGGGATCAAAACGTATTTCTGCCGGATCTCCATAATCCAGCGCATATACGGACGCAGGCGGCGCGGCCATGGTAAAAACCATGGCGGTCGCCAAAAGCTGCGTCAAATATGCCTTTATCTTATTTGTCCGTTTCATAAAACCTCCTACTGCTCTTTTAAGGCCCCGTCAGCTCCGACCAGATACCCGTCCGGCGTCATCTCATTGCTGTACATGGAACCAAGCGGCCTTTGCCGGTTCTGCATATAAACCCATTTTTCGGAGCTGTAATCATATGAGTATGTTGCTGTAGTATTACTTGGTGTGAAGAAGTACCATTTCCCTTCAATTTTCTTCCATCCCACTGCCATCTGGCCTGTAGCCGGATCCAGATAATACCAGTGCTTATCCGCCTCATCATAATGCCAGCCTGTTTTCATTTTTCCCAGCCAGCCGTCTTTCACTGTGTTGCAGTAATACCAGTTCATATGCTCGTCTCTGAACCAGCCGTAATCCATGATTCCACTTGAATTAAAGTGATACCAGCCGCTCTGATTTACATTGTTGTTGGCATAATCCAGCTTTGCCCATATACCGGTTAAACGTATCCCGCCGTTTAGAACAAACGCCCATTTATCATTGTTTTGATCCAGCAGTACCCAATTTCCGTTTGTTCCGACCTCATAGCTTTTGCTCGTTTCTGCTATATAAGGGGCAGGAACCGAAACCGGTCCAGATCCGACTGTTTTTGATCCCCCTCCGGATCCTCCTTTTGAACTGCCGGATCCTCCATGGCTTCCGCTGCCCCAGCCATCGCCGCCGGATGTACCTCCACTGTTTCCGCCGTTCTGGATCTTGTTATAATGGTCATACCGCTCTTTCAGGATCTTATCAAACGGCTCACAAATTGCGTTTAGATTATCCAGCGCTTCCTGAAGCTCCTCAAGGGTGGCCCCAGGGCCTGTCTTGTCAAACACATCCATTGCTTTTTCAACGGCTTCTTTTATCTTTTCTGTTTCCTTCAATGTCAGAAAATAATCATCAGATTTTCCTACCGCTTCCTTGATCGCATCCTCCATCTGCTTTCGGATATCTTTGATTTCACTGCGGTTATCATCATAAAATGCATATACATAGGTCTTTCTTTTGATTTTCCTGTCTGGTTCAAAGTCTTTCAGGCGGTCTTGCCGATAACTCCATCCAACATAGTTAAATTCTACCCCTTCATGATCGACAAATGTGTCCGTCGGTGTCTCTACCTGGCCATATTCAAAAGAATATGTTCCATCTCCCGGCGCCTCACCCCGACGTACCTTAAAATGATATCTGTATCTGGGGTTTTCTTTATTATTGATGAAATAAACCCTGTATGCCTTTGAATATACGAGCACGTACCGCATACCTGCCTGGGCTGTGAATGAGAAGAGCCCTCCTGTCGTCTCCGGATCGTCAGACATATCTACCAGGTCTACTGTCATATCTGAGCTGTCCGGATCCTCAGAGATGGAAAACAGCTGATAATCCATCATATCCACGTGTTCTCTATCCAGCTGTACATATGTATTAAATGCTGCATCCGATGGCGAGGCAACTCCGGTTTTTCGGCCATTCACATACCGTTCAATATCTACATTTAATCCCCAGGCTCCCTGGTATGCTGACTCATGATTTCTGTCATAATAAGATGACTGTTTCACTGCATTGGACTCAGTAGCCCTGACGGTGTTTTTTCTGTATACCACTTTATATGTCACATCTGCATGGTTCACATCCATAAGAACCCGATCCTCATCGGTTGTAAGTTCTTCCTCTAAGTCTCCAATTTCATTTGGATCCAAAGCCATCTCATGTTTATTTCCACCCCGCACTTCATCTATAACGGATGCGTTGCTGGGTGTTGCTGTTCTTTGCTCATAATAAGCGGTCATCACCACATTGGTATCCGGCATGGTAAACGTCACATCTGAATGGGGTATGGTTTCCTCCATTCCAGGCACTGTACCAATGGTTATCTTCCAGTAAAGGAAACGCCGGCCATTTCCATCCATATCCTCAGCGTGGAGCGCTACTTCATCACCTTTGTGAACCTGATCATATCTGGGCGTATCTAATTCCTCTCCGTTAACTGAATGAACCAGGCCATTGACTGCCTCCGCTACATAACCAGGTATATCCAGCTCTCCTCCCGGATCGGTACTTATGCAGGTTCCGTCTTCCCGTTTACTTTCCGCTGTAATATCTGAAACACCATGTGGTCTTGCTACCACTACATATTCTTCATTATAATTCAGACCTGAGAAGGAAATACCTGCAGGCTGACTTTCCCTGACGGACTGCCAGCCTCCCGTTCCTGTCTCAGGAGCCATGACCACGTTTCCGTCCTTATCCAAAAGAGCATAATCAGAGTCAGTATCAGCGGGCTTAATGACAAGAACGGTCTTTCCTTCATTCTCCTCATCATAAAGTATCTGGTAATTCGTCTCCACAACAGGAACTAATATTTCCGCAGGATCGCTTATAATTCCGGTTACACTGTCAATGGGCTGTCCTGGCTGCGCCTGTGTTGTCCCAGCTGCTTCATATACAAGATACCGCGTTCCTGGATACAGATCTTCAAAATATACCCGTCCGGATATATTTCCCCTCGCAACCTCTAAAATATTGCCGTCCAAATCTGTGATGATATACTGATATCCCCGGATCGTTCCATAGGCAGTCACTTTCCCCTTTCCCTGGGTATCAATTCCGGCCGAAGCATCCGGCACTGTCACATCCGTTCCAAAAACAGCAGGGTCGGGATAGAATCGTATCGTATAGACAGCTCCGTCTGTAAGGCGGTTTTCATTCTCCATTGGCGTATTTTCGTGATACCATCCATCCGTCAGGTAGTTAATTTCAGCTGTATAAGAAGGCAGATCGCCGGCAATTTCACCCCAGGTATGGTCGTATGGGATATGGAGGCTGGATACCTCTCCGTCATCAAGGGAGCCATGCTCTCCTGATGCAAACTTAATATTGATCCACTGATTTGGATCCTCACCAAAGTATGCAACTACTGTGACAGAATCGGTAAAACGGCTGTCGGCTGTAAGCAGTTTCTCGTCTCCGTCCTTTATTCCGTTTTCGTTATAATCAATAAACCACCCTTCAAAGCGGTAATAGGGAGCAGCTGATGGTTCCGGCGCCAGTTTCCTGTTCAGTATATCATCCCAGGTATAGCTTTCTGAAGCCCCCTCGGCCGTTCCGTCATTTTTCAGGACAGACGTTCTATAAATGCCTGCTGAAAGCTCTGTCACGTCCGCAGATGTTTCATTTCCTCTGCGCAGGGTTCCATGCTCACCTGCTTTATAGGTCAGATCCGCCCACTTTGACCGATCTCTGCTGTATTTATAGGAAACAGACAGTCTGTCATTGGGCATGAAGCCGCTGAAACGATTCTCACCGTCAAAGGTTCCTGCCGATGCGGGATCGGCGTTCCTGGACTGCAGCTGATAGCCATACAGGTTCCTGGCCTCCGCAGTTACGGCGGTATCGGCTGTTATATTTTGGGTATAGGGTCCTGTGATGTTTTTCAGGCGGGTATCCTGGGTATCATTATCAAGGTAGTCGATTCTGTACTCGTAGCCCTCAGTTGTCCCTTCATACAGATAGGTGATTTCCACCGGCTGATTGGGCATGGTTCCTGTAAATTTTCCATTTTCATCAAAGCTGCCCTGTAAAGCGCTGACTAAATTTCCATCTGCAGTATCCCCATTATTTCCGTCAGTAATTCCTGCGGTCAGAAAACGATAGCCATATACGTCCACAGGTACTGACGTGATGGTATCCTCCGGGAACACATTCTGTACCACAGGTGCATGAACCTCTGTACCATTTTCTGTCACATATTTTACTGTAAATGCAGATCTCGCATTTGGATTGCCGCGGTCTACCTGATATCCATATTTTACAGCTGCGTCCTGTCCCGGCATTTTGCCGCTGAATGCGCCCGTACCTCCATCAAAGCGTCCAAAAGGCACAGCTCCCTGTCCGTTCCCATAATCGTATGCAGAGGGGCTCATAGAAGAATCTGCAAGGCTCCATACATATCCGTGTATATTCTTTTTGGCGGACTGGATCTCTGCTTCTACGCTATAGGCATCCTCTGATGTAGTGGACTGAAATATGACAGAGCCATCCTCGTTTGTATAATCTACCGTATAGTCAAACTTCACATTGCTGTCCGGCATGAAAATCGCATAATAAGTAAGGGGATTTTCAGGGAATACCGACGGAAGGCTGTCTATGACCTGTGGATTTTCTCTGTCATTTACTGTACTCCATCCAATGAAACGTTAGCCGTAGCGGCTGATGCTGGGCAAAAGGGCATTGACATTTTCTCCAATAGAACCGGTCAGAATCTGGGGCTGCGGGGTTCCGCCATTGGCCTCAAACGCAATCGATCCGTTATTTCTGGTATATTCATAGATGATTGTTACATCCTGTCCCGGCATCGTTCCGGTCACCTTGCCAAAATCTGCGGCACCTGTATCTGTCTGTGCAGACAGCGTATTTTCGCCGCCCTGGTCAATCACAACACCTGCAAGTATGTATCCGGTAATGGCAGAGGGTGGGGTTACCGCAACTGCATCCCCTCCCGCATATGACAGGGATATATGTTCCGGCTCGCCATTTACAGCGCCGCCTGTAGCAGAATCCCGGTATACAAAGGATACGGTATATCCATTTCGCCTTAACACAGTATTTCTTCCGTTCCCCAGACCTGGGGTTCCAGCGCTTGTGTAAACGTTGGGATTTCCATCCCCTCCATCAGCTGTAAAATTATCCGCAAAAGGACACGAATCATCCGTTTTTGGGTAATCGTCGGACGGCACGGCAATCTTTACCTCCTGACCTTCCTCAGAGGCAATTCCGCCTGGTGAGGCGGCGGGAAGCTGCTCAGTTGTAACGCCGATCCGGGATATATCCAAATCATTCTTAACCGTTATATATTTTCCCTGCGCCAGGTATACGTTTGCTTTCTTTCCGGAGGGAGTCACATTATCAGATATCTGATTTCTGTTGCTGACCTCAAATCTGCCTGAGGCATTATAATAAACAGCACCCTTTCCGGCAGAAATATTTCCGGAAACGGTCCCGAAATTCAAAGAGAGTCCTGCGCTTCCTGTCACATTGACAGCGCTTCCCTGGCTTGACTCACTGCCGCGGCAGTTCGTAATGGCAGAACCGCTGTTAAGCTCCAGTCTGCCGGATGAAACATCAATCAGCGGATCCGAACTCTCCTGATGATTTCCATCCAGAATGATGTCTGTCAGCTTTAGGGAAGGGCCTGATACATGAAACAGCGGGCCCGTGTAGCCATCTGTGCGGCGCAGACTTTTAATATAATCCTTATCCTCATTCTTTGGATTTCCGTCATGATCATAGTCTGTACTGGCAATGGTGATATCCTTCTGAGCGCTGCCGGTCACCTGGATTGCAGATAAAATATCCTGATAATCCATTACATAAATATACCCCTTGTTGTCTCCTATTTTCTCAAGCGCATACTCAATGGTTTTAAAGGGGCTGCTGTAGGTGCCTTCTGCGCTGGCAGTATCCTGTCCGTACTGTTCTGATACATAATAGGAGGTGTCTCTGATTGCAAACGCTACTCTTCTGTGGATCGTCTCATAAGGATGAAGCTGGAATTTCCATGAATAGGCCATTCCTGAATCTGTACCTCTTACTACATTCTCCGCGCTTTCATTAAAAACATTTGTTCCCCAGTTGCTATAATGTCCAATCCATCTGGTATCAGGAGGCGTCACGCCCAGACTGCTGTCATTGGTGATACAGTCAAATGTAGTTTTGACATATTGGTTTACCATGTGGAATCCACGGCTATTTTTAGAGATAACAGCAGAATCATCCTCCCGGGTTCCTCCGATCATTACATCTGTTCCGGTTCCCAGCCTGATTTCCCTTCCAGCCGATCCGCCCTGGCCGTTTTTATCATAAACATAGTAATCTACAAATACATATTTATTATCCGGACTTGGGGATACGGCGATCTTTATCTCTATGCCATATGCATCCAGAGTCTGTACCCCGCCGTTTGCAGAGCCTCCGATCATCTGCCTGGCCCCCGTCCCAACCTGAAAAAAGGTTGCATATCCTCCATTTCTATAAGTAGTTTTAATGCTTGCCTGATCATAGCTTTGCTGTCCCGCCCGCAGGCCTCTGAGGTCAAAACGCCAGGATTTTTCTCTGCTGTCTGCTGTTCCCTGTCCTGTCACATAGTCCTCTTTCCAGGTATATGCAGTTGCCTCGCTGGCGCCATTTCCCAGGTCTTGATCTTGCAATTCCGTAGATGCATATGCCAGCATATCGGGCCGCCACAGAGCCATTCCGGTAATCATGCATACAGCCAGAACCATGGCAGTCAGACGCTTATATAATCTATGTATGCTGCTGTTCATTTGTTCATCTCCTTTTTAAAAATTCAGCCGTTCTTCTTCCGACAGCCCGCTGGTATCCGGGGGCGTACCAGGCGCGGCTATGAGGCCTTCTGCAAAATGGTCCTCTGTATTTTCCTTATCATAATGATAGAATCCACTTCCCTCGTTACCATTTCTCCATCTGGGCTTGTCCTCATCTCCACACCAGGCAGCAAAACGATTGCGGATAATCAGAAGGTAGCCTCCGTCTTTGTCCCTTACAACTCTTCTCTTTCCTTCCACTACTTTTCCAGAGGTATCCACAACCTGATAATAGATATCTGATCCGTCTTCTACTTTTACGACGCCGTATCCATATTCCTCATCCGCGTCCAGACGAAGGCCGTTGATATAATACCTATCCTCTTTTTTCTGAAGGTGGTTCCGATTGCCAAAGGCCTTTCCATTGGAGGCAAAGCCAAAATGAAATACTCCGTCATCCAATGCTACTGCAATGTCCTGTCCTGTTTTCATGGAGCCATCATTGAGTTCATCCGGTGAGAACAGATAGAGATCTGTTTTTTCAATGCCGTAAATGTTTCCCTCAATAAAATCCTCTGAACTCCAGTTATCCACATCATATTGAGCAACAAATTCCGACTTTCCGTCGAACAGCACAAATCCTGTCTGCATTCTGCCGATCCCGTCAAATGCATAGGAACGTCCGTTGATCCTGCGAATACTGTCCCGATAGACCTGGCCGCTGTTATCTGTATGCCACCAGCTGGCTTCCTGATCATAGTAATCATCCATATCAAGATTTTGTGAAGGGTACATCCAAAACCAGGTGTTTTTCAAAAGCACGCCCCCATCATATCCGGAATAATATCTTGCTGAAACATCACTGCTGGGATTGCTCTTATCTGCATTGTTAATACTGGCCACCTTACTCCACCAGGGAATCATGACGCCGTTCTCATCAAAGCCATACTGTGCGCCATTGATCGTCTTTTGCCTCAGGCGGTCGCCATTGCTTTTCACCTTCTTTGAATGGCTGTCAAAGAAAATCCACATCTTTTCATAATCCATGTAATTCCTTCCTGCCACCTCGCTGTCAAGATCCGATCCCCCGATTCCTTCATCTATATTTCCATAGTCCAGCCACTCATCCGTCAGGAGCCTGCCATCTGCTCTCGCATAATAAACACCTTCAACAAACGGTGCATCTGAATGGTCAATCATATTCCCATCCTCATCAAACCACCCTGACAGCATTTTTCCATTTTCATCAAATATATAAGTGCCGTCTCCAATTTTTCTTTTAAATCCGCTGCTCTTACGCCTGCAGCCCTTTCCGTCCGCGCCGAAATAGTACCATCCTTCTTCAAATTCATCTCCGGCCCCATTGTCGACATTCACAAAAATCCATGCGCTTTGCGCCATCCTCCCTTCATCATCCACATAGTAATTAGAATCCTTGTCCCGGAATATGCAGTGCTTTAAGAGCGTTCCATTTTCAGACAGAAAATACCAGCTATCCTTTGACTTTTTCCAGGTCAGAGTCACTGGCTGACCATCGGGATCATAATAACTCCATTCTCCGTCTGCCGCCTTCCAACCTTCTGCCGCCTGAGCTGTGCCCAAAAATAAAATCGTGGAAAATCCTACAGACAGCGCAAAGGCGGCAGCTGCCGTTATCTTTTTTTTCATACTTTCCCTGCCTTTCTCAAAACTTTAATATCTATAAATAAACCGCCACAGTCACTGAATGCTTTTCGCCCGATTCTTATAGGCAGAAAACATATCTGCATACCGGCGGGTTTTACCAGTCAGACACTCTGTTTCTATTCTTCCCTCAGGAGACGCGCATTTTTGGATATCCCAGGCGCAGCCTCTGTTCATTTTGCTTCTAAGAATGCCTATATCTGTAAATTCAAGAATATTGTATCTATTTTTGAGAAAAAAAATTGTAGAATACGCTTTCACCATGTATATATCTGCATTTATTTTAAGGGAATAGTAACAATTCAGAATAGGGCCTCTTCTTAAATGCCTTTCGGCACTCCAGAAACATCTTTGGGAAGATGGAAATGTGGATACAGATGCAAAATTATGCTTATAAGCGAGCTTAATGCCTGTTTTCTCGCTTTCCGAACCGTTACAGGGAATTAAAGATTATTGAAGTGAGATATTGGAAAATAAACAGGTTGAATCAAATCAGTCATTCTATCCGGCAGAAAGTATGTTCTTTTTATGGCAAAATAAAACCCCCTTGATTTTACAAGGGGTTTTTACAGCCACTGGCCGGACTCGAACCGGCGACCCACGCATTACGAACGAAAATATTA
>OATT01001151.1_pt1 | contig 15741 bp, 10 predicted proteins | sample 1476071 | NCBI WGS metagenome assembly OATT01 (sample SAMEA2579989, study PRJEB22360) | human gut metagenome | biome: human gut; feature: human-associated habitat; material: faeces | place: Denmark | collected 2008/2010 | reverse complement strand
TTTGAATAGATCTCAAGCTATGATCAGCGCTCGGATTTGGTAGCCCAAGCCGAAAGACTCAGCCATTACGGATGACAGCTTGTCATTAAGGATCTCGGAAGCGGACTCAATTGTAAAAAACCGGGGCTAAAACGCTTATTGAAACTTCTTTTAACCAGGCGCGTCGGTGCATTAGTTGTCACCCATGATGACCGACTGCTCCGATTTGGCACGGAGTTAATTTATTTCATCGCTCGCCTCATGGGCACCCGTATAGTCATCTTAGATGAGCCGGAACAGCAGCCTTTCGAAACGGAGCTCGTCAAGGATGTTATTACCCTGATGACAGTCTTCTGCGCTCGTCTTTACGGGAAGCGATCGTGGAAAAATAAGGTAAAGGAAAATACGAGTATAAAAATGCTGGGTTTCCATTAAGATCTAATTATTACTTTATTTTTACCCCTAAATGCCTAGCCTTGAGCGAACACTCGTGCGTCAGTTTGAGATGCCCAATGAAACAGATAGAGCTGCATTGGATCGGATGTGTTCGTCCTACGGATTTGTGGCTTCCAAACTTCTCTTTGCCTTCCAAACAAGAGAGCTGCGAGGTGAGGTTGGAGACTTCCGAACTTTTCGAAATAGGCTGGTGGCTGCTCTGAACAAAAAGCCGATTGAATTTAACCAAAGTCTGGCGGACTTGCGAACAAACGGCAAAGCTGCAGAGGCAAATCTTCTGACTTTGCTCAGAGAACTCAAAGAGACTTCGGGGCCTCATCTTCAGGCGCGTCACTGGAAGCTTGCTTTGGAGGAAACATCCAAGATGGCAATGACGCATTGGAAAAGCGTCATTGCAGAATCAAAGAAGGAACTTGCAGATACGTTAAAGCGTTTTCACGATCAGGATCGTCACTACGCGTACTGGCTTCTTTGCGGCATAAACCGCCAATTTTTTGAGCTGTTAGACGGAAAGGTCCTGGTCCCGAATCCGGATGAATCTTTCGACCGCAATTATTGCCTTAGCTACGATCGCCCGCTTTCTTCGAAGACGCTCCGCTCAATTGCAGGAATTGTCAGGCGCACGGTCAATAGAGTTCGCAGAGACATCGTCTGCTATCCGAGAACAAAAGCCTTTCACAACCGCATTGACTTTGATTCAAGCTGCTATAAGGTCAGATCAACAGAAGCCGGTCAATTCCTTGAGCTCATGTCGCTGCAGCCCGGGAAAAGAATCTGCCTTCGCCTAAAAGGTAAAAGCAAAATACGAGGAACGCTCCAGCTGATACGTGATACTGCGGATACGTACTCATTAAGAGTCTACGTACCCCAACAGTGTGAAAGAAAAGAAAGATCGGTGCTGTCATCGGAATCGATCTCGGCTACACAGAGATGATGGCAACGAGTGAACAGGAACTTCTTGGAACGGATCTGGGAAAGTATTTTTCTGAGATAGCCGATAAAAGAGGAAAAAACAGTGAAGGCCGAAACCGAATGCATGCGCTCTTTCTCAGCCTTCTGAAAAAGACCAGCAAGGACAATCTCGCTAAGGCAGAGCGGATTAGAAAACATAACCTCGGCAGAAAGAAGCAGCGCGCAAGGTACATCCGTGACATCGGAGTTATCAAGACCGTCGTTAACAGAGAACTAAACTTTCTATTTACTCGGAAGACAAATCCGGTCAAGGCCATTGTCGTTGAAGATTTAAGTGCTCGGATGAAGGCTCACTTTTGCAAAAAGTGGAATAGATGGCTGAGCGGCTGGATGCGAGGATACCGGATCAGATATAAAGCAAAGAAACATGGAATAGAAGTAAACGAAGTAAACCCTGCTCACAGTTCACGAGAATGCCCCCGGTGTCACTGCACGGACAAAAAGAACCGACAAGGGGATGTCTTTAAGTGCTCGTATTGCGGATACCACGAACATGCTGACTTGGTTGCTGCGTTAAACATACTCGGCCGTTTAGGTGATAAGGAGATCCGTAAAGGTATGTCTCCATCTCGGGTGAAAGCAGTACGGTCGGCACGTCGGTTGGAAATTATTGAACGATACCGTTACCGACAGGACTTCAGATGAAGCGCGTGTTGTGGACGAATCTCCCCGTTCAGCTTCATCGAAGAGCGAACTGAGAAGTGGTGTACAGGTTTGTACAGCTTCCTGATAACGGAGCCGTAATTGTTTGGTGAAATCAGAATTTCCGCAGCCGAAAAAAACGAAACGGCGCTGAAACGGCGCCTGCGCAAGAACCGCAGAACTGGTCTGCGGTGTTCGTTCCGAAGTTTTCAAACAGTGAGTTAATGTGCTGTTTGATGGAAAAGATCATTCAGTTCCGGATGATCTTTTAAATCCAATTTTCCACGCGTCTGATAACGCTGAAAGCCCAACATAAAGAGGCAGCGTCTGCGGCTGCAGCTCAAAGAGACGGATGTCTGATGGGGCGTAAACTTGGGGCAACGATGCTTGGCTCCGATTCTGTTCACAATGATCTCCTAAATCACGTGCAAATCATAAACACTTCAAAATTGAAAATACGACCGGCAGAAGCAGAAATCTTTTCTAATTATGTCACTTTCATGACACTTCAAAAATAATCAAGTAGTTAGGAAAATCCTTAAGAATGCAACTAATTTTTTTTTGATTTGACAATACGCAGTTATCTTGCGAGACAAGCCAAGAATTCAAAAATTTCTTCCTCAGGATTAACGAGTACAAGCAGTGCGGGTGATTGAAATATTGATCATTCGAGAAAGTCCACGCTAAATATTCCTCATAAGTCCAAGAACTTAAGGCTTTCGGGCATTTATTTGTCCTTTACGCATGTGGACGCTGTGAACGCTCTTCGCTAGAATAGCGAAAATATTATCGTTGTTAACCCTGACAAAAACAAAAAAGGACTGATCGACCGAAATGCATTTTCAAGAGATAAGGCGTGCCGCCGCTCAAGGTACTATCAGCCTGCCTCCTCCCATGGATTCCGAAGGACTGGAAGACTTGGCTGTTTTGAAGTCATGTTTGAAAGTCATTAGAGAACTCTCAGAGTTCCGCTATGCCTTTGCTAAAGATGCAATGGCTGAGACTTTTGCGCCTTTAATGGCTTCTGTAGAAGCCAAAAACGAATTAGAACGACAGGGTTTAAAAGTCTCTTTGAAGGATTATTTCTTGTCTTTGATCCTTAAAGATTTAGAAAATCCGGACATTGTCATCATCGATAACTACATCAATGCTCTGTTCAATAGTGCCGATGCTGCAGCCAACGGCCCAATAACAGTTCAAACCGTTGTAAACGTTGCCAACAGCTTCCCACAGGACAGCATTAACTGGCGGCAAAATCCTCAAACCGATGAGGAACAGATCCTTCTTCAGCCGGATACCTTCCCGGACAGCAAAGCTGTCCAGATTGAATTGGCCAGATGGGAGAAATATTCCAAAGAACTAAGGGACTTGGATCCTTTGGTTCATGCCCTTCTGACGAATCTTTACTTTATGGCGATCTCTCCTTTGAATCGTCATAACGGAAGAGTGACTCAGATCCTTCTGCAGCTCTCCTTAATGGGGCAGAACATCAATTCGCCTGCTCCCTGCCTGATGCTCGGTCGCGCCTTGATGACCAATGCGCACTTCGGCATCGAAGAACGTTTATACGGTTTGAGAACCCGCCAATGGTCTCCGTATCTTCAGTACATGCTGAAGACATTATCCAAAGCAATTCTGCTTTCCGGTGATCTTTTGTCTTCGTTACAGCGTTTATACGCTCAGGCAGAGGCCTACCTGAAGATGATCGGTTTAGCCTCTCATGCTGCATTCCTGCCGGTGATTTTCAAGCATCCGGCTTGCCGTACGGGTGAGTTTTCCAGCATCTTTACAACAAGGCGCCAGGTTGCGAGCCACATTCTGAATGACTTGGCCCGTGCCGGAATCTTAGAAAGAGTTGAAGACGGAAGAGACCGCGTGTTCTACCACACGAGATTAATAGAACTGCTCGAAAGCGAAAACTATAGTTTCTCGCCTCTTCCTGCCTCTATTGATCCCTTCGTTCCTTTATATCAAAAAGGAACGAAGGGCCGAACAAAACGAGAGCCGCTTCCGACACGCGAGGAAACGCTCCCGAAATTCTCCGTTACCGGCGATTAATTCAATTCGAAATTTTTAGCGAATTTCTCCGTGGACTTCCTGATGCTCCACGGAGGTTACTGCGTTCGTCTCTGGATCGACAAAAACCACGGTCGGTTTATGTACTTTCAATTCGTCTCGAGTCATTTGAGCGTAGCTCATGATAATGACCAAATCGCCTTCAGAAACTAAACGAGCAGCCGCTCCGTTTAAACAAATAATACCTGAGCCAGGTTTTCCCGAGATAGCATAAGTGGTTAATCTATTTCCGTTATTAATATCAACGACATCAACTTGTTCGTATTCATTAATACCTGATTGCCTTAAAAGTTCTTCATCAATCGTGATAGAACCAACGTAATTTAAATCTGCCTGAATTACTTTTGCACGATGAATCTTGCTCTTGAGTATCGTTAATAGCATCTATTACATCCCTAAATCTTTCAAAAAGTAAATAAATTATAGTCCTTAGACATGGTCAGAAACATCATTATCAGTAAAAAAATATCCGTCAGAAAAGATGATAGGATATTGTTCGCTAGATCTACATGTTAGGTATTAATAATAATTAATATGTAGAACACATTTGATTGCATATAATTTTATAAATAAACATTTAAATTATTTTTCTCATATACGTAACTAAGATTTAAAGATATAAATAATATATCTATGTATATCAATAAGAAACAAATTTATTAGTTAGACCTCATACTTCTTATTTAAAAGAAGTCATTAATAATTTATTTTTAACGATTTTTAAAGCTATTTTTCGTGTGTCTTAGTACTATAGTTTAACTATTTTATATGGGATATTTAATTATTATTCAAATAGTTAACCATGTTCTACAGAAGTTGAAATATCACTTTAACTAAGAAAAATTCAAGATAGTATATCTATCGGGAGCGACTAGATTTATATATCTAGATAAACGATCTTTAAATACACTAGATATACACTTTCTATGCTGAAAATTCATTTTATCTATCTAACCTAGATAAAATTCCTACATATATCAAATACCAAGAAGAATAGAATTTTTAGTTAAAAAATAAGGTTCTGTTTTAAATACAGAACCTTACTAAAAGTTTTATATTATGTTACAGGATTGTAATTTTCTTTCCAGCGATTCTCGCTAAAAGATTCTTAATTCCACCGGTCTTGAATTTTACGATCAAGACCATATCATCCCCTTCTCCCTGAGTATCAAGGATGACGCCGGGACCAAATTTTTCATGATTAATATTAATGCCTGCTTTATAGGGAGAATTAGAATTCTGTTTAGCACGTATTTTCTGAGTCTGAAGTTTTTCTTTCTTCGTTTCAATAATTCCCTTCGCCCATTCAGGAACATTTGAAGCGAATCTATGACCAGACGGTTTTATAGATCCGCCGTAAGAAGAATTGCGATAAGGACTTGAATAATTTTTGCTCGACCCTGAGCGGCTTCCCCAAGAGTCCTCGTCCTCGACTTCGTAACGAGACTCAAACGGATTTCTGCTCAGCCACTTGAGTGTCTCGCCCGGAATTTCTGTGAGGAAAGAACTTGGATAACTTGAGAACGTTCTGCCCTGCAGCATACGTTCCTCAGCAAGCGTCAAATAAAGTTCCTTTCTTGCACGTGTGATTGCCACATACATCAAACGGCGTTCTTCCTGAAGAGCCTTTTTGTCATTTTTGCTTCGGAAGTGCGGGAACATATCCTCTTCCAAACCGGTAATAAAGACAATGTCGAATTCCAAACCTTTGGAAGCATGTACGGTCATCAGCTGAACAGCGTCTTGTCCTACCTGGGCCTGGTTTTCTCCGGCTTCCAAACTGGCGTGAGAGACGAATCCGGCTAACGCGGAAAGATTCTCAACTGCCGTTCCGTCAGAGTTTTCGGTGTCGATAGCTTCTTCTTTAATAAAGCCTTGAGCTGCAGAAGTTAATTCCTGTAAGTTCTCAATACGCTCACTGCCGTTCGGATCCATTTCGTACATGTTCTTCAATCCGCTCTTCTCAACAGTGAAGTCAACGAAGGCCGGAAGCGGCATCTCATCCTTGGCAACACGCAAGGTATCGATAATCTCCTTGAAAGCTGCAAATTTAGCAGCTGCCGCTCCGCGGATGTACTGCATAGACTCAAATAACGAGATTCCGTTGGTAGTTGCAAAATCCACCAGATTTTCAATAGATTTAGCGCCTATTCCTCGTGCAGGCACATTAACGACTCTCAAAAATGCGGAATCGTCGGAAGGGTTCTCGGCCAAGCGCATGTATGCCATGGCATTTTTAATTTCAGCTCGATCAAAGAATCGCAATCCGCCGTAAACCATGAACGGAATCCCTCGTCTCGTCAACTCTGTTTCGAATAATCGAGACTGAGCATTTGAACGGTAAAGGATGGCAATATCTTTAGGAGAAACACCTTTATCGATGTACTCCTGGATCGTGGAACAGACAAAGCGGGCTTCATCAAAGTCGTTATCCGAACGGTTGGCTCGGATCTTTTCTCCTTTACCGGCGTCCGTCCAAAGGTTTTTGCCCATACGCTCGGAATTATTGGAAATCAAAGCATTAGCAGCATCAAGAATGTTGCCTTGAGAACGATAGTTTTGTTCAAGTCGAATCGGTTCTCTGATTCTGAACTCTTGGACAAATGACATCATGTTGCCGACGTTGGCGCCGCGGAAAGCATAAATCGACTGGTCATCATCGCCGACCGCAAAGACCGCGTTCGGCGGATTTTTTTCACCTAAACCGGCCAAAAGCTTCAGCCATTCATACTGGAGAACGTTGGTGTCCTGAAACTCGTCTACCAAGATAAAACGAAAACGTTCCTGGTAATGATAACGGATCATTTCGTTGCGGCTCAAAAGCTCATAGGCTCTTAAGAGCAGTTCTGCGAAGTCGCAGGCGCCTTCTCTCTGAAGAACAGCTTCGTACATGGCATAAATCTGAATATATGCCTTATCCTTCGAGAACTTTGAATAAACCTCAGACGCGCGCTTGCCTTCTTCTTTGCAGCGGTTGATGAAGTTTTGAACTTCACGAGGCTTGAACTCTTCCGTATCAATACCGTTTGCCTTCATCACGCGTTTGATCACGCCGAGCTGATCGCTCATATCCAAAATGGCAAACGTCGCAGGAAGGCCGGCTTCCTGATGATGCAGACGCAGTAAACGATTGCATAAACCATGGAAGGTGCCGACCCACATAGCACGCGGGTTGATCGGAATCATGTTCTGCAGGCGAGCCAGCATTTCTTTAGCGGCCTTATTGGTGAAGGTCACCGCAAGAATCTCGCTCGGATGAGCCATATTCTGTTGAAGCAGGTAGGCAATGCGGCTTGTTAAGACGCGCGTTTTCCCCGAACCGGCGCCTGCAAGAATCAATGCGGACTTGGGTTCGGCAGTCACTGCCTGGGCTTGTTGCTTATTAAGCGATTCAGTAATGGATTGCATTCTTTTCTTCTCATCCAAAGGAGTGAGAAGTCTAGCAAACGCATCTGCACGTTGCAGGCGCAGTGACGAACACTTACGACTTAGTGAACCTCAATACTTTCATTGCACTTAAACCTTGCAAACGGTTTAAAAATAAACCTTTTGCTTAATTAGATCTTTGCCTCTATCCTTGAAAACGTGAGTTTTTGATCTATCACTTGGATCTCCATTTTGGTTTGGAGCTCACTGCTATCCTCGCTAGTATCAATTGTCATTGCTTCTGGTGACAGCATCCTTCCAAAAGCTTGTATCGTCAAACGACAACTCTTATTAAAATTAAAAGAATCTAAAGACTTGATCGAGTCCAACCCCAATTCATTTAAATAAGTGTTGCACCTTATGGGGTCAGTTCATTAGACGGTCATTCTGTGCTGTCGTGTAACAAAAACCAAATTAATCAGTGTTGTTATGCATAAACAATTTCTATCTAACCTATATAACTTAAAGGATTAGTTATGAGGAACCCTTTAAATGCAGGCGCCCAAGTTAACGTTACCTCCCCTCTATTTGACGAAAATAAGAACTATTTATACTCAAACTTAGAATTAACGCCAAATGTATTTGCTCACATTGCCATGTCCTTGTGTCGTGGCACTCAACGTTCAAGAGGTGACGTAATTACGGGGGTAGTTGTATATCACCAAACCCATGGTGGAATAACCGCTGGGAACGAATACATTTCTACTTTTAAAAAGGCAACCAAAATTCTTCGTAATAAAGGGTTGTTAAAGAATCTTGGGTACGGACAATGGCTCTTTAAATCTGAAGCGAATGAAACAAGCTTAGAGCTTGATTCGTACGTCACAAAAGAAGAAGACAGTCAGATTCCAATTGACGAAACATTAGGAACTGGGAACGAAACGGTTTATGTCTATTACTACGATGCATATAGACAGTTAGCGGAAACCAGAGGTCAGAAGCATTGGCCTTGCAAAGTAGGAATGACTTCCCAACAAACTATTTCTCGTATTTTCTCTCAAACTGGGACTGCCTACCCAGAAAGCCCGCACATCGCCATTGAGTTTAAGTGCAATGACGCAAAGGGACTGGAGAATGCCTTTCACTCTGTACTATCTTTCAGAAAAAGAAAAGTTGAATCGGCGCCCGGTAACGAGTGGTACTACACAACACTGGAAGAGCTGAAAGAAATCTTCGAATTTGTGTTAAATGGGACTGAACCAATCTCTGAATTGAGAAAACCAGAAGGAAATGATGAGGACTATTCGATCTGAGCTTTCAAGTAGAAATTTAATGATTCCATTATCAACTAAGGCATTTCCATAATAGATGTGAAGCTCTGACCTTTTCTAGGACATCCTCCTTACTCTTAAAGTGGGCTATTGAGAAACTCTAGGTTTGTCTTTAGACACAAGGGGATTGAAGATTGCAATTCAAGTTAATCCTTCCCATTCAATGATTGAAATTTTTTAATTCTGGAAATCCTTCCTTGGGTTTACTCTGATCGTCTAGATGGCAAAGCCCAAAAAGTGAAACTGCGCGCAAAGGTATGACAGTCCACATACAAAACAACGGCCAATGCTTACTGCAAAACCGAAACCTCTCGCTCCATCACCTATAATTGACACATTTTCCAGCTTCTTTAACTTAAAGAACTCTCATGAGAGAAACATACGATCCGGCGGAGGTTGAATCCGTCCAGCAGGCCCACTGGCGTGCTAAAGATATCTACCGTGCCGTCGAACACGCACTCGACGCTAACGGTAACGAAAAACCGAAATTCTATGTTTGCCCGATGCTTCCGTACCCAAGCGGAAAACTGCATATGGGTCACGTTCGCAACTACACCTTAAATGACGTCCTCTACCGCTATTTGCGTATGCGCGGCATGAACGTCATGACCCCGATGGGCTGGGACTCCTTCGGCCTGCCAGCTGAAAACGCTGCCATCGCTAAAAAAGTGGCACCGGCCAAATGGACGTACGCCAACATCGCCGACATGAAGGCTCAGATGGAGCCGCTCGGCCTCGCCTTCGACTGGTCTCGCGAAGTCACGACCTGCAAGCCCGACTACTACCGCTGGAATCAGTGGATGTTCCTGAAAATGCTCGAAAAAGGCGTTGCCTACCGCAAGACCCAGACAGTGAACTGGGACCCGGTCGACCACACCGTTTTGGCCAACGAACAGGTGATTGAAGGACGCGGCTGGCGAAGCGGCGCCATCGTTGAAAAACGTGAGATTCCCGGTTACTACCTCGGAATTACTCAGTACGCAGAAGAACTTCTGAAAGACCTCGACCAGCTTCAGGGCTGGCCCGAACAGGTCCGCCGTATGCAGGAACACTGGATCGGCAAGTCATACGGTGTCAACCTTGCCTTCCCGTACGAACTCGACGGTGAAAAGAAACAACTTCGTGTTTACACGACACGTCCTGACACGATCATGGGCGTCACGTTCGCTGCCATCGCTGCCGAGCATCCGCTTGCGCTCCGTTTGGCAAAAGACAAACCCGAACTTCAGGCCTTCATCGATGAATGCCGCAAAGGCTCCGTTTCCGAAGCCGATATGGCCACAATGGAGAAGAAAGGCGTTCCGACAGGCTTCTGCGTCAAGCATCCGCTCACCGGCGCCGACGTTCCCGTTTGGATCGGCAACTATGTATTAATGACCTATGGTGAAGGCGCTGTGATGGGCGTTCCGGCTCATGACGAACGCGATTTCGCTTTCGCCCTCAAGTACGGCCTGCCCATCAAACAAGTCATCGGCAAAAAAGGCGAAGTCTTCGATGACAAAGTTTGGCACGAATGGTACGGCGAAAAAGAAGGCACCTTCTGCGTCAATTCCGGCAAATATGACGGAATGGATTTCGAACAGGCTCGCGACGCCGTCGCTAAAGATCTGGAAGCTCTCGGCTTAGGCAAACTTCAGGTTCAGTATCGTCTGCGTGACTGGAGTATTTCCCGTCAGCGTTACTGGGGCACACCGATCCCGATGATCAACTGCCCGCACTGCGGCCCGGTTCCCGTTCCTGAAAAAGACCTGCCTGTCATCCTGCCCGAAGACTTAATCCCGGACGGCTCTGGCAACCCCTTGAATCAGGACGAAGCCTTCCTTAACTGCAAGTGTCCGAAGTGCGGCGGAGACGCTAAACGCGAAACCGACACGATGGACACCTTCGTCGATTCCAGCTGGTATTACATGCGCTATTGCTCGCCCGACTGTGAAACTTCCATGGTCGACGAACGCAATGACTACTGGATGGCTATGGACCAGTATATCGGCGGTATCGAACACGCCGTGCTTCACCTGCTCTACGCCCGCTTCTGGACCAAAGTCATGCGCGACTTGGGCCTCGTCAAATTTGACGAACCCTTCAAGCGCCTCTTCACTCAGGGCATGCTCACGGCTGAATGCTTCTACCGCGAACTCCCCGACGGAAGAAAACGTTGGTTCTACCCGAGCGAACTCGATATCGTTTATGACGCCAAGGGCAGAATCGAGAAGATCACTGCAAAGGAAGACGGTCTGCCCGTCAAATCTGGCGGCATCGAAAAGATGTCCAAGTCGAAGAACAACGTTGTGGAACCGTCTGCCATCATCGGCAAGTTCGGTGCCGACACTGCCCGCGCGTTCGTGATGTTTGCAGGACCTCCCGACCAGAGCGCAGCCTGGAGCAATTCTGGAGCCGAAGGTACGTTCCGCTTCATGAGAAGACTCTGGAACTTCGGATTCACACATCAGGATGTCATTAAAGAAAATGTCAAACTGGATGTCGCCAAACTGAATCATGAAGAAAAGGCTGTTCGCCGCGATATTTACACGGCGCTCAAACAGGCTGAATTCGACTTAGACCGCATGCAGTACAACACCGTTGTCTCGGCTGCCATGAAGATGCTCAATTCCCTTGATACCCTCAAGGACAACACATCCGAAGGCACACGCGCCGTGATCAACGAAGGCATGTCCATCCTGCTTCGCACGCTCTACCCGATCGCTCCGCACATCACGGCTCAGCTTTTTGAAGACCTGGGCTACGATCAGCGTTTCGGCACTTCCATCGTCGACGCTCCCTGGCCGAAGATTGACGCTCAGGCTATGGTTGCCGATGAAGTGAAGTATGTGATTCAGATTAACGGCAAACTGCGCGGAGAAATCAACGTTCCGGCCGAAACACCGAAATCTGAAATCGAAGCAGCTGCCCTGGCCAACCCTGACGCACAGCGATTTATTGACGGCAAACCTGTCCGTAAGATCATTGTTGTGCCAAAGAAATTGGTCAACATTGTGGTCTGATAAGGCTTAATTCCTCAGGCCCTCTTAGGGCCTGAGGTTTCATTCTTTTTGTTTTACTGGGTGCTTATGAATTACATAGGACTGACTCGCCGCAGTTTCATTCTCGGTCTTTCGGCCCTCGGCCTGAGTGGCTGCGGATGGCATCTGCGCGGCAAGCAAAACGTTCCTTTCAAGACGATCTATATTGCTCTTGGCGAGAACTCTGCGGTTCGGGCAACCATCCGCCGCAACCTTGAAGCCCAAACGGAAGTCAAAGTTGTCAATGACCGCAAAGAAGCCGAGGCGATTTTTGAGTTGCTCGGGCAGTCCCGCGGCTCCAATGTCTTGGCTTACAACTCAGACGGTCGAGCCCGTATCTACAGTCTGCGTTTAACGAATACATTCAGAGTCGTTCTGCAAAACGGTGTAGAACTTCTGCCCACGACCACGGTCAGCGCTACCCGCGAATTGATTCGCGACGAAAGTGACGAAAACGGCCGCGCAAATCAGGAAAGACTGCTTTATGAAGAAATGGAGCAGTCCTGTATCCATCAAATGGTCAACCGTATGACTCACATCTCCGAAGAAGCTGTCCAAAAAGGTATGCATGAGCTGGAGTAGTCTTCTTGCACAAAAATTAAGGCCCGACGAAAACGGTAATCTTCCTCGGCTTTGGTTTTTATTGGGCTCGGAACCCCTGCTGGCCATCGAGGCTCAGGATGCTATCCGAGACGCTGCTTTTAAAGCAGGTTATTCCGAACGCAAATCTTTTGTTTTTGAAGGCAACGCCGATTACTCGCCTCTTTACGAAGCACTCGGCGACCAGAGCCTTTTCGGCGAAAAAAATCTGATTGAGGTTGTTTTCCCCAGAGCAACGATCGGTAAAAACGGTCCTGCGGCTGTAGAAGCTGTTATTGAGCACGCCGACGAAGACAAGATGGTCGTTGTCTCGCTTTTTGATTACGATTGGACCGCAACGAAAAAAGACTGGTTCAATCACCTCATGAAATCGTCGGTTTGTATCCGCACGGATCCGATTGACCGTAACGCCCTGCCGCGCTGGATTACGGAGCGTGCCAAAGAGAAAAACGGCCAAACGCTCACGCCTGAAGCCGCAAATCTCATCGCTGAAAGAACCGAAGGGAATCTTTTGGCGACGTCTCAGGAAATTCAGAAACTCGCCCTGCTCGTCAACAAGCCGGAAATTGATGTCAGCGATGTGCTCGACGCCGTTTCCGACGTTTCTCGTTTTGATCAGGAATCGCTATTTCTTGCGATGCTTGAAGGCGATGCCGGACAGGTGTCCAAAATTATCGATTCCCTGCAAGGGGAAAACGTTCAAATTCCTTCTTTTCTCTGGATGCTGACGGATGTCGTTCGCAATCTGCTTTTGCTTAATCGAGGATTTGCCGTCAGAACATTCGGACTCTCAGAGGCCCATCGCAGTGCGCTCAACCGCGCATCTCGCCGTGCCAATCCTAAACTCCTTGAATTGATGCTTCATCGCCTAAGCGATGTAGATCGTATGAGTAAGGGGCTCTTTGTCGAAAGCAGTGACGGAGACGCCTGGCAGGAATTAAAGGCTGTCTGTCTCATGCTCTCACTAAAAAGGAAGTAATAATCTATGGTATCTACGAACGTCAGCCAAACGGCTCACGACAAAATCGCCGTCATCGGCAAAAAGGCACGCGCTGCTTCTTTGATCATGGCTAAAGCCTCCTCCAAACAGAAAAACAATGTTCTTCTGACTTTGACGGATTTGCTCGGCAAGAATCTAGAAGATCTTTTAAAGGCAAATAACCTGGACATCGTCGAGGCAGAAAAGAATGGTCTTTCTAAAGCCTTTATTGATCGTCTGACCATTTCTGTAGACACCGTTGCCCAGATGGCTGCCGGACTTCGTCAGATCGCCTCTTTGAGAGACCCGATCGGCGAAATCACCGATGTTCGTCCGCAGCCGAGCGGCATTGAAGTCGGCAAAATGCGCGTGCCCCTCGGCGTGGTTGCCATTATTTACGAGTCCCGCCCGAACGTCACAATTGATGCAGCTGCCCTTTGTTTGAAGAGCGGCAACGCTGCCGTGCTCCGCGGAGGCTCCGATGCCAAACATTCCAACGCTTTCTTAGCAGGCCTTATTCAGCAGGCACTCTCGGAAAACAGCATTACCTCCGACGCAGTTCAGATCATCACGGACCCGGACCGCGATTTGGTAGGCGAATTGATTACCGCCCGCGAATACATCGATGTGTTGATTCCCCGCGGCGGCAAGGGCTTGATCTCCCGCTTGATGCAGGAAGCAACCGTTCCGATGATCAAGCATCTCGATGGCATCTGCCATACCTACGTGGATGAAAGCGCCGATATCGATATGGCAGTCGCCGTCTGCGACAATGCCAAAACGCAGCGCTATTCTCCCTGCAACGCCATGGAAACGCTGCTGGTCAACCGAAAAATTGCCGGAACGTTCCTGCCGAAGATCGGCGCGATCTATTTCAAGAAAGGCGTGGAGCTTCGCTGCGATCAGGCTTCTAAAGCCATCCTGGAAAATTTCGGTCCGGTTAAAGACGTAACAGAAGCCGACTGGTCCGAAGAATACAACGCTCCGGTACTTTCGATTAAGGTCGTTGACGCCCTGGAAGAAGCCATTGACCATATCAACACGTATAGTTCTCACCACACGGATGCCATCATTACCAACAATCTTGAGCATTCCGAAAGATTCCTGCGCGAAGTCGATTCTTCTTCTGTCATGCTCAATACCTCCACACGTTTTGCAGACGGATTTGAATACGGTTTGGGTGCCGAAATCGGCATCTCGACAGACAAAATCCATGCTCGCGGACCGGTGGGACTAGAAGGCTTAACCAGTCAAAAATATGTTGTTTTCGGCCACGGTGAACTTCGCAAGTAAGATTTTCCTTGTGGTAAACCATCTTACGGCCGCAAGCCGAAAGGCCTACAATTCAATTCAAATGAAGAAGGAATTCTTGTGAATACTTTGCTTAAACCTTTTTACGCAGTCGTCCCTCTCTCTTTAGAAGAGCTCTTCGCTGAGGAACTTAAAAAGCTCGGTATTGAAAAATTCCGTTTAGAGAAAGGCGGCTGCTGGTTCGGCGCAGAAATGAGCCAAATGATGCAGGTTAACCTTTGGACTCGTTACGCCTCGAGAATTCTCTTGAAAGTAGCCGAAGGTCCCTATCGCACGGAAGAAGATATCTATAAATTAGCTAAATCCTTCCGCTGGGAACAGTATTTCACGCCTAAAAACACCTTCAAAATCGAACTTTCTTCCCGCCGCTCCCCGCTCAAAAGCGTCGCTTTTACGGCCCTTCGCGTCAAAGACGCCGTCTGCGATTATTTTCGTGAGACCGACGGTCAGCGACCGGACGTAGAAAAGCACGACCCGGACATTCGAATCTATGTCCACTTAACGGACAAGAGCTGCATTATTTATTTAGACACCTCTGGTGAATCTCTCTTTAAGCGCGGCTGGCGCGAAGCTAAAGGCGAAGCCCCGCTGAAAGAAAATCTTGCTGCCGGTCTTCTCGGACTTGCCGGCTGGACACCGGACAAACCGCTGCAGGATCCTTTCTGCGGCTCGGGCACCATCGCCATCGAGGCGGCCCTCATCGCCAAAAACCGGGCGCCGGGCCTCAACCGGGCCTTTTCCGCCCAGAAGTGGCGTTGGCTGGACAGCGGGCTGTGGCTCCAGGCCGCCGGCGAGGCCATGGACGGCGAGTATGACGGGGCATACGACATCTGGGGTGGGGACATCGACCCCAAGGCAGTGGCCATCGCCCGGGCCAACGCGGAGAAGGCGGATGTGGAGGACGTGGTCCGCTTCGAGGTGGCGGACGCCGCCGCCTTCCGCCGGGACGCGCCCTATGGCCGGGTGGTCACCAACCCGCCCTATGGGGAGCGCATCCTGGAGAAGCGGG
>OATT01001149.1_pt1 | contig 15757 bp, 14 predicted proteins | sample 1476071 | NCBI WGS metagenome assembly OATT01 (sample SAMEA2579989, study PRJEB22360) | human gut metagenome | biome: human gut; feature: human-associated habitat; material: faeces | place: Denmark | collected 2008/2010 | reverse complement strand
AGTTAAGATGAGGAAAACCTCATTTTAACTTGTACTAAATCTTGACATAGGACCAAAACCGTTGGTTCAAATAAGTGGTAAAAGGGTTTTATTTGCCCCTAATTTGATTCGGCAAATTAATATCACCCGAATGCTTGAGCAGATTATGCTGGATTATAAAATAAAGCGGGCGGCAATTGGAGATGAGTATGAATCTTATTTAAGAAATAAATTGTCACAGTCTTCCTTATGGAATGTCTATGCAGATAAAATAGAATTTAAATCATCTTTAGGAAATACAGATTTTGATGTTATAGCTTTATTTGATAATCATGTTGTGATAGTTGAAATAAAGCATCTGGTGACGCCTTACGATCCCAAACGTTACTATGAAGACCGCCAAGAGATAAAGAAGGCCATAAAACAGCTTAAACTAAGGAAGCAAGTTTTATTAAGGGATTGGGCCTTGATTAGAGATATAACTAATGGATTTCTTCCTCCTGAACCTTATCCGGAAGAACGGATTATTCAATTGGTCTGTACGAATATAGATAGCTTCACATCGCTGGAAATTGATGGCATAAGAATTGTTGATGAGTGCGTTCTAATCAGGTTTTTTTCTGACAATGGCCAGTATGTAAAGATATGGAGTGGGTCGAAGATTTATAAAAAAGAGAAAATATGGGAAGATAGCCAACCAACCATCGATGATTTCAAGAGATATATTGCTTCTCCGACTGCGGTGAAATGGTATAGGGAGGTTGTAAAAAGAAAAAATATAACAATACCAAGATATGGAGAAAGAGAATATCTTGGCACGGTAAATTATATTTTAGATGAAGATATAGTAAAATTTGATAGACAGATATAAAGCCCAGCCTGTGTTTTGCAGATGATAGCGCTGGGGGATATAAGCACCAGAATCTGTTTCCATGAGGGGCGCAGGAAGCATATTGCTTCTGGCCACACTAATCAGAAGTGCCCCTATTGTAAAACGCCGCCTCGTTTTTCGGGATGGCGTTGTTGGTAAGGTTGGCAACTCTGTACCTAGTAGTGATTTTTATTCCCAGATCAAACTATACTTTTGACTATCTCTTTATAAGTTCTTATATGCCGGTATAGCCTGTATTTACAGGCTTCCCGGCGTTTTGTTTGCCCGCCATGGGCGGGCTCTAACGGGTGAAGGTCCCGAGTGCACCCGGATAGTGGGAAGCACATAGCTTAACAGCAAGGGTGTCCATCGTGAGGTGGAATCTGAAGGAAGCTGTAGGCAAACCTTTGGTCCGACGGACAGAAATCACATATAAGGCTGGGTTCCGAGAGATAAGCCTGCAAAAGAGGGCAAAGTCTAATAACTATCACATTTGTAGGAACAAAGTAGATGTGGCGGATATATGAAGGGAAAGAGCACGCACCTTAAGCGGGGAGGTCTCACAGGCGGCAATAGAAGCTGTAGTAACAACGAACTGTGAGAAGTCAGCGGAACCCATAGTAGCAAAGAAGTTCCTGTAATGGGAATGGAGTGAAGGGGTGAACATTCAATCAGTTGAAGTAGGTTCCGACTTGTAGCTAATGCAACACCTGTCGATAACGTCAAAGGTGGCAGAAGCAAACGGGACAGAAAGGAAACAACGCATGGAAACAAGTAGTCTCATGGAGCAGATATTAAGTAAAGACAATCTAAACACAGCGTATCTGCAAGTCGTAAGAAATAAAGGTGCCGCGGGAGTGGACGGAATGGAGTACACGGAGCTGGCAGAATACCTTTTGGAGAACGGCGAAATAATAAAGGAACAGATGCGGACAAGGAAATATAAGGCGCAACCAGTAAGGCGAGTGGAGATACCTAAGCCAGACGGAGGAATCAGAAAACTAGGAGTTCCGACAGTAGTGGATAGATTTGTGCAACAGGCAGTTGCACAGGTACTAAGCCCAATCTTTGAGGAAGAATTTCATGAACACAGTTACGGATTTCGCCCGAATCGAAGTGCCCAGCAGGCAGTGGTGAAAGCATTAGAAATGATGAATGACGGACACAACTGGATAGTGGACATAGACCTTGAAAAGTTCTTTGATACAGTGAATCATGATAAGTTGATGACAATAGTAGGAAGAACAATTAAAGATGGAGATGTAATCTCTATCTTGCGAAAGTTCTTAGTCAGCGGAATCATGATAGAAGAGGAATATGAGGAATCCATAATAGGAACACCTCAAGGAGGAAATATCTCACCATTATTATCGAATATCATGTTGAACGAACTGGACAAGGAAATGGAAGAAAGAGGGCTGGACTTTGTGAGGTACGCAGACGACTGTATAATAATGGTCGGAAGTGAGCAGGCAGCGAACAGAGTAATGAAAAGTATATCTGGATTCATCGAAGAGAAACTTGGACTGAAAGTAAATGCCACAAAGAGCAGAGTAGGAAAACCAAAGCACTTGAAATATCTGGGCTACGGATTTTATTATGATACGTTTGCGAAACAGTATAAGGCTAGACCACACGCCAAAGCAGTAGCGAAGTTTAAGGCAAGAATGAGACAACTCACCTGCCGTAGTTGGGGAGTTAGTAACAGTGTGAAAGTGCAGAAACTGAATCAGCTGATACGAGGCTGGATTAATTATTTCAAAATCGGAAGTATGAAGAGTTTATGTGCAGAATTAGATAACAACATACGATATAGACTGCGGATGTGTATCTGGAAACATTGGAAAACGCCAAAGAACAGAGCAAAGAACCTTATAAAGCTGGGAATACCAGCATGGTCAGCCTGGAAAACAGCATACATAAGCGGATATGCGAAAGTATGTAGAAGCTGGGATGTGCACCAAACAATTAGCAATGCCCGCCTCGAAGAATTCGGATTGATATCCATGAAAGACTATTACGTGAAACGAATAACATGTTAAGTTGATTGAACCGCCGTGTACCGGACGGTACGCCAGACTGTCTAACGATTACGAAAAATGATATAATGAAGGTACAAATTCCAGTATAGGGGGTTCCGAGTTATGGCATATATTGTAGGAATAGACCGATATCAATCTCAAATGGTTACAACTTCTCTTGATGAAATGATTTCCGAGGATAATTCAGTACGTGTTATAGATGCTTACGTTGGTTCCCTTGAATTAAGTGAATTGGGATTTATTGAGTATAGTGGAACAAACAAAGGTCAAGCTCCATACCGCAGGTCAGATCTATTAAAGCTTCACATCTATGGATATCTCAATAAAATCAGATCAAGTAGATCCTTGGAAATAGAAACAAAAAGAAATTTAGAACTCATGTGGCTTGTGAATACGATAACACCAGATCATGGAACCATTGCGAGGTTTGTTAAGGAAAATAAAGATGCCTTTCATAGCGTATTAAGGAACCTAACTCTTATACTTAAAGGCTGGGGATTAATTGACGGCCAATTAATCGCAATCGACGGAACTAAGATCCGGGCTCAGAACAGCAAACATAATTGTATTACTTGAAGTGGATTAGATAAAAAAATTGAATATGCAGATGCTCAGATTAATGCATATCTGATGGCTATAGAAAAAGATGATACTGATAATGAGGCTTTTAAAGAAAAACTTCAAACGTATCAAGAATTAAAAGAGCAATACTATGCACAGAAAAATGAGTTAAAATGTGAAGGTCTGGAACAGAAGAGCTTAACTGACAAAGATTCTCGACGGATGAAAAACAATGGTTCTCTGGATATTTGCTATAATGTACAATCAGCTGTAGATTCTAAAAATCATTTTGTGATCGATGTAGTTACAACAAATGATATAAATGATCAAAATCAATTATACAGCATGGCAAAAAATGCATCTGAATTGCTGGAGATAGATAATCCTACGGTTATAGCAGATACCGGTTATTACAACGGATCAGCAATCAAAAATTGCATTGATGATGGCATGACTGTTTATATTAAAAAGGCTAAGGCTAATAATAAAACAAAAGACAATGAATTTCGCAAAGAAAAGTTTGTATATAAAGCAGAAACAGATATTTATATTTGCCCATCAGGGAAAGAAATGCACTTTTTTGAAAATACATCGAAAAACGGATTAAAATATCGAAAATATAAGTGTAAAGGCTGTGGATCATGTAACTATAAAAACTCGTGTACAAGTTCAGTAAGTAGACGTACTTTGCAACGTTGGGAACATGAAGATATATTAGAATCAGTTTATGCAGACACTTGGAATAATAATGATATTTATAAACAACGGAGATGTATTGTAGAACATCCTTTTGGAACTGTAAAGCGTTCACTAGGGTATAGCTACTTTCTGAGACGAGAAATGGAGAATGTAGATGCAGAAACAGCATCAATGTTTATCGCTTATAATTTTAAGCGATTACTTACTATGTTTTCAACCAGAAAACTTCTGGAAATGCTGGGATAAGAATAGTAAAAATGAACTTAATTATAGTGCTTTAAATGCGGAATACGTTAAAACAAAAGGAAAAGCATCGTACATCTAGACTGAAAACCTTATCGTTAGACAGTCTGACGCACGGTGGTGTGAGAGGTCGGTAGGTGAAATAATCACCTACCTCCTACTCGATTCGTATCGGAAGATATTCTTAAATCTTCTCATATCCCCTCATGTTTCAGTGTTCAAAGGTAGTAGAAAGAGTAGTAAAACCTCTATTTACTACTGCGCAATCAACCGTTCCATTTTCGCTAATGCACTGTCAGAAGTGGCATGAGCATAATAGTTCAACGTCATGTTGATGTTGGAATGTCCCATGATATACTGTAATGCTTCCTCATGGCACTTGTACTATAATTAATAAATTTAGTTATAATTATTTACAACTTGAGAGTTTTACTATTCGATAAATCTAAAGTAACGGTCGCTGTTTCAAAGTGTATTTCATATACTATCAGTGATTTCCAACCATATTCTATTGTTTCTCGATAATCAGGTATCTTCTCGCAAAAACAATCTGCCAAATCAAAAATAGTTTTTTTACTCTTGATAGCAGTTCCTCTCGCTTTTATATGCTCGTTTTCTTTTTTTGGAATTGTTGTAAAGGCAACATTCTGATTTTGTTTCATTTCTTTTACTTTGACGTTATTTTTAAATGTTGCAAAGTATACAATATTATTTTCGGGATTGAAATAATAATTGACAACTCTAACATTTGGAATGCCGTCTGTTCCGATAGTTGCCAACGCAAGGTCAGTCTGTTCTGCCATCATTTTTTGAAATTCTTTTAGTGTATCCATAGAAATCCTCCTTTTATTATTGATACATGATTAGTATAATATAAAAAGGTATCAGAACATGACTCCATTTAACGAAATAAGGAGGTTTAAACAAATGCGTAAATCAACACGATTGAATGACATGATGATTTTTTTAAATGATAAAAGTTTTTTTAACTTGAAAGATATTATGCAAGAGTACGGAATATCTAAAAGTACAGCAATTCGAGATATACAATCTTTAGAAGAAATCGGTATGCCCATATTTTCGGAAACTGGAAGAAATGGACGTTATGGGATTTTGAAAAACAGACTTCTTTCACCAATTATTTTTACTGTTGATGAAATGTATGCTTTGTATTTTGCTATGCTAACTTTAAACGCTTATGAATCGACTCCTTTTCATTTAAGTATTGAAAAGTTAAAGATAAAGTTTGAAACTTGCTTGTCTGATGAACTTATTAATACTATTAATAAGATGGAACATACATTAAGCCTTGAGGGGACTAAGCATTATAATAGCAGCCCTTTACTAAAAGATATTTTAGAAATGGCAGTAAAAGATACGGTGTGCTGTATCTCTTATAAAAAAGGCGAATTCGTATCAGAAGTACAAGTGCAGTTTTTTAATATATCTTCATCTTTTGGACAATGGTATGTTACAGGTTTTAATCATGACAGGCAAAGAGTTCAAGTTTTCCGTTGTGATAAAATTATTGATATTTCAGAAAGTGAGTGCTATATACCGAAGCCAAGGCAAGAACTTCTAAATCGTTCGACAAACATATTTAAGTCTGAAAATGCTACAGATTTTGAAGTTCAAATATTAGATAAAGGAGTGGATTTATTTTATAAAGAAAATTATCCCTCAATGGAATTAGTCAAATATGATGGACAATATAAAATAAAAGGATTTTACAACGTAGGGGAAGAAAGATTTATTGCTGATTATTTACTTTCATATGGAAAATTGATTAAGTCTATCTATCCAGAGCATTTAAAAAAACTTGTATCGAAACGAGCAAAAGAATTGTACCAATATTACGATAATCTATAAAAATAAGGCATATAATTTTATGTGTTTGTATGCTTATGAATGTATTTTACAATCTTCCAGTTGCTATCCTTATGTAGTACAAGTTCAAACTGTGATATCTACGTTGTCTTTGTCTGATTATCAATGAATTTCACGGCAACTTTGACTTTCACATTATTCTCATGGCAATAAAATCCCCCTTTATTCCTCTTGATTATCTCAAAACAGTAAAGAAAAAGTCCTGTCAAGAGCCTTGCCACCATAGGTGGTGCTTGCACTCTTGATCGGACTTTTTGTTTGCTGTATCTTCTGTGAGAGGATAAAGGCTATTCATCTTCATCATCAAAATTCATATTTACAATAACCTTGCCTTTGCCGAATTGAACATACGGGTTCATGTGGACAAAATGATTATGTGAGGAAGAACCCACAGTATATCATGGGGCATTAAAATATCAGTATCACTATGAACTGGTATGCTCATGCGTCCATAGATACGGCAAAATCAGAGGTTCAGCGTCTAATTGCATAAGAAGTATTTACCACGATTTTAACCACGTTTGATAGGAAAAATATAAGAAGTTAGACCTTGATATGTGAGGTTTACCACTAATACAAAATGCCCGAATAGCTGATAAAATGGGGCTATTCGGACATTTGAGAAGATATGAAAAGATAAGGAAAAAGACATATATAATTTATGTTAAATGATATATCATTTTTCTAAAAAACTTATGGATGGAGTGGTCAAAAATATAATTGATAATATGAGTTTAGATAATAATCCAATTACCTTATCATTTGATGAATATGTAGATATGAATTACCTACATGGATGTAAATCTCCTAAAGAAATATATGGTTACTTAAAATCTATTGATCTTGCTAAACTAAGTTTACCATTACATTATCTATATCTTTTGTTAGAGTTTGATAAAATGACTATATTCAAAGATCAAAATCTAATGTTAAAAATTTCAGAGGCATTGAAACTAGAAAAGGAAGATGAAGAAAATGGATACAGTTATTTAATAATTAGAAAAATTTTAAGTAATTGTATTGAAGACTAAAGCATGAATTTTATATAAAACATTTATATTATATTGGCATAATCATTTAAATAATTGGTATTTTCTATTTATATAATTGATTATGTATATTTTATGATGTATATTCTATCTATATAAAGTATTACATTTTATAATTCATTCTCAAATGTTTTGTTTTTAGGTAAAATATATTAAACAAAACAGAGGAGAATATATATGATTGTTGATTATAAGGCGATAGGTAAAAGAATTAAAATAGCAAGAATCCGTAAGGGGATTAGTCAGGAAGAAACTGCTGAATTAAGTAGTATTTCATCAAGACATATGAGCAATATAGAAACAGGTAGAACTAAGCCAAGTTTACCAACATTAATAGCTATTGCAAATGCATTAGATACATCAGTAGATTATTTCTTATGTGATAATGTTGTCAAGTCAGGATATGTGTTTAAAGACGAAGCAAACAAATTATTTTCAGATTGTGATGACTATGAAATGAGAATAATTATGAATATTATCTCGGCTACTAAAGAATCTTTAAGACAAGAAATTGATATTAGAAAGAGGTTATTTGAAAATTAAGTGATACTATAATTTTGTATTATAAAGAGAATAAAGGTATATCAAATATAAGTATAATATCGAATAATATTTTTAAAATATTAATAGAAAATGAATAATAGAAATAAATCACTATGTAATATTGAATAGCAAAAAGTATATATGTTTTACAATAATAATTATCAAAATAACACTTTTAGTAATATCCATTAAACAATTTATATTTTGATATGGTATTAAATTAGAAACAAAAACTGTTTTATTATTGGTTGAAAATGCAAAGTATATATTTTGAGTTTCTGTAAAATTTTAAAAAGTCCTTTATTTATAAGAAGAATAGGGGAATGATAGTAAACAATATTGAAAGATTGTAAAAGTGTTGATATAGCTAAAAATGGTAGGAATTGAAAATTAAAAAATACCGCAACTCAAGATATATATTGATTGATAAAAATGTTTATTTATATTATAATATCAGAATATCGGAGGTGGAAATTATGAAAAATTTTTATGACAATTGCCAAGTTTTCACACCGGATAAAATTGTGGATAAAACGTTAGATATTGTTAAATATAAGAATAATCTTTATGGAAAAAAAGTATTAGAAAACTCTTGTGGTGATGGCCAATTTTTACAAAAAATTGCAGAAAGATATATATTAGATTGTTTAAAAAAAGGAATGTGGATGGATGATATTTCAAAAGGATTAGAGAATGATTTATATGGTGTTGAAATTGATGAAAAACATTATTTTACATGCATGAGTAATTTAGAAAAATTGAGAAATAAATATAATTTACCAAAAGTAAAATGGAACATTTTTTTAGGTGACTGCCTTAGAAGTCATTTTAACATTAAATTTGATTTTGTTATAGGCAATCCACCATATATAACTTATTCTGATTTAGATATTGATACAAGAAAATTTATCAAGGAAAAATATCAATCGTGTAAATTAGGAAAACCAGATTATTATTATGCTTTTATTGAGAGTTCTATAGATAACTTATCTGAAAATGGTTCTTTAGCTTATTTGATTCCTAATAATATCTTTAAAAATAAATTTGCTTGCACAATTAGGGAGTTTATGAAGCCATATCTGACTGATATTTATGATTATGATGGGGAAAAATTATTTAAAAATAGATTGACCACTTCATCAATTATAATATGTAAGAAAGCAGAAAATCCGTCTTATATAAATTATTTTAATATCCCTTTATCTTATAAAGACAAATTTGAAAAAAAAGATTTAACAAATAAGTGGATTTTTTCAAATGTGGTCGATAATAAACAATTCAAGTTTGGTGATTTTTTTAAAGTTTCAGTTGCAATAGCAACTTTATGTAATGAAGCATTTGTAATAGAAAATTATCAATATCAGAAAACAAATATTTTAGTCGAAGGAATTCCTATTGAATGTGATGCTGTTAGAAAATGTGCAAGTCCCAGATCTTTAACCTTAAATAGAAAAGAGTATATTATATTTCCTTATTATTATGACAGTCATGGAGAAGTAAACAAATATGGAGATGATTTTGAAAAAAAATTTCCAAATACAATAAAATATCTTGAAAGGTTTAAAGACAAGTTGTTAAAGCGAAAAGCTGATAATTCAGCTAATTGGTTTGAATATGGACGTTCTCAGGCGCTTTCGCATATTAATCAAGATAAATTGTTAATTTCAACATTGGTTTCAAGAAAAGTAAGAGTTAATCGTTTGAATGCTGATGTAGTACCATATTCTGGTATTGTTATTACCGCTAGCAAAAATTTGGATTTGGATATAGCTATAAGAATACTTGAAAGTAGTTCGTTTTTTAATTATGTTCAAAAAATTGGTATTAAGTCTAATGGTGAATCTGTTAGAATTTCACCTATTGATATAGCTAATTATACATTTAATTTGGAGGATTAATTTATGGCAAAAATTCCTTTTAATGTTCAAGCTTATACTGCAAGACTAATAGGTAGAGAAAATGTTTCCACTTTGAATGGAGCAATTCTTGAATTGGTGAAAAATACTTACGATGCTGATGCATCTATATGTATTATTTATTTTGATTCGAACTCTTATGATTTGTATTTGATTGATAACGGCGATGGAATGACTAAGGATATTATTATTAACAATTGGATGACGATAGGCAAATCGACTAAGAAAAAAAAGTATTTATCTAAGTCAGGAAGAATTCAAACGGGTGCTAAAGGTATTGGTAGATTTGCTTTAGATAGAATTGCAGATAAATGTGAAATGTTAACAATTCATGAAGACGCAAGGTTACTATGGAAAGTTGATTGGAGAGATTTCGATTTAGATGGAAATATTACTCAAGTAACTGCTGATTTAGAAGAATCAAACATTAAAGTCGAACAATTTATAAAAGGGATTAGTAATGATGAAGTTAAAGAATTTATTGAACAAAAAATTAGTAATACTGGAACTCTTTTTAAATTATCATTATTACGTGATGTATGGGATGAGTCTAGAATTGAGAGTATTAAAAAGAATTTAAGGACGCTTATTCCTGCTGAAATTTCAAATATTTTTAAAATATATGTTTTTGATAATATATCTAATTTTTGTGAAGCAGAGGTTTTAGTTAATCAGGATGATTATGACTATGATTATAAGATTAATTTTGAATCAAAGGATGATATAATTAATATAGAGATACTAAGAAATGAATTTGATTTTAAGGAACGGTTCGATGAGATTATTAAAGATGCTGGATTTAGAGACGAAGATATTTTATATTTTCAAGGAAAACCCATCTTATATAAATTAAAAGTAGAAGATTTGTTGCCCACAAAAAAAGATTTTGTTTATCCAAAAGTAGGGAATTATAGTGGTGTATTTTATTTTAGTAAAAAAACCAGTACGAAAAAAGATGCAGAAAAATATTTTTACAAAAGTTCTGCATATAACTTCGATGAATCGTTTGGTGGAATTAAAATATATCGTGATAGTTTTAGGGTAAGACCTTATGGTGAAGTTAAGAGTTCAAGTTATGATTGGTTATTATTATCAAACAGAAAAACTAAGTCTCCAGCTGGAATTTCTCATCCAAGTGGTGCTTGGAAAGTATCTGCTGATCAATTGACGGGGTCATTGTTCATATCTCGCACTAATATTTCTCTTCCTGATCAAGCGAATAGGGAGGGAATAGTAGAAACTAATGAGTTTGTTTTATTAAAAGAAATACTAAAGTCCATAATTTCTTTATTTGAAAAAGATAGACAATATGTTTTTCGACTTCTAAATGCATATCATGAAAAGTTAACAAAATCTGCTAGACTTCAAGAGGAAATTAGAAAAAAGGCTGAGGAAGATTTAGAAAAAAGTAAAAATGAAAATAAGATTAAAACAGATTCTAATAATGATTTGATTTTGGATGACTTAGAACTGAATAAAGTCAATGCGGTTGATGCACAAATAGTTATCGATGAGAAAGATGAACAAATTAAATTTCTAGAAGATGAAAATAAATTACTAAGAGCTTTAGCAACAACAGGTATAGTTACAAACACATATATTCATGAGTTCAAAGCAAAAACACATGAGCTTAATATGAAAATTATTAATGCAAAAGAAGCTATAGAATTCGACTCAAATATGGATGAAGCTTTAGAGAATATAAAAAAAGCTGATGAAATTAGGCAATCATTTAGTTCCTGGTTTAGCATTACTATCGATTCTATAAGAAGAGATAAGCGTCGCAGAAAAGTTATGTTATTGGCAGAAACATTGCATAGGCTTTCACTAATATGGGAAAATGTATTATCTACTAAGAATATAAATATTAAAATTATCTGTGAAGATAATAATATTAATCTAAAAGGCTTTCCATTTGAAATAGAAACTATTTTAAGTAATTTAATTACAAATAGTGTTTCATCATTTGATTCAACATTTCATGAAGGTGAAAAGGAAATCACTATAAAATTATATTATGAGGATAAATATGTTGTTTTCGAATATACTGATAATGGTAATGGATTGACAGGAGTATACAAAAATAATCCTGATAAAATTCTTGAACAATTTGAAACTAATAAACGAGATCAAAACGGTGAAGCAGATGGAACTGGAATGGGAATGTGGATTGTTAACAATATTGTAAAAGATTATGGTGGAGAAATAGATTTGTCAAAAAACAAAGTTATAAAAAATGGGTTTTGGGTTAAAATAAAGTTGAGATAGGAGGAGTAAATCATGGACTATATCGTAGGATTTATTGATGATAGTGATATCATGTTTGTGGATTACAAGAAAAGATTATTAAGAAGAGATATCAATTTAGTTTGTACTAATGAAAAAATGAGTTTGGAAGAAGTTGGTGATTGGATATTAAATAATCAAATTAAGTGTATGATGGTTGATTATAAATTATCATCTAAGTATGATTTTGTTGGTACTGATCTTGTTGAGTATTTGAATAAAATTTTTCCAGATCTTCCTTGTATTATTTTAACAGCTTTTCCTGATGACTCTAAGAATGAAAATATTGTGGTTAACGCACTTATAGAAGATAGAACTGCAATTGATTCATCAGATTTAGTACCTTTTGTTTTAAAGTTAAAAAACTCTGTTGAAGTTTTTGAAAATAGGATGAACAGAAATTTATGTAAGTTTAATGTTCTTGTGGAAAAAAGAAAAAATAATAGTATTTCATCATCTGAAGAGGAAACTTTTAAAAATTTATATAAAGTGCTTTCTGCATATGGAGAAGTTGATGAACTTCCTGGAGATTTGTTAAATCCAATGATTAATGAAAAAATAGATAATATTTTAAATTCATTAGAAGATATTTTAGGTAAAAAAGATGAATAAAAGAGTACATGGAAATTATTTTTTAGTTAGAAGAAAAAATCCTGAAGCAAAAAAATATAATCAATATTTAGAATTTTTACGTGAAGATTTTAAATGTATTTGTGGCTATTGTGGTAAGCCTGAGGAATTATCTACAAAAGGATTTGAAATTGATCATTTTGTACCACGCACTTTAGATAAAGAAAGAGAGAATGACTATACTAATTTAGTTTATTCATGTTTTACTTGTAATAGAAAAAAGAAAGATAAGTGGCCTACCAATAGAATTGATTTGGATAATGATGGTAAGATTGGTTTCATTGATCCTACAACCATACAATACGATGAAGCGGTTTATCGTGATGACGATGGTTCGATTAAAGCAATAAATGAGGTAGGTCAATATATGGTAGATATTGGATTTAAATTTTCTGAACGGCCTATTTCAGAAGTATATAGAGCTACTAAGCTCATATTATATAAACGTGAATTATCAAAACTATTGGATGAAAATCCTAATTTAAAGGATTATAAAAAATATAAAACAATGGATTTAGAGTTACAAAAATTATGCAGTTTTTTGTTTCAAAAAAAAGAATAATCATGTGTATAGTTCTTTTATAATATTGTCTGTTATATAAATATAGTATTGTACATTATTGACCTTAAGTTGACCTTGTTTCATTGAAAATACTGAGAATATCATCAAAATAGTGTAGTAGATGGAATAGGTGATAAATACTAATTTAGATGGGTTAGTAAAAACATATGAATTCATGGAGTTTGAATAGTTGAAGCCAAGCTGTAAAGCCTTTAACCATAGGGTTTTACAGCTTTTTTCTGTTGTCATTGCATTACGGATTGCATTATTTTTATTCCTTTGGCTCTAAATGGCTCTATGGTAAATTGCTGTATGTTGATTGATTGTGTAGTTAGCAATGCTTTCTTGTGCAGATGTATAACTCAGCATACTAGTCAATTTTTGAGCAACCTCAAAGTTACTGTTTGGATAAAAATGTGCTACTATGTCAAGATTCTATAATACGGTAAGAATACATTCTCACTGTGACTATCGAAGTCCAAATGAGTATGAGGTAAATCATAAGTTAATCGTCACTAACTAAAGTTTTTATATTTATTCGCTCCGAAATCTTGACATAGTACCAGTATATGAAAGAAATTTAATATATAGAAATTAATGGATTATTGTATCTTGATTAGAAATTACTAACTCAAAAGAAAGGCATTTATCAAGACGTGGAAGAATGAGAATACAATATTTAAACGAAAATTATTCTATTATTTATACTAATTTATTAATAAGTGGAGAGTTATTTGATTATCTTAAAAAGTTTGATTATGAGATGAATGACTTTTATGACCGTTTGGTAGAACAATATAAAATAAAGTGGAATATTACGGGAAAACTGAAAGTAAAGGACTGATCAATTAAATCTTTGAATTAAAACTAAAGATAAAGACGTGTTTTTTTGTAGTTAAGTATGATAGATATTACTTTAGTTAGAATTAAATAATATATTGGGGACATATTTATTTTTAAAATGACAAAAAATTGCTGTTTAGAAATAAAATATCTATTATTCACATTAGATTAACGTTATAATATATAAGAATACAGAAAGATGAGGTATGAATTTTGAATATTTGTTACAATAAACTTTTCAAATTATTGATTGATAAAGGTTGGAAAAAATGGTGTTTGCTAAAAAGGCAGAAATTAGTGCAAATACAATGGCTAAGTTATCTCGAAATGAACATGTTTCAATGGAAGTGTTAATTAAAATATGCCTTACATTAGATTGTACGTTTGATGAAATAGTTGAGAAAAAAAGAGAGGCTGAATAAATATGGTAAGTAATATTAGAATTATTTTAGTTTTTCATGTATACAAATAGTGATAACTTAAATTGTTAATTTTTTACCAGAAAAATGATTTGAGATAGGAGTATAGTGATTATGACGGATAAAACAGGTTATGAAAGTGAGAAGATACTTGAAGAAAAACTATTAAAAAGTTTAAAAGCAGAAGGATATGAGTTTATTACAATTGATGATAAAGATGAACTACACAATAATTTTAGAAAACAAATAAATAAGCATAACGCAAAACGATTAAATGGTCATGAACTAAGTGATAAGGAGTTTGAGAGGTTAATGCTTAAAGTTCAAGGTAAAGGCGTTTTTGCTTCATCAAAAATTTTAAGAAACTTACAAGATATTCAAATGGATGATGGCACTGTTCAGTATATAGAGTTATTTAATAAAAGAGAATGGTGTAAAAATGAATTTCAAGTAACAAATCAAGTGACTATGGTGGGAAAATACGAAAATAGATATGATGTTACTATTCTTATTAATGGATTGCCATTGGTTCAAATTGAATTAAAAAGAAGAGGAATTGATTTTAAGGAAGCGTTTAATCAAGTTATTAGATACAAGAAGCATTCATTAAATGATTTATTTAGATTTGTACAAATCTTTGTTATTTCAAATGGAACAGATACAAAATATTTTGCTAATAGTGATAAAGAAATGAATTTCCAATACACTTTTTATTGGGCAGATAAAGAGAATAATAGAATTGATAACTTATTTGACTTTAGCATCTATTTTTTAGGAAGGTGTCATATTGCTAAAATGATTGCAAGGTACATGGTTGTAGATGAAACTACTAAAAATTTAATGGTAATGAGACCATATCAATATTTTGCAGTTGAAGAATTAATATCAAGAGCGAATGAAACAAATAATAATGCTTTTGTTTGGCACACAACTGGATCTGGAAAAACATTAACTTCATTTAAATTAAGCCAGTTATTAGCAAGTGATCCAAAAGTCTCTCAAGTTTTCTTCTTAGTTGATAGGAAAGATTTAGATAGTCAGACTATGGAAGAATTTAATAAATTTGAAGCGGACACTGTAGATATGACAGATAGTACTGAGAATTTAATCAGGCAAATGAAAGATCCAACGAAAAATATTATATTAACAACGATTCAAAAAATGTCTAATGCATGTAAAAATGATAAATACAGTAACGTCATTTTAAATTATGAAGGTAAGAAAGTT
>OATT01001143.1_pt1 | contig 15819 bp, 17 predicted proteins | sample 1476071 | NCBI WGS metagenome assembly OATT01 (sample SAMEA2579989, study PRJEB22360) | human gut metagenome | biome: human gut; feature: human-associated habitat; material: faeces | place: Denmark | collected 2008/2010 | reverse complement strand
AGCATTTCCGTAAAAGACAAGCCGATGCCTTTCATCATATTGGGATAACGGCTGTGGGAGGTAAAACCGGGAATTGTATTTACTTCATTAAATACAATTTCTCCTGAAGGCGTATAAAACATATCCACTCTGGCAAAGCCGGAACAGCCCAAAGCTTTATATATAGTCACTGCTGCTTCCTGTATTCTTTTTTCCGTTTCTTCATCAATTCTGGCAGGCATATAAATCTGCGACGATTGCAGTGTGTATTTTTCTGTATAGTCAAAAAAACCGCCTGAAAGCTCTATCTCGTCAACTCTGCCAACAGTCAGCACATCACTGCCCAGTACGGCGCATCCTACCTCAAAACCACTGACAGCTTCTTCTGCAATAACTTCCGAATCGTGTTCCAATGCCAGCTCTGCGGCAGCATCCAATTCTTCCTTTTTGGTTACTCTTGTTATGCCGAAGGAGGAACCAGCACGGACAGGCTTGACAAAAAGAGGAAAGGTTAATACAGACACAATTTCCTTTAAAGCCATTTCTTTCTCCGGGCGTTTAAAGGTAACCGATTTGGGAATGGATATCCCTGCAAGGCTGACGAGCTTATGTGCCCTGTCCTTATCCATACAAAGGGCGGAGGAAAGTGTATTGCATCCAATGACCGGGATTCCCGCCAATTCAAACAACCCCTGCAGGGTTCCATCCTCGCCGTTCTTTCCATGTAGGACAGGGAATGCCAAGTCAGCCTCTAAAATGGTGTATTTATCAGCCCTAAGCTCTAAAAATTCCTTGACCGAACGATTATGGGAAACGACAACAGGCCATAAATGTCCGATGTCTTCGCACCAGGTGTTATTTACGATGTATTCTACTTTTCCTGTATAATGATACCAGTCACCGCTTCTGGTGATCCCGATTGGAATGACCTCATATTTACCGCTATCGATGTTTTCAAAAACAGAAGCCGCCGACTGCAATGACACCTCATACTCCGTGGAATTTCCTCCAAACATAACTGCTATCTTTTTTCTTATCATTAACCTGTACCTCCATCTGTTTTTATGACAAATAAAAACACTCTTGCCATGGCACTGTAATTGTACCAATAGCAAGAGTGTTATTTATTTGATTACCCATAAGGAATTCCATTGTTTTTCTGCAGAATTTCTTACAATTTTCCTACAAAGCAGGTAAGGTAACCTTAAATTCTATCTTTTCCTCCTCGCTTTCTGCGGTAATCGTTCCATTGTGGAGTTCAACAATTTCCTTCGCAATAGCAAGGCCTAAGCCCGCTCCGCCGCTTCGCGATCCACGGGAGGTATCAAGACGGTAAAACTGTTCAAAAACACGTTCAAGCTTCTCTTTTGGGATGGTATTGCCGGAATTCGTAAATGTGATGCCTATACTGCTCTCATCCTGCACTGTTACAATATGGATTTCCGCATTCTCAAAACTATAATTCACCGCATTTCTCAGCAGGTTGTCAAATACCCTCTGCATTTTATCTACATCGCATTTAATCATCGTATCCGGATCGATTTCAAGATCACACTTCAGGTTTTTCTCTAACAGCATTGGCTTAAATTCATATATGAGCTGTTCCAGCAAACGGGTTAGGTTTACTCTGCTGTATTCCAGTGTAATATTGGAAAGATTAAACCTTGTGATTTCAAAAAACTCATTGATTAATTCTTCCAGACGCTCCGCCTTTTCAAGCGAAATCGACAGGTATTTCTCCCTTAATTCCTCGGATATCCGGCTTTCATCATGAAGCAAAGTCAAATATCCGATTACCGACGTTAGGGGTGTTTTTAAATCATGGGCAAGGTAAACAACAAGATCATTTTTGCGCCGTTCTGCCGCTTCCGTTGCCAGCTTCCTCTGTTCAAGTGTATGCTTGATATAATTGATTTTCTTCTCTGTAGCGGCCAACTCCGGAGCTAAAGCAACATCACCTGCGTTTTCTTCTATGATTGCATCAATTCCCCGGTTAATTTCGTTGAAATATTTCGTAAATCCTTTCAGGTATATCTTTAAAATGAAAAGGAACACCACCAATATGGCCAACAGAATATAAAGTTCTATGTTATTTCTGAATATCTGCTGATATACATTCAAAGCGGTATCATAATCTTTATATATAAAATGCTCTAACAATCGTACAACAACATTGGCGAAACGGCCTTCCAGAAAAACGCTGTATATTCCGAACGTAAAAAAAATCGCCGCAAACATCATAACTGCCGTCCGAACAAATATTTTTGTCTGCAGCTGTTTATAATCACCATTTATTTTCTGTTTTTTCTTATTCAATAGTATATCCCACTCCCCACACGGTTTTAATAAATTTCGGGTTTCTTGCAGGTTCTTTCAGCTTTTCTCTCAATCTTCCGATATGGGCCATAACCGTATTATTGTTATCCAGGAATTTTTCACCCCAAACCTTTTCGAACAGTTCCTCAGAAGCAATGACATTTCCTCTATGTTCGCATAAATACCAGAGGATGGAGAATTCAATTGGTGTCAGGGTGATTTCTTTTCCATACAAGATACATTTATGTGTGTTCCTGTTGATAACAAGCCCCTTAATATCGTATTCTGAGGCCGCCGCGTTTTTTTCTTCCGAATGACCCGTATTATATCGGACATAACGGCGGAGCTGTGTTTTAACCCTGGCGACCACCTCCAGTGGATTAAAGGGTTTGGTGATATAATCATCGGCACCGATTGTCAGCCCCATTATTTTATCTCCATCTTCCACCTTTGCCGTAAGCATGATGACCGGATAAAAGAACTTTTCCCGAATTTTCTGGCAAATACGAAAGCCATCGATATCCGGAAGCATGACGTCCAGTATCACTAAATCCACGGCTGTCTCATCAATACATTTCAGCGCATCTGTCCCGTTATAAAACTTATATACCATATATCCGTCATTTTTCAAATAAACTTCTATTAAATCGGCTATTTCTTTTTCATCGTCCACCACTAAAATAGTTTCACCCATTGTGTTCCTCCAAATGAAATATGAATAAAATCCGTTATATTGTAGCACCTTTTCTATGCAATTAAAATTCATTCACAAACTTCTTAAGATTTTCTTTCCTGTTTCTTTCGCTTTTCAATTCAATTTATATCAATGTAAAAAAGCATACCCGTTGCGCTTCAACCTATGTAATCATCTATATCATAAAAAATTGTTTAATATCTCCAGATGGAGCTTCCACCCTTCTCTTCTAAATTCATCTATATAAAAAAGCGGAGAATATCACTATACGATATCCTTCCGCTTACTCGCAGATACTTTCATTATCTAGTTCTTATAAGTATATATCCTTATCTGAGAAAACCGCTCAATACCACTCGTTTTCATCTATATGAAACCATCAAAGATGCGCTATTCAAATATGTAAAAGTTTTCTGGCATTCTCACCCAAAACCATATCTGCGATTTCCTTTGACGGGCTGACAAATTCAATCAGCTCCCGATATAGATAAGGTTCTCCATAAGGTGCATCTGAGCTAAACAGACATCTTTGAGGCAGCTCAATTAATGCCATTTTAGTTGCTATAGATGCAAATGCTGCTGAAAGGTCTAAATATATGTTTTCATGCTCCTTCGCGAATTTGATTACTTCAATCCAGTTCGTTCCGCCTAAATGTCCAAAAATAACAGGGATTTTGGGATATCGTTCACACAGTTCCATCAACAGTCTTATTCCTTCCCTTGTAACAGGTGAAAATGTATGTACCCACACAGGGCAGATTTTGGTAGCTTCCACGGCTTGAAATATGGTATCTAATTGTAAAATCTGCTGTTCATTTCCCGGTGTTAACTCTCCAATGCCCAGCAGAGAATTGGATATAACATAATCCGTTATCCAGTCCTGTGTTTCATTGAAAGACATTCCTAATGGCACAGATCCGAATCCACTAAAGCGATCCGGATATTTCCTTACAGCTGAAATAAGCTCGCATATATTCTTCTGCTGCCGCATCATATCTGCTTCTTTATTATTGGATCCGGATAAAACTTTATAAAGTGCAGCCATTTCCGTTTCAATCTCATTTAGTGAAGATGCTTTTTCCGGATGCGGTGCCGTGCAGAATAATATTGTTTTATCAATTCCGGCTTTATCCATCATCTGCAGCTGCATTTCTGTAGGGAGCATCATATGCTCATGACTGTCAATAACCATAGCTTAATCATTCCTTTCCAGCAGGTTTTCTGCTATAATCAGGGTATCATTCCCACTAAAAAGGCGCAAGAACGCACTATTTTGATATGTAGTATCGTTTTTGATACTTGGATCACAGGAGGTCTCAAAATGGCAAAATCAATGGAAGTTCCTGAACAATGTCCCAAGGATGTAGGCTTAAATATCTTAAGCGGAAAATGGACGCTCCGGATCCTGTGGCACCTTTCCAAAGGGCCCGTCCGCTTCAATGAACTGCAAAGATTATTAGGTACAATTACCACCAAAACATTGAGCCAGCAACTCCGGCAATTAGAAGACCAACAAATTATCCTGCGTACTGTTTATCCGGAAACACCTCCAAAGGTTGAATATTCGCTAACAAATGTAGGAAAATCGATCCAGCCAATTCTAAAGGATCTGTGCGAATGGGGAACCAATTATCAGAAAGCGATTTCAACTATATTCTGACTGCCTCATAGTCAATACCAAAACAAACTTTTGACAAATGTTAATCTGCACTGATTGTATCAACAATGGATAAATCACGAATACGTCTGGCTGGGGTCCTGACGGCTATAAAGGCTGTTACAACTACAAGTCCCACTATAATGCCTACAATGAGGACCGGAACCCTCCACGGGTCGCCCCAGCGGGATGATACCATTTGAACGAACAGATATCTGTTTATACACAGGCCAATCATACATCCTACAATACTGCCGGCAATAGAGTAAGCAGCCGCTTCCGCTGTTACCATTTTAATAAGCTGCCGGTTACTCATTCCAATAGCCCGCATAGCACCATATTGCCGGATACGTGCCGATACACTCATATTGATACTGTTTACAACGTTAAACACGGTAATTAAAGCGGGCTGCGGATTGCCTATCTGGTATTCCCTCACCGCTTTCAGAAATTTTTTTTAAATACCGCTAACAATATCAACCTGAAAACTCCATTGCTCAATGCAGAGATAGCAAGTGAGCTAATCGCAGGCGGAGCCGCAAGGAAGAACATCAACAACAAATGTATGTTATCAGAAGAACGAAACCGCCTTTATGCCAGATACTTTCCCGACCTACCGCCAGCAAATCCTTACAGCTTCTTCCAGTGGCTTCCCCTTCCAACAGGCTGCAACGGTTATAATTTTGAAGTGCAGGCAAAGAACCACGGCGTTAAAGTACTATGCTCTGATCGTTTTACGGTGGGAAACCCCTCCCAATTTTCTGCCATCCGGTTGGCTACCTGTTCTCCCCGCTCGATGACGGAACTGGAAAAAGGTTTGCAGACCATCCAGTCACTTATAACAGAAAATCAGACGGTTATCGAACAGGAGGATTTTATCATTTAGCCACTTCTGAAAAAGCCAGGGCATGAGGCCAGCCTATTGGTTCCCATGCCCCAGCTGATAATTAAATTTTGTCGTATATCCCTTTTAGCGTATATTGTGCTAAAATATGTCCTTCCATCCTGTGGTATAGCTCATTTAAGTAAAATCCTGTCTGCAAATCCATCAGGCTATCCAATGCAAAAACATGCAGTTCATAAGTATGTGCCCGATCAGGCGGTGTCATCCCTCCATAGAAGCAAGACAGCTCCCTGCTTTGCTGGCTGCCTTGAATACTCGTCCAGCTATTGTTGCCCTGTATAAAATCACAGGATGTCTGGCTCTCATTACTCTGTAGTTCATTGCGTGTAATATTCGCCGCCAGCCAGTGAACCCATACAAATCCACCCGTAATGGGATAAGAATCTTTGTCTTCCAGGATGACCGCAAAAGAAACAGTCTCCTCCGGGGCCTCCTCAATTTTAAATGGTAGTGAATACGTTGGAATCCCATTTTCATTAAACTGGGAGCCTCGCCCTCCATATTGATCCTGAATCTTTCCGCCAATAATTCCTGTACTTGTCACAATCATAATTTCACCTCCATGCGATTTAATCAATACCATCATAACCACATGGGGCCCTAACGTAAATTACCCACTTTTTCGTAGGTATTATTCCGGGACAACTCCTTTTTCAGCCAACAGCGACTCTTTTCCCTGAGATTTCAGATATTCAATCCCTATATGCTGCATGATTTTCAGGGCCTGCAGCAGTTCGCGGCCCTGGCCTTCTGTTAAGGAATACTCCACATGCAAAGGATAGCCCTCAAAAGTTTTCTTCTCTACAAAGCCGTAGTCTATCAGTTCCTTTAGCTGCTCTAACAGCATCTTCTGTGTAATCCCGTCAATATCCTTCTCCAGTTTGGCAAGAGAGGTCGGCCCCAGCCGAAGCCGCCATATGATAATCGGCTTCCATTTACCTTTAATCATGTCATGTACCAGTTCCAGAGGGCATGTAAATTCTTCTCGCATTTTCATATTGCTATCACATCCTTTGCCCCCTATCTTACCTCAGTTTTTATTTTTTCTCAACGCTACTGATGGCTCTCAATCAGATCAGCATCCCGTTATTGGGGTTATAACCTGATCCGTCATTGAATCCTGAAGCAGAATCGCACAGATTAATTCATGAACAATATAGATTCCTGTCCATATAGAAGAATGCTGCAAAACTGGGTCCTTTCTCAGACACATTCCATATCCGTTTTGATAGAATTTGATACCATAAAGGCCATATCCCATGCAGTTGCTCTGAGAACTAGCATCTCCCTCCTTCCGACAGTTGTAGTTGCCGGAAATAATAAGTTAAGTACATTTCAGGTGCCTGAAATCGATCATCTGACAATTCATATGGTAGTAGCCTGTAATCTGCCAAAAAAAGAAGTCTATCAGTTAAAGGATAAGATTACACTGTTCAAATGATAAATAGTGGAAAACAACCTGAACATATGAGGTATTATAAATGAAAATAAGTCAAGAAAATACCTGTCCTCAAGGAATTTTATCTGAGATTCTAAAGGGAAAACCATCATCATTTTTCAATTGAGAAAAGGGAAAACAACCATATATTCAAAGGAGCATACGCATTTCAGCAATTGAATAACTGAAACTCCTCACTTGCTTTCCTAAATTTCCCTAATCATATTCTTTTATTAATTTCCTACTAATCATTAATATGAAAAGACAATTTTTATAGCATTAAACTTTCACACTCTTTGCTTCCACATTTTATCCCTCCAGTAGCTTGGATAGCACAAGAGTTATTACATGACGCAGCACAATTTTGATAACAACTATTTCTACATGTACTATTACAACCATTACTTAAAGTATATTGGTTATATTTATTTAACTGTGACTGGACGTCCATCATCATTTTTCCAAAATTCATGTTTTCTCCTTTAAAATGTTTGTTCACTGTATCGCTGTATCTGTCATATCAGTACTTTCAAAATTTGCATGAAAAGAATCGAGTTTTATTGTAATTAAGGTGGTACTACATCTTGCTGCCATCTGGACAAAGGAACGTTTCACTCCATCTTCTCCGAGAGTATACAATTCATTCCAATCTTTTGATTCCATATACTTTGCTACCTGTTTCTGATATAATTTTATTTGATTATCACGCTCCTTTACTGTAATACTATCTTTATCCGAAATTTCATAACTAATCCTATATTCAAATAGATAATATTTATCCCCTTCAAACTGTTCGATTATTTGGTTATCCATAACAGCCGCCTGTTCTTTTGTGTTCATTGTTACACTTTCAACAAAGGCTGTATTTCTTGCAACTGTTGCCGGTAAAGTTATATAAAGAAAGTCTTTCTCAAATTCTGACAGTGATGATTCGATAGACTTATTTTGCTGCACAAGGGCAAAATCATTTGCTAATGAAGGAGATTCATTAAAATCCTCTAATATTTTTTTATCAAATTCTTCCACTGCTAGAGCATCATAACCATCTGTAAGTAAATTCAATAATCTATCTGCTGCTTCACTATATTCATCCCATTCAGAAGGTAAAACTGTTTCATTTTCTGTATCCGGCTCCGTTGAAGTGGCTTCAGGAGTATGAAGTGTCATATCATCATAATATTGACCTGAGATAGTAAACGCTATTGAACTATTCGTAAATTTAGCAGCAATATTATTAAGTTTATTTTGTATTGAATTATTCCCCAGCATATTTGAATTATCTATAATTTCTGCCAATTCACTTTTAATTCCATTTATACTTGAAATATAGCTGCCTACCGTAAGTTCTCCCGGCTTCAAAATATTACGCGTTATCTCATAATCAAGCACTGCTTTGCCTGCAGCAATTGATGAGGTATATCTCCACGTCAAATAGTCTTCTGCCGTTATCGGAATCAGTGTTAATTCAATAAACTGCTCTTCCTTACTGTCATATGATAAATTATTTTTTGATTCCAACTTTAACGAGTCCAGAAATGGTAAAAAACCGTCTTTATCAGCTATCTGTGCAAACTTATTCCGATATTCTTCAATAGTCATATCTTCATACCCAAAGAAAGTACATAGATTATATATTTTTTTTGTGCTGAATAAAGTAGATGAAACGTCGGTGTTTTTCTGGCTTTTGTTAATAAAAGCTAAGGCAGCAATTCCTAAGACAAATAAAAAAATAAAAATATATATCCATTTTATTCTTTTCATGGCATACTCCATTCCGCCATTAATACAGGCATTTCTACCACTGCTAATTAGAGGGGGATTTTATCCCTCTCTAACCAGCAATCGTATTCAGTTACTTTCCGGCGCTTGTGTTAGTACAAGTCCCAGCACAGCTACCCTTGCATCCACCAGTACAGGCTCCATAACAGCCATGGGAACAACTGCCTGTACAGATATCGCAAGTTGCTAAAGGAGATAAAATTCCAAATCCTTCTGCTTTTCTTCCGAATTCCATATGTTGTGCCTCCTTTCAATTATTTATTAGAAAGCCTTTTACAGCTACTAATAGCTATTTATAAACGAACAATTCCCTGAATTCTTTCGAATTTTTCTGCATACTGCTGAAAGTTCCAGACTCAATTATTTTACCCTCATCTAGGAGATAAATTTGTTTACTATTTCTAACCGCTTCCAAACGGTGACTTATAGAAATAATAATACTTTTTTCACCTAACTTGACTAAATTAGATATCAAAAGCCTCTCAGCACCCCCGTCCAAGTCTGACGTTATTTCATCCAATAGAATTATGGGGGAGGGGTTAAGTAAAATACGCGCTACATTTAAACGCTGTTTCATACCACTTGAGAAATCGTTATTCTCTGGATTAATCACTGTATTTAAACCGTCTGGCAATCTCTGAATATAATTATCGAAACCTACCAGTTTGCACACTTGTTGTACCTCAATTAATGTATTACTATGATACATTTTAATATTTTCTAACAAAGTATCATGTACAATAAAACAATTTTTTGTTACAAAAGTAATTTGGGTTCTAATATCATCCTCACAAAAATTTTCATAATCAAAATCATCGAGGAATATTGATCCCTGTTGCGGTTTATATATAGAATCTATTAACTTTAATAAAGTAGTCTTTCCACAACCATTTTTTCCAATAATGCTATAAAACCCTGGTGCTTTTATTTCTAAAGATAGGCCTTTTAGTATTTCTATATTATTTTTATATTGAAAGTGAATATTTCTTATATTGATACTGGAGAAATGTCCTTCATCTGCTAAACAATGCCTCTTACCATTAAATTGAAATGTCGTTAAATATCTTATTCTATCAAGAGCAATCCTCAAAGGTTGTTTTGCCAGTTGAAGTTCTTTAATTGTACTGATACTACTAAACAGGCGTGCTGTATAAATATTAAATGATAATAATACTCCAATACTTAAAGTCCCCTTGAAAATATAATGTGCAGCAAATGATATAATAAAAAAAGAAAATATATTCTGCACCAGATTATCTGTAAATGATATAGTATAATCCGTTATTGTTTTTCTATTATCAGCATTTTTAACATTCGTAACTACTGGATTAAAACTATTACAAATTGAATTTTGCTGATTTAACCCTTTTATTTCTATTAAAAAATTTAAACAATGATTAACACAAGAATAAAAATGATCTTCTGCTTCTGCTGCATTTTTATATACGCTCTTTTTCCACTTTTTAAATAAAAAAGAAAGAAAGAAGGATATTGGAAAAAATATTAATGCCAATAGTGCCATATAAACATGAATATTAAACATAAATAATAAAGAGAATAAAAAATTTACTATAGTTATAAATACTGATGAAATTAACCTTATATCAAAGGTTATTACTGTTGTAATATCAGATGTAAGATTGGATATCATATAACCAGTACTTAGTTCTTCAATTTCTGAAAATGGAATAAATAAAAGCTTCTTTATTAAAATTTTTTGATGACATGCTATATATTTATTGCAAATATATTGTGATAAATATTCTTCTCCAAAATTTAATATAATTGATATTATAGTTATTAATGCAAAGATACGTAATGTCCAATAAAAAGTAGTTATCTCTTTCGCTGTTAATGTATCAATTAATCTTCCATAAAGAACCGGAGTAATGCTACCACAAATAATTCCCAAAAAAATTATTAATGATATAAACAAAAGATCCCTCTTCTTATCAATAAAATGGAAGGCATCTGCATAAATATTTTTTTGTAACATAGTTTAGTCCTTGTCAATCGAAGTCAACGAAATAACTCCCGATTCATAATCAAGAATATATGAAACTGAATCATCCAATGGCATATTATGAGCTAAAGCCAAGTTTCTCCAGAATTCATGTGTTTGCTGTATTATTAATTGATAATCTTCCAAAAAACGGTGATATACTTTTTCATTCATAAGAGGAGAATTTTCATCCATAATAAAAATAAGATTTTCAAGAGCCGCCTTTTTCTCATTCAATATTTTAATGGATGATATCTCGTCCGCTGTTGCTATTGATGAATTTGCTGTCATTATTGTATTCCCCCTACCTCATTAATTAAAAATCCAAGATGGTAATTTTGATTTGCCTCATAACTTTCAAAAGGCGTTTTATACCTTAATGGTTCTAGTTTCTTTAGGTGAATCTTACATCCATATTGTTTGCAGAGTTTTTTGAAATATATAGAAGCCTTATATTCTGTATATGATGTAAGACATTTCCGTTCAGAAGGAATATTGACTTCCCCTGTAGATGCTACATTTTGTTCTTGACATCTTATGCAATGTGTAGCTAAACACTCTTTGCATAAAGGTGAGAATTCCAGTTTATACAAGCGTCTGTTATTAACCATGATATTTCCCTCCCGGACCTCACCAATACTGTGGTCGGATAAATTAATCTCCGCCGGACAAATATAAAATTTCCCATCTGGTCCAACTGCAAAATCTTTATCCCCAGCTCCGCATGTATCAGCCGATTTAGTAAAGAATATATCTGTAATTTTATTAAATTCCTTTAGTGGCCGTTGTTCAGTACTCCAAGCATGTGCAAGCATTTCAACTATTTTATTCAATTGTTGTCGATAGATCTCAAGTAATTTTTCTGAAAACCTACCAATAATATTTAAATTGATCCTATTTGTTTTTCTAAAAAGACGCATTACATATTCAGATAAATTTTCTATATCATTTGACTCTATATTTAATATAACGTAATCTTGAAAATCAACTAGGCAGTTGACTGTTTCCTTATCAAAAACAAGTATGTAATTTCTACACTTTTCTACCTTTTTTGCAAATCGTGCAGATAAAATATGTTTAATCCGAAACTGCGAAAAATTATTCATCAATGAAAAGTCAGGATTATGCATTGAATGAAGAAACACTGGACTAAAAAAATTATGTTCACAGTATATCAAAGCCTTCTCAACAGTCTCCAAAGACATAACCCGATTCTGAACAATAGCCGCATTTCCACACATTGATGTATAGTCATCCGCCAGGGCAAAATACATTTTTTTATATTCACTTCTGTAATCCGGTTTCTCAATACCCTTCTCATTATACAGTCTATTAAAGTAATAATTATTAGCCCGTACTCTTGCTTTATACATTTTACAAATAAACTTCGATCTTTCAAAATTAGTATTTGTTGACGCTGAATCATAATTCTGACCTTGGCAATACTGACAACCACTAGCAATTTCACAATGGAGACATTCATCATCTAGCTGTAACTGGTAGGAAGCCAGACGAAACCTTAAAACCTTATCAAAATCAATACCAAAATTTATGTTACCTATACTAATTTCTTCTTTTCCACTCTCAAGAGAATAATCTTTATATCGCATACATGGATAAATTTTGCCATCCGGCCCTAAAGATAACATTCTTCCCGTCCCACAAGGAGCCATTCCAAGTTCTTCTGTTTCAAGGGGCCTTCCTATAGAATCACTAAAAAAAGAGACACAGCATGTCCTATATAATTCATTATTTATCATTTCATCAGCAAGTAACTTCAGCTGTTTTTCAAAAATAATATCATCATTCTCTTTCCAGACATCCTCAAATACGACGTTAGCATTTATATCTCGTATACCCAAACCAAATAAATGAATAATGCTTTCTTTTAACATAGGTAGATCATCATGTGCAAATGTCACCTTTGTAGTTCCATAAAATTCTTTTAAATATAGAGGTATATTTTTTACAACCATATCATATGAACCTGAACCATCAGGAAATACCCTTTGTAAATCATGCTTTTCTTTAGTTCCATCAATAGTAATTGTTACTGACAATTTACCCTTATTTTTAGCAATAAACTTTTGTACTTCTGGTGTACCGAAGTTTACTCCGTTCGTTGTGATACTTATTCTATAATTCCAAGCCCATTGATGCTCCATTGCATATGTCGTGGATTTGAAGTAATCAACTATTTTGTCAATAAGTTCAACTTCTAATAAAGGTTCGCCTCCAATAAAACTTAGAATAACTGCCGGTTCCTTCTCAAAGCTATCCCCCATCACATAATCAATAAACTTTTTCGCAGTCTCAAAATTCATGCTGTGCCCTTTGGACTTATGACATATATAACAATATTTACATCTAAGGTTGCAATCCTCCGTCACGATAAAATCTAAATTCTGTACCTTTTGTTCATTCCAACTACCTAATGGTTTATATAACTCTGTATCAGGCATACTTCTCTCTCCTTTATATTTTTATAATTTGTAAATACCTCAATGTCATTTAATTACTGTTTATGTATTTATTTTACTGTATCATTAATATTCTTAAAATGCAATACCTGAATAAATAAAATTATATTGTATAAATATTATTGACAATGTTACGCAAAAACTTTATTATTAAAATTAATATGAAAGGAGGTGAAAAAATGTCAGATATATCAACTACAGATACAAGTAAAGCACTGATCCGCCTTACAAATCGGGAAAAAGAAATAATGGATATATTGTGGTCTTCTACCAAGTCTTTAGTGGCTTCAGATATAGCTAAACAGGGGGAGAACATGTCACTAAACACGGTCCAAGCCATATTAAGAAAATTATTACAACACAAACTTATAAAAGTTGATGATATTGTATACAGCGGAACAGTACTCACCAGAGCTTATGTAGCTGCAATTTCGAAAGAATCATTTGAAATACAGCGTTTATTAAGTGAACAAAAAAATCTTTCAGCATCAAGATTCGTCGCAACGTTTCTTGAAAATGAAGCGGATCCTCAAAAAAAACTAGAGGAAATCAATAATATAGAGGAACTGTTAAGAACGAAAAAGAAAGAATTACTTGGAGAGTAAGATGCATATTACGGTATCTATTACATTGCCTGCACTAATAAATACAATTTTATGTACGAATATTATGATTATTGCTTATATTATTGTAATCAATAGCAAATTCTTATTAAGATACATAAATTTAAGCACAGTCATATTAGGGTTTTTAATTATTTTATTACGTTTTCTTTTCCCTTATGAATTTGTATTTGCGAAAGAAATACCCGATACAATGATCTTGCCTCATATACGTAATATACTTGATAGTCAAATAATGAACAGTAAAGTAACTTTATTAGGCTGTATAATATTTGTTTGGCTTACTATCAGTACTGTATATTTCATTAAATTAGTATCAGATTATTTTAAAACACGAAATAGCCTATTAAAGTTTGACATAATTGATGATGTTGAGATAAAAGAGCTCCTTTCTTGTATAAACGGGAAATACAAAAAGGAGAGCGATATTCTATTGGTTACATCACCTATAATTTCTACACCATTTATATTTGGCATTCATAATCCGATTATTGCATTACCCCAAATTTCTATATCAAAAAAAGAACTTTCATTTATATTTGAGCATGAATTATGCCATTACTATAAAAAACATTTACAAATTAAAATACTTTTAGAAGTAGTTACTGCTATCTATTTTTGGAATCCTTTTATATACATCTTAAAAAAACAAATTGATAAGGTTCTTGAACTATGTATTGATGCTAAAGTCACAGAAGAGTTAAGCGAAATTGAAAAAATTGAATATCTTGAATGCTTGGTAAGAATAGCTAAAATACAACAGACTAGTATGCTAATCCAAAATTGTACAATAGCTTTTTCTCCTACCTCTTCTTTAAAACTTACAAAAAGAGTAAAAATGCTCTTGGATAGTCCCAACCATGTAAATTATCCTCTTTTTAATAAATTGTTTTTATCATTTACCATAGTTCTAATTGCAGTAACATATCTCTTTGTTTATGAACCCTATTCAATTCGGAAGGACTATTCTGAAAATACATTTACTATCAATAAGGATAATGCCTACTATGTTTTAAACAAAGAACATACATATGATCTATATGTAAATTCTAAGTATACATCTACAGTCACTGTAATTTTTGATTCTACATTACCAGTAAAGGAGGAGTAAAATGAAAAGTAAAAAATTATTGACTAAGATAGGTATTTTTGCACTACTCGCATTAACCGTTCCACCAATTAATATTAACGCTCAACAAAAAACATCCACCATATCAGAGCAAATTACCCGTTCCGATATCATTGACTGGCGCTATAAGGTCGAAGATGGAAAATTATATAGAAGACTTTTTAATTATTCGAAAGATGAATGGATTGGCGACTGGGAATTATGCCCGTAAATATAATAAAAGAGATTAAAACAGCTAACCAGATAGGATTTTTTCTGGTTAGCTGTTTACGTTAAAAACATTTATTCCTAATCTTTAAACCACTTTACTTCGTCCATTAGAGCATTTTACAAGCTAATCCACACTATTTTCTAAAACCATTCAGTGCCTGCAAAATCCCCGCGCCAGTCATTTTTAAAAACCCCTCCAGTTCCTCAAAACCCCCCGCCATATCATCTTCGCCAATTTCCTGCACCGAAGACTCTTTTTCTTTCATCACTTTATTACTATCTACCTGCGGCTGCGGTATACTTATTTTCTTGTTATCCTCCTGCTGTTCAATCAATATCTGTCTGACCATCTGTTTCAGTTGTTCATAGTCAAAAGAAGCAACTCCACCAAATGCAGCTTCTCCATGCTCCTCATAAAATATCACCGCCTTTGCAAGATAGCTCGCTTTCGTATGCCCTAGCCTGTTTAAGATGCCAGCCACTTTGACATGCTCCGGTAAATCCGGATTAAAACCAATGTTGAATACAAACTCATTTTTCTTTCCCATATAGGCTACCTGCCTTTCTGCAGCTGGGAGAGGCTCCGGTATCCTTTTGCTGGACGAAAC
>OATT01001107.1_pt1 | contig 16442 bp, 10 predicted proteins | sample 1476071 | NCBI WGS metagenome assembly OATT01 (sample SAMEA2579989, study PRJEB22360) | human gut metagenome | biome: human gut; feature: human-associated habitat; material: faeces | place: Denmark | collected 2008/2010 | reverse complement strand
ATTTTTGAATTTAGTATATGGTGTGGTTGAGGAGCACATTCATGCGTTTGGCTTGGAAGAAAACTTAATTGTGGTTGAAACTATTCCGATAAAAGAATATACTTATAATAGGCTTGTTGTATCGTTTAGAGGAAAATTATGGATTATATAACAACGATCGAAATGTCAAAAATATGGGGAATTTCATCTAGAAGAATTTCTCTTTTATGTAGCCAGGGAAGAGTGCCTGGAGCAGAGAAAAAGGGAAAGACTTGGCTAATACCAAAAGATGCGGTAAAGCCAACAGACCCTCGAAGGAAAAATAGATGACGTATTGGAGGTTATAATGCTTATGGGAAGGCCAGAAGATTCCAGAGTGAAGATTCCAGCGCTTGTACACTTTACAAGACTTGGATATACCTATATGTCAATTAAAGATAAGGAATGTAACGTTGACTATGATGGTGATACCAACATTTTTTATAGTCAATTTTTGTCAGCAGTTAATCGAATCAATCAGACCGAATTAACACTAGAAGACGCAAAAAAAATAATTGGTGAACTCAAGATTAAATTAGACAATGATGATTTGGGAAAATCCTTTTTTAAGATATTGCAATCCGGTATTGATGGAATTAAGTTGATTGATTTTTCTGATATAACAGGAACAAAGAATGATTATACAGTTGTAACTGAGTTACCATATGAAAATGGAGATGATAATTTTCGCCCGGATATTGTTGTATTAATTAATGGTATGCCTTTGTCATTTATAGAGGTTAAACGACAGAATAATCGAGAGGGCATATTGACAGAAAGAAGCCGGATGGAGAGAAGATTTGGCAATAAGATTTATCGTCGATTTGTAGGAATTACACAGTTTACAGTATTTTCTAATAATAATGAATATGATGACTCTGATATCGAACCGATTCAAGGAGCTTTTTATGCTTCAAGTAGTTATAAGAGAATGTTTTTTAGCAAATTCCGTGAGCAAAGAGAAGATGAATTAAAGGCAGATATGCAGTCAATTGTTACGGAAACGGAAGAGTTTGTTTTAAGCGATAATAATCTGATTGCTATAAAAGGGACACCAGAGTATGTATCTTCTTTATCGGAGAAATCGCCCACAAATCGAATAATTACATCTTTATATACGAAAGAGAGACTGCTGTTTTTACTGAAGTATGGTATCTGTTATAAAACAACAACTAACAAAGATGGAATTACGGAGATAGAGAAGCATATAATGAGATACCCGCAATTGTTTGCAACGTTGGCAATTCGGGATAAGTTGAGAGAAGGAGTCAGAAAAGGTGTAATTTGGCATACGCAGGGGAGTGGGAAAACTGCACTTGCTTATTCAAATGTACAGTTTTTAACTGATTATTTCAGCAAAGAAGAAGGGAAAATTGCAAAATTCTATTTTATTGTAGATCGTTTAGATTTAGCTGAGCAGGCAAAAAATGAATTTGAAGCCAGAGGACTTAAAGTAAAACTGATAAAAGACAAGGAAGCGTTTATTACAGATATTACGAATCCAGGAGAATCAAATACTAGTGGCAAAGTTACAATGACTGTCATCAATATTCAAAAATTTTCCAAGGAATCTGTAACAAAGCCATCAGATTACAATGTGGATGTGCAGAGAGTGTACTTTTTAGATGAGGCACATCGGAGTTATAATCCAACAGGCTCATTTTTAGCCAACCTGATGGCATCAGACCGTGATGCAGTACAGATAGCACTTACGGGAACACCGCTCATAGGAGATGGATACAATACAAAAGATGTATTTGGAAATTATATTCATAAATACTATTATAATCAGTCGATTGCAGATGGATATACATTGAAGTTGATTCGTGAAGAGATAGAAACAACTTACAAAAACCAGTTGAATGCTACGTTGGATCAAATAGTAAGACAAGGAAGTATTGCTAAGAAAAATTTATATGCACATCCTAAATTTGTAGAAAAAATGGTTGATTATATTATTCAGGATTTTGAAGAGGGAAGGACTGCTTTAGATTCTTCTATTGGGGCAATGATTGTATGTGATTCTTCAGAACAGGCTAGAGAGGTGGATAGACAGTTAAAACGCTTTTCTGCTTATACACATGCATTGGTGCTTCATGATGAAGGTACAAAACAAGATAGAAAAAATGACCAGGAGGAGTTTAAAAAAGGAAATATAGATATTCTTGTAGTTTACAATATGCTTTTAACAGGGTTTGATGCACCACGATTAAAAAAGCAGTATTTAGCGAGAATGATAAAAGCTCATAATCTACTTCAGACGTTGACAAGAGTAAATCGTCCGTATAAAGGTTATCATTACGGATATGTTGTTGATTTTGCAAATATTAAAGATGAATTTGATAAGACCAATAAGGCATACTTTGATGAATTGCAATCAGAACTTGGAGATGAAGTACAGAATTATAGCAATATATTTAAAAGTAAAGAAGATATTGAAAAAGACTTGAAAGATGTAAAGAATCAACTTTTCTTATATGATACAAGTAATGTGGTTAGTTTTATCAATCAAATTAGTGAGATTGATGATAAGAAGCAGTTATTGAATTTACGTCAGGCACTTGAAAATTATAAGGCAATGTATAATTTGATTCGACTGTATGGCTATGAGGACTTGTATACACATTTTAATGTTGAGAATGCCATTAAATGCTTAAATGAGGTTAATAACCGAATCAGCATCATAAACTTAAAAAACAGTATTGATTCATCTGAAGATATGTCGCAGATACTTAACATGGCATTGGATCAGATTGATTTTCAATTCCGAAAAATAAAGGAAGAAGAACTAATCATAGCTGATGCATTCCGTGACACTTTGGAGAAAACACGAAGAGAAATTGTAGATAGATGTCTTGATCCAAAAGATCCAGAGTATATATCACTTTTGGATGAATTAAAACGAGTATTCAAGAAGAAAAACATTGAAGAATTGACAGCGGATGAAATGAAACAGATGATGGGGAATCTGAATGCTTTAAAAAAGAAGGCAGAAAAGAGGAATCTTGCAGACAGAATGCTTGCAGCAAAGTATTCAGGTGATGTTAAGTACATGAGAACACATAAGCGAATTATGAATAGTCCACCACCTATCACAGACGCAGTAACAATACATAGAATTTTAATGACAGTTAAGTCTAAGGCAGATGACCAGATTGCTCATAATGAAAACATACTCGATAATGAGGAGTATTTTATAAAATCCTTACAACCAATTATCTTGAGAGCGTGTATGGGAGAAAAGGTAAAATTAGATAAACCGCAGCTTATGTTTATAGATAACTGTCTGTCAAAAGAATATATATTAGAAAGGGATTGGGTATCCTGATGACTACTGAAACGATAATAGCAAATACAAAACAGATGATTGATGATTTAAAGACTGTATGTGCCAATTTTGGACTGGGCAATGCAAGCAGTGAATATAAGATTATTACAGAGATTTTTCTGTATAAATTTTTAAATGACAAGTTTCTTTATGAGGTACAGCAAGCAGAAGAGTCATTAAAAGATTCCGATAACGTGGAACAGGCTTTAAACGATATGTCAGAAGATGATTATGAAATGCTTATGATGCTTTTGCCACCAGCAACAGCAAAACTTAAAAAGGAACATTTTATATCATGTCTGTTCAATCATAAAAACGATGACAAATTTAATGAACTATTTGATTCAACTTTATGGGATATTTCCAATACTAACCTGGATGTTTTTTCCGTAAGTACTGGATCAGGGGATAAGATTCGATTATTTGATGAACATTTATCACAAAATGTTACGGAATCAAATCGCAGATCGGATTTTTGTAAAGCAATGATTGATAAATTGGTGACATTTAGCTTTGCAGATGCGTTTTCGCAAAAGTATGATTTTTTTGCAACCATTTTTGAATATTTAATCAAAGATTATAATAAAGATTTTGGTAAATACGCAGAGTATTATACTCCACATTCTATCGCAAGTATTATTGCAAGAATCATGGTTCCGGAAGGAACACAGAATGTAACGGTTTATGATCCAGCTGCAGGTTCTGGAACGCTGGTTCTTGCTCTTGCACATGAAATCGGTGAGAGTAATTGTACAATTTATACACAAGATATTTCGCAGAAGTCTAATGAATTTTTGAGATTGAATCTAATTTTAAATAATCTTGTACATTCACTTGGACATGTGGTACATGGGGATACACTTCTTTCCCCGCAACATTTGAATCGTCAGAAAAATGGATTGATGAAATTTGATTATATTGTCAGCAATCCACCATTTAATGTAGATTTTTCTGATAACAGAGATACTCTTGCAGGTGATATTTATAAGGAAAGATTCTGGGCAGGAGTGCCAAATATTCCTAATAAGAAAAAAGATAGCATGGCTATTTATCAAATGTTTTTGCAGCATATTATTTTCTCAATGAAAGAGAATGGATGTAAAGCTGCAGTTGTAGTACCAACCGGTTTTTTAACAGCAGGTACTGGAATCCCTAAAAAAATAAGGGAACGTATTGTAAAGGAAAGAATGCTTCGAGGTGTTGTTTCGATGCCAAGTAATATCTTCGCAACAACTGGAACAAACGTATCAGTTGTCTTTTTGGACAATACTAAAAAGTACGAGCAGGCAATTTTGATGGATGCATCTAAGCTTGGAACAAAGGTTAAGATTGATGGAAAAAATCAGAGGACAGTGCTTTCACCTGAAGAAATCGAGGACATTATCCATACCTTTAATAACTTTGAATCAAAAGATGATTTTTCTGTAGTCGTTGATTATGAGAAGATTGAGCAGAAAAAGTGTTCATTTAGTGCTGGGCAATATTTTGAAGTAAAGATTGAGTACGTGGAACTGACTCAGGAAGAATTTAAAGCGAAAATGGATGAATATACGGAAAAACTAACAGAATTATTTGCTGAAGGAAATGTGTTGCAAGCGGAGATCATGGAACAATTGAAGAAGGTGAAATATGAGTAAGATTACTAAATATGCTTTATCTGATTTATACGATATGAGTTCGGGACTCTCATCCAAGAAAGAACAAGCTGGACATGGAGCACCTTTTGTTTCTTTTGGGACGGTTTTTAATAATTATTTTTTACCGGAAGAATTACCGGATTTGATGGATACAAATGAAAAAGAGCAGCAGACATACTCTATAAAAGCAGGAGACGTACTTATTACCAGAACAAGTGAAACGATAGATGAATTGGCTATGAGTTGTGTGGCAGTAAAAGATTATCCAAAAGCAACGTATAGTGGTTTTACAAAACGTCTTCGACCTAAAAGAGAAGGAATAGCATATCCCAAATATATGGCATTTTATTTTAGAAGTGCTTTGTTTCGAAAAGCTGTAACCTATAATGCGTTCATGACTTTAAGAGCAAGCTTTAATGAAGATATTTTTACATTTTTGGATGTATACTTACCGGATTATGACGAACAGGTAAGAATTGGAGATATGCTTTATAATATTGAATGTAAAATTCGGAAGAATAAAGAGATAAATGATTATTTATGTGCACAGCTACAAATTTTATTTTCATATTTATTTAATATATCTGTCATGCCTGAGTCATGGACTCAAGGCGTTTTAGCAGATATTGCAAACATTACAATGGGACAGTCTCCATCTGGAGAGAGTTTCAACACCCAAGGCAATGGTTATCCGTTCTATCAAGGTTCAACGGATTTTGGCACTATTTTTCCAGCAAAACGAATGTATACAGATAAGCCCTCTCGATATGCGGCAGTCTTTGATACCTTGCTGAGCGTTAGAGCACCTGTTGGCAGCTTAAATATTGCTTATGAAAATTGTTGTATCGGCCGCGGTCTTGCTTCCATTCATGGTAAGTATGATAATAATATTTTTGTTCGTTATTTGCTAAAAAACAATAAATGGTATTTTGATAATATTAACAATAATGGCACAACATTTGGTTCCATAACCAAAGATTATTTATTTGAGATGCCAGTAGTAATACCGGATGGCAAATCAATAGCAATGTTTGAGCAGAAATCGAGCCTCATAGAACGTCAAATTTATGAAAATGAACAGCAAACACGAAAGTTGCAAAATTTACGTGACTGGCTTCTGCCAATGCTCATGAATGGTCAGGCAACCATAGAGAATTGATCCGTTAAATAATCATTTATCTGATTATTATTACTTATTTTTTTGTCGATTGTGCCTAAAATTAGTGCTATTCTTTTTTGTTCCTCGCAATCTGGCAAAATAATATCGATATCACCCAAAATATCTGTATTCAATGATGCCATAGTTGATCCTACTGCGGAATTGTTTATCTTCATTTTTACTGCATCAGTCAATAAATAATACGAAACAAATTCAGGATAAACAATGGCATCTGTAAATCGTACACGTATACAATCTGACCCCTGCATCCATCCATCTTGCCCTTTCCTGATCAAGCAATGTCTGTCAACAGAACCTTTTCTTCCAAATACAATATCTCCCTCTTGCAATTTATGTTCCGACAGTCTTTCTAATGTATTTTCACTTACATGATCCAGCCCTGAAACAAGTAAACTTCCGTAGCCAATATTCTTGACATTAATTACCGGTATTCCTTCTGTAACATACTCACTTGCTCTAAACTGTGTTCCAAAGGGACCTGTTTTTAATTCGGATATATCCCTAAGTTTTACAATTCTCATTGATGTTCTCCTATCCAATATATTTTCTATGAGCAATTTTCACGTTGCTCTGTTTAACCATGGCATATTGCAATGTTGTGTCTATCCGTTGATGTCCTAACAATTTCTGTAATTGTTCTATAGGCATTCCTTTGTCTATAGCTACAGTTGCTAATGTTCTTCTAAACTTATGAGGATGTACTTTTTCTATATTCAACCTCTTTCCCATTTCACGAAGGCGTACCTCAATGCCACCTATTTTCATTCGCTTATATGGTGCTTTTAGTGATACGAATAAGGCATTCTCATTGTCTGTCCTGGAGTCAAGATAATTCTGTAAATGCAACTTCGTTCGTGCATCAAAATACACCATTCGTTCTTTATCGCCTTTACCAAACACTACACACTCTCTTTCCTCAAATGAAATGTCATCTCTGTTCAGTAAAACAAGCTCTCCTACTCGCATTCCTGTTGAAGCAAGTATATCAATTAAAGCCAAATCTCTAAGATTATCACAATTATCTCTCATTGTCTCCAATTGTTCATCTGTATATGTCTCCTTAATCACGCTAGCAGACTTAATTCTATGTATTCTGCGTACAGGGCTTTTTATAATATAATCCTCATCTTCTAACCATGCAAAGAAACTTGAAAATATTCTTCTAATATTATCAATCGTCACCTTACTCGATTCCTTTTCAGCCTGGTATCTCGATAGATATGTTCGAAGATCTTCTGTTTCAATTGTGCATACCGTTTTTCCGATACTTTCCATCATTTGATGAATGGTATTTCTGTAATATGTTAAAGTCTTCTCTGAACATCCCTCTATTCTCTTCGCAGATAAAAATATCTCCAAATAATCTTGCGTTTCCGGTTCATTCTCTTCGTCTTTTCTAGTCACAATGGCAACATTATATAGATTTACCTCTAATACATCTTTCAATTTTTTTAATTGTCCATTATTAAGTGCTGGAAGCATCTCATTAATAATTTCCGTTATTATTTTTTCTTTCATGTGTTTCTCCTTTATTATGTGAGAACCACAATGAAGTGGAGTTCTATGATTTGCTCTCGCCACTTTCAAGAGTAATATTTCTGTTGTAAATGATTATTTATCATATCAATCTTCGATGGTAGCTTGACCATTCATTAACATTGGTAGAAGCCAATCACGAAACTGAATTAGATTATTGTTTTCCTGCTGGATTTGCATGATTTTGGTATCTAGTGGTTCAACACAATTAATAAATTGTGTACGAATTGCATCTGGAATACTCAAAATATTGTAATTGTTTAGGTTTGCTTGATTAATCTTCATTTGAATTGAACCGGTTTTTATTATTGAAACAGGAATATCTTTTAGTAATAAATATAGCAATCGGCAAGAATAACCTTTCACGGGCTGTAAAACATGTGTATGATTATTGATCCAAACATCGCCAGATACTCTTTGTAATATTGGATTACCATTATCATCCATTACCGAACCATCTTCAGCGAGAAGAACAAAATTTCCAGAAAAAATGGGGCGATTCACATAATCCATTATGCCCGTGGCACCATAATAAGGAATTGAACCTTTCATTCCTTCTCGCTGTTGATTAGAAAGCGGAATTCGTTCAGAATCAAGGCAGATTGTAATATTTCCAATAGAAGTATAGTTCCAATTTTGAGGGATTTCTCGATTTAATTCATTACAAAATGACATTTTTCCACCAGAGGATTTATACGGCTTCCCATTTTCATCTGGAAAATCAAACTGTATAAACCAATAGTTATAGATGGTCTTTGCCATCTCTTCTAAATAATCATTTATAAGAATATGAAAATGAATATAGAATAGCCAAATTATTTTAGAAACATACGGAGGTACAAACACAAATGGGATACACAATAAAAGACTTTATCGACTCGAACAACTTTCCGGAAATGAAATTAATTAGTGACAATTCAGAAATCACTAGAGAAATAAAAGGGACTCAGATTATAGCAGTGCCAGATATGGAAAAATTTCTGGGGGGGGTGAACTCCTTCTGACATCTCTGATGGTTTATGAAAAGCTGGATGAACGTATGATGCTAAGTCATTTGGAAGAATTAAATAAAAAACAGGTAAGCGGGTTTATTGTGAAAAAAATCCAGAACACAGCACATCAAAATAAGCTGTTTGAAACTTTATTGTTTTTTTGCAATGAACATAGTATTCCGGTTTTAGAGATTCCACAGGATTTTAACTATTGGTCGATTATTAAATATTTGCTGCTGCAGGTATTTAATATAGAAATTGCAAAAGCAGTCTACTCTAAAATGACACGTGATGAATTTAATCGCCTTTTTCCAGAAGGAACTAGTGAGTACAGATCATTAGAGAATCTGTTTGACAGAGCAGGGAGGATACTTGGGAATCCAATAGCTTTGTATGATGAAGATTTCCACTATATGTATTCAGGTACATCAGAAGAAAGTGATTTAATAATCGCAGATGGTTATGAAAAGTATGTTCCCAACATTATTTCGAGATATGAATATATGCGGCAAAAGAGAAAAAATGTTGAGTATATTAGAAAAATCAACATTTTAAACCAGTGCACGTTTTATTTGGTGGTTTCGGAAGTGAGTGGACCATTAAGAGAACTGGATTTTATAACATTAGATAGTTTAATGCCGCTTTTATTATATGTTCTGACTCAAATTGTAACTGATAAAAATATGGAGAAAAAATATCATAGAGATTTGGAGTACAGATTGTTAAATGGATCCTTGTCTGAAGCGGAAGAAGAAGATGTTGCAAATTTGCTTAAATTTGGTGTAACTGAAGATTATAGGGTTATCACCTGTTATTTGAAACCTGAAAATTATAAAGATAATTTTACTGCTTCTCAAAGAAAAAAGATGGAGGATATAGAAAAAGCAATTTTAGATATAGTGCCGAAAGAGTATGCTTATTGTAACATGAACCAAGTTATATGTATTCATAAAGAAAACAGGAAAGAAGGAAAACTGGATTTAAGAAAAAAACTGGAAGAGTTCCAGAGAATGATACAAGACCAATTGAAAGAAGGAAAATCGGAATACGAATTTCTGATTGGGGTAGGAAATAAAGTTAAGGGTTACCACAATCTGAAAGAATCTTTCGCAGACTCTAAAATTGCAATAGAATATATTGATGTCATTAGAAAAATAATAGGAGATACAAATAAAACAGTAGTGGATTGTTCGAGATTAGGCTTCTTTCAGATTTTTGCAAATATTAAGGATGAAAAGCAATTAAGAACATATATACCAGATACAGTGCATGAAATTCATCAGTATGATGTTCAGAAAAATGGAGAACTGATTGATACGCTGGAATGTTATCTGAATCATAAACAGAGTATTCGAAAAGCTTCTGAACTAATGGGCGTGCACGCCCGGACAGTTTCGTATCGTTTGCAAAAAATAGTAAAACTAACGGGGATGGACTTTGATAACATAGCTGAGATGCTAGCTGTCCGAAATGGAATTATTATATTAAAAATATTTGAATTGTTATAAAAGATAACGAATCACATGGTTAGTGTGGTTCGTTTTTTTGCATATTAGTCAAAAATGGAGCACTTCGAACAAAAATACGTTAAAAATTTTTCGTCCGTTGCACATTACATTTTTAAGTTTAATAGCGTATAATACGCAAAGTGATAAGAAAAATTATCAGTGAAAAACATTGAACATATCAATTTTGATATTTTTTTAATATAAACTAAGACTTCACAGGGTTTAGATTAGAGGGATAACGATGCAACTAAAAAATTCGACGGATTACGCAATTAGAATTGTGTGTTACTTAGCAGCACAGGAACGGATGGTATCTACATCAGAATTGTCACGGAAGCTAAATGTTTCTGCTAATTATGTTCCTAAAATAGCAAAAAAACTGAAAGATGCAAAAATAGTCACTGCCTGTGAAGGTACAAATGGTGGCTATATGCTGGCAAAACAACCGGAGAACATTTCTTTAATGGATATTATATCGTGTGTAGAGGAAACAATGGCAATTAATCGTTGCTTGGAAGAAGATCGTTTTTGTTCCAGAAGTTTAGAAGATACCTGCAAGATACATAAAATATTGCTGAGTTTGCAGAATACATACAATAATAAATTAGAGAGTGTAAAGGTTTCAGACGTTATCCGCCCTGGAGAAGATGAATATTTTGGACGATTTTATGTTGTGTTAAAGCTGAACTTAAAGGAAAAAAGCTACGAGTGTGTGTACTCGCATATCCGTGAAGTATATGAGAAAGTAAAAAATACAGAAAGCTATGAAGAGTTCATAAGCCAGTATGTAGAAAGATATGTGTATGCTTCTGACAAAAAAATGGTTTATGACTTCTTGTCAAGTGAAGGATTAGAAGAAAGACTAGTTGATGGATGTATGGAAAAGGATCTTCCGTATCGCAGAATTACGGGAAAAGATAAGAATGCATATATTTGGATGGAAGCAAAAAAATATATAGATGCAAATGAGAATACTGCAATTATTACCTTACATAATGAGAAGATTATCCAGAACACAGTTATAAGGATGGAACAGGAACTCGTAAAGAAAGAACAGGATATGGCAAAGCAGTATTGGGATATGGTATCACTTTTAACTACTGTATTGAATCATAATCATTTAGTTGAAGTAGGGTATCAAGATGATATCAGTTTCTATACGAAACAGATATATCTTCAATTACAGAAAAAATATCCGGAATATGGAATTACGGATGAAGAAATTGTTTCAGTAGCCCATTTGGCACCGATTCATGATATTGGAAAGATAAAAGTACCAATTGAAATTTTGAATAAAAATGGAAAGTTGACAGATGAAGAAATGAATGTAGTAAAACAACATCCATTAGTAGGTGCGGCGATGACCCAGAGATTCCCAGAGGGGATAACAACGAAAAAGCTGAATCAATATAGCTATGAAATATGTAGACATCACCATGAAAGATATGATGGATCAGGATACCCGGACGGTTTAAAAGGGAATGCAATTCCAATGTGTGCACAGGTCGTTGGAATTGTTGATGCTTACGATGCATTGATCAATGATCGTCCATATAAAAGAAAGTATGAACCTGAAGAGGCAATACAGATGATTTCAAATGGTGAATGCGGAGCATTTTCCAATCAGCTGATGCAATGCTTTCAGGAGGCAGCAAAGCAGCAAAAATGGCTAAAAAGGAAAAATTAAAGTAACAAGTGAAGACAAAAGATTAGAGGTCCAGATATGAAGAAAAAAAGAAGGATAGAGAACAGAATTATCGCAGTAATACTATGTATGGCTATCTTATTTTCTCAAGTGAATATTGCGGATGCGGCAGATCTGAATCCATCAGGTACCAACACGAGTCAAGTGGCCCTTTCTGATGAAACCAATATGAGTAATGATGAAGCATCAACCGAATCCACAGTTTCAGATGAAATAAATGGCAGCACGGAGTCCGAATCTGCGATATCGGAGGAAACAAATGAAAACTCGAAGAATAACGAATCGGAATCTTCCGGTGAAAATGTTAAAGCGGAATCAACAGATAATATAGATGCTTATTATAAGGATAGTAAAATATGCATTTATAATTATGAACAATTAAAACAGATTGGTTCAGATGCTTATATTTACACAGGTGATAAGGATGGACAGATTGGTTCTGGAGAAGTGGTAAAGAGTGAAGGCACAGAGCTGAAATACGGTGCAGATGCTCAGTACATTTTGATGAATGACATCCAGATGAACTCGGAACAGATTTGGTCAGTACCGGATTCATTTACCGGAACTATCACAGGCACGAAACTAGAAGAAAACGAAACACCAACGCTGTATGATAAGGAAACGGATACAATCTACATATACAATCCATATCAGTTGATGGTGCTTGCACAGGAAGAATCTGAAACGGAACCAGTTATGTCATTAGATTATGATGCACCACAGTTTGGTATGGGGCAGATGATCTATCCGGATGGTGAAGATCAGGCGTATCTGACTTATAGTAAGTCTCATAATTATGTGTTATCGCAGAAATTTAATTCAGATAAGCCTGAATTAGTTGCGGATCAATTGAGCATAGATCCTGATACAACAGATACTGAAGGACGTGACTTTAAGGGGCAGGTTGTAAAAACAATCGGTGATAAAACCTATATCTTAATTGGTAATGAGGAACAGCTGAGAGCAATAGGTACAGACAAAGCAGTTCAAGGTGCTGTTTATCAGGCTTATAAAGCTCATTTAACAAGTTCGTGGAAAGTAGATACAGATAAAAATGGCAATCCTATTATGCTTTATAGTGGAGATGCAGATTTAAAAAAAGATCAAAATGGTATAAAAGATTTTTCTTTTAAGACAATCTTAAGTACGAGTAATGACAATAGTTCTAACAGTGCTTTAAAAAGAGATGTATGTGGAGTTAATCAAGAAACAGGAAAGATTGATCCAAATCTTAACATAAAAGACGTAACCAGCCAACAATATACTAAAAATGCCAATTATATCATTTTCCGTGATATTGACTTAGGCAGTTCAAATTGGACTCCACTTACTTTCCAAGGCACAATGATTGGTGCTAAATCTGCTGAAAAAGGTGGACTTTGGAAAGATGGTGTTTTAAATACAACTGATAAACCAGTTTTATCAAATGTAAATGTAATTCAAACAGGACCTTTAGATGTTGGTAAACAAATGGGTGTTGGATTCTTCGATACATTATCTGATGAAGCTAGTGATAATGATGTCGGACTTAGTAAAGATCTGGTTAAAGTATCAAACTTAAGATTTAATAACATAAAAGTAGATAATCAATCGACAACAACAAAATACGATCAAACATTGGTTAATGGACTGGTTTCTAGTCTAGGAAAATTACTAGGAGGTGTGGTAGATCTTCTTGCGTGGTTATTAACCTTTGGTAGTGTTGATGCGGGGTTAAGAAAAACTTTAACAGATGTTTTAGATGCACGAAAAAATGATCCTACAGCATTAGCTACTGGAGCGATTGCTGGACGTGTTGTTGGTAATGTTGAGATATCAGATTGCGAATTGATAGGTGATGTTATTGTACAGAGCCCAAATAATGATACAGGTGGTTTTACTGGATACGTTACAGGTAAAACGGAGTATGAAGGTTTATCTAAAGCATTGGGAGGAACAACGAAACTTTTAGCTAATATCTTAAATGTGATTCCCGGTTTAGGACTAGGAGATTTAATTACTATTCTATTAGGTAACGCAATTCCTTTAGAAAAGTTAATTCCAACAGGATATATTAATGCGAAGATTGTAGGATGTAGTATTAATGGCTTAACGATTTCTACAGCATCCGATAAAGAATATGCCGGTGGATTTATTGGCATGCAAAAGGGTGCTATTGTAGAGAGGTGTTCTGTAACAGGTGGTACGAATACAATTAGTGGAAAGAATTTTGTAGGTGGCTTTGTTGGTCTAGCTCGTGATGATGTGATTGAAGGAACACTATCAGGGGCATTGGATATAGAGACAAAACTTCCTAAGATGAATACGGAAAGTTTACTTCTAAATTGTTCATTAAATAATGCAGTTGTGTCTGTTTCTGGTGAAAGTTATATTGGTGGTTTTGCCGGAGGATTGGCCAATGCATCAACTGTCAATTGTAATGTTAAATCGGATAATGCACTCACTGTAACAGCTTCTGGAAATTATGCTGGTGGTTTTGCAGGAATTGCATCTCTTGGATGGGCTGCAGACCTAGGTAAAGATGACACAAAAGATAATTTACTTGGCGGTGTAGTTGATCTTGTTGTAAAACTTTTGAGTAGTAATCCTGGAGCAACTTCATCTTTACTTTCTCTTGCTGGTGTAAATCCATCACATATCTTAGGATGTTCTGTAAATGCTCCACTGCAAGTTAGTGGAAAGGACTATGTTGGTGGTGTAACAGGTCGAGGTAATGGTGCATATATAGCACAATCGAATGCGGATAATTTACAGAAAATATCATATTGGAAAAATAATGTTTATGATGTTGGTTCTGTTCAAGTGATTGATAGCTCTTTAACGGGATTATCAAGTGTTACAGGAAATGATTATGTTGGTGGAATTGCTGGATCAATGGGTACGGCCAGTGTTGCCGGTTTATTAAATACAACGCTTGGCGTTGCATCTTATCTTGCGTTTACTGTAGATAATGTTCATGTAAATGGTGCAGAGAATGGATTTGCTGTTACGGGAAATGAACGTGTTGCCGGTGGATTTGGAGATGCGATTGGTGGTTCTATAACAACTGTTAGTATCAATAATTTAGCTTCTATAGAAGGCAATAACTTAGTAGGCGGATTTATAGGTCTTTCTGGTCCTGGTGATTTGGCTGGAACAGATGGTGGATTAACTGTTAACCTGTTAGGTTTGAATTATTTGTTGAAATTGAATAATTTACTTTCTTTAGGACAAGCAATTGAAGTAAAAATTAAGGATACAAATGTAAATGGAATTAAGGATGGGTTTACGGTACACGCAAAGGGTAGTCGTGATTCTAATTCGGTTCGTGATTATAGTGCTTCTGGTTTTATCGCAAAAAGCGGAAGTACAAAAATAGAAAATTCTCATGTAACAAATCTAAAATCAGTGAAGGCTGCAGATAATGGCGGATATGCTTCAGGATTTATTGGTATTTCAAAAACAGGTGGTCTAGCAGAAGTTGCTGATGATAATTCGATTAAATCATTAATAGAGACAAATGGTTTAGTAAATGCCGTAGGATATTTAATTCCTAAATATACAAATTGCACGGTTTCTTTTGTGAATGGTGGAAGTGTTACAGCAGATGTTGCTGGTGGTTTTGCAGCAGATTTTCAAAGTGGTACAGTTGATAACAGTTCACGAGGAACTAATGATTATTACGCAGTATACAATTTAGATTCTGTAAATGGTCAAACCTATGCAGGTGGCTTTGGTGGAAATGTTTATTCTGGAGCATTGGCCGATGCTAGTAAAGGTATTAGTATTCTAGGAAATATAGATGGGCTGAATATAAACATTGGAGAGTTGTTAAACTTAGTAAATGCATATGTTCCAACAATAGAATATGCAGGAGTTAAATCCGATAATGGATTTACGGTTACGGCTAATAAAATCAAATCGGATGATACGAATTCTGGTAGTGCTGGTGGCTTTATTGGTTATGGCAGTGGAGTTCAAGTTAGTCATTGTGATGTAACAAATTTAAAACATACAAAGGTAACACCTCCTAAAGATTTAGAGGGTGAAGATAGTTCAAATTATTTTGGACAGGATAGTACATATGCAGTAACGGGTGCAAGATATGCCGGTGGATATATTGGTTATATGAATATTGGTTCCGCAGCTTCTGTTGGAAAAGGCCTGAGTGTCCTTGGTACATCGATAGGAATTAATAATGTGCTCGATGCATTGAATGTGGTCGTTTCTACAATTGAGCATTCCAATGTTACAGGAAATGTTGGAGGATTTGCAGTAAAGGCTTCTTGGAAAAATACTGCATCCGATGCGTCAGAAAATGATGTTCTTGGAGATGCAGGAGGATTTGCCGGAAAGATTTCTGGTGGACACATTCAGGACTCCAACGCAAATAACTTTTCTTATATCATTGGTCAGATTACAGCCGGTGGTTATGTGGGAGACTTGCAGCCAGGAAATGTGGCAAATGTCCTTGGCGATACTGGTATCTTAGATGATCTTGTTAATGTGTCAGATACATTGGCATCATTAGCGGAGGACTTTGTACCGACGATCAGAAA
>OATT01001104.1_pt1 | contig 16532 bp, 17 predicted proteins | sample 1476071 | NCBI WGS metagenome assembly OATT01 (sample SAMEA2579989, study PRJEB22360) | human gut metagenome | biome: human gut; feature: human-associated habitat; material: faeces | place: Denmark | collected 2008/2010 | reverse complement strand
GTCTGCGGCTGCTCAAAAATCACATAATGTGCGCCGCGCAAGCGTCCTTTCTCGTCGCGTTCCCTTGAACGCACGATATACCCGGCGCGTTCCAGTTCCTTAACGGCTTCCCGGATAGCGTCGATTTTCTCCCGGTTGATAAAGGACAGCCCCGCAAGGGTGTAGTCCCAATCCTCTGGCAAGGACAGCATTTGCGATAACAGCCCTTTTGCCTTTAGGGATAGCTCCTTATTGCGTAAGTGGTGGTTGCTCATAACCGTATAGCCCTTGTTGCGCTCCACTCTGAAAACTGCCATAGCTTCATCACTCCTTTGCTGCATACCTGTTACGCAATAGAAACGCGATTTTGAGGGTTTAGGTATCAATCCCTTATCCGCTGAAAACCGCGTCCGCAAAGCCGCGTAAATCAAGGGCTTTTTCATGCCTACTGCGTAACAAAGGGCATGAAAAAAGCGGCGTTCCTGTTCTTCCTTGTGGGAAGTGAGAAACGCCGCCTGTGCGGTGCGTTATTCTGCTTCTTCGGCTATGAGGTCTTGTATGACTTCGCCAAAGTCTGCCGTAAAGGAAAAAATGAAGTATTCCAAAACGGCGGGGTCTGCGTCCATAGGCTCGGCTTCCTCGGAAAAGGGCAAGCCCATAAGCCCATAGAGCATTTTTATGATTTTGAACAGCTTCCCCCGGTCGGCGGGGGTGTTCATGGTAACAAGTACGTCGGTCAAGCGGTTTACGGTTTCCATGTCGCCGCCTGTCGTTACCCATACCATTTCTGCGAATGGCTGCGTGATTGCTCCGGTTACAAGGTTTACCTTATCCTTGCTGATTTCGCCGGACGGGAGTATAATACCCTTGTCTAAAAGTACGTTTTTCATGTCGTCCTCCTATAATTTGTGGTGCCAAAATGGTGCCCGGTCTTACAAAATCATCTTATACGGAGATATGGCAAGATAAATGACGATATGCAGAAAACCTTGATTTTAAGCCATTTTCGCGAGGTTTTATAAACACTTGCGCGGGCTTATAAGAAGATTTCCGTCTATCAAATCAATAAAAAATTATGGATTATGTTGGCAGAGAAGGAAATGTCTAAACAAGCATTTAGAGAAGCACTTGAGATTTCTCCTGGGACCATGACAAAACTGAACAAAGGCGAGGAAGTATCAATGGGCACGATACTTCGGATTTGTGAATATTTTGATTGCAATATTGGAGATATCTGTGATGCTATCAGAACAGAATAGGATGATTACATATGAATGCGATTAATACAAATGAACAAATGATTCAAAAAATAAATGAAGTGCTGCAGATAAAAAAAGATGCAGTTGTTAATATCGTAAATGATAAGTTGACAATTTCAGTATTTTCTCTTCTTGAAAAAAATCTGCAAAATGTAAAAGAAATAAATTTTGTAATTCGTGATGTGAAATTTTTACCTCATCAGTCAGAAATTGCTCATGAATTTGAAATCAATCCAACAGATGTTTTATTTAATGCTTATGATATTACAGAAAAGAATAAATTGCAGCATTTTTCAAAAGCAAGAAGTATGCATGATTTTATAGAAAAACATGTAAATATCCGTAAGGTAAAGTCAGGCATTCGGATTGGTGGAAATATCTTGATTATAGATGATGATTTTATGATTCAGGGTTCGTCTTCTTTGGAAGTATCTCAGAAAAGAAGCCGGGATTCTTTTAATAACATTAATTTTGATTCAATTTTGACAGGTAGTGCAGATAGGGATCAGATACTGAGTGCATTAAATACGTTTAAACAAATCTGGTACAATGAGCAGGTGTCAGTAGATTATAAGAATGAATTGCTTGTTAGCCTGCAGTATGTCTATAAAGAACATGCACCAGAGTTTTTGTATTATTTTACGATAAATGAATTATTTGGAAATCAGTTGGATACTGGTGTGGAGCGATTTGAGAAGGACAGCGTAAGGTTTAAGAAGACCGAGATCTGGAATGCTCTTTATGATTTTCAGAAAGACTGTGTGGTATCGGCTATTCGGAAACTGAACAAGTACGGGGGTTGTATTATTGCAGATTCTGTTGGCCTTGGAAAGACATTTGAGGCACTTGCCATTATCAAATACTTTGAGATTGGAATGAATCGGGTATTAGTTCTAACACCGGCGAAGCTTTATGATAACTGGAATTCATTTCGTGGAGATTACAAAGATTCCTTTCTGCATGAGACTTTTAATTATAGAATTATGTTTCATACTGATTTGTCTAGATACAGTGGTATGTCACGTTCTGGTCAGGATTTGAAAAAATTTGACTGGGGATTATATGATCTTGTTGTTATAGACGAGTCCCATAATTTCCGTAATAGAAATGACCGATATGATGAAAATGATCAGCTTATTATGACAAGATATGCCAGACTGATGCAAGATGTAATTAAGCATGGAAATAACAACACAAAAGTGTTAATGTTGTCGGCAACTCCAGTAAATAATAGCCTGGTAGATTTGAAAAATCAGATTAGTATTATTACAAGGGATGATGATGCTGCCTTTGAAGAAGATGGAATTTCAAGCGTTGATAATCTGCTTCGAAAATCGTCTGCATGCATTAATGCATGGCAGAAGCAGCCAAATCACAAAAAAGATGAATTACTGGATGATTTGCCATCAGATTTTTATAAGTTGTTGGAAATGATGACAATATCTCGAAGCAGGAAACATATTACAAGTTATTATGGTAGTAAAGGAGTAGGCAAATTCCCGGAAAAAAACAAACCAGAGACATTGAATAGCGATATTGATGTTAAGAGTGAATTGTTGAATTTTAAGGAAACGAATGAACTTCTGGAAGCTCTGATTTTAAGTGTTTATACGCCTACCAAATACATAAAGGAAGAATATAAAAAACTGTATATTGATAAATACTCCCTCAAAGGTAAGCATGGTGGAGATATGAACTTTGAGACACAGTCAAGAGGTATGATTGTTCTGCATAGATTCAATCTTTTCAAACGATTGGAGAGTTCTGTATATTCCTTTGAAGAAACGTTACGAAGGTTACTAGAGAGGATTGAACGGACCGAGAAACTTCTGTTAAAGGGAACAGGAAATGTAACGGAAGAAGATGGAGATTTTGACGAAGAAGATTCGGAGGATTTATATCTGGAAGGAAAGTATGAGATCGATGTACATCATTTGAGGATAGATGACTATCTTGAGGATTTATCTTCAGATAAGTGTATCATTGCAGAGATACATAATAGTGCAAAGAAGGTCTTAGAGGAGAACCGGGATCAGAAGCTTCAAGACCTTAAGAGGGTACTTAAAAAGAAAGTTATTGAAACCCCTTATAATGATGGTAATCGAAAAGTACTTGTGTTTACGGCATTTGCAGACACTGCAGATTATTTGTATAAAAATTTGTCTGAGGAAATGTTAAAACTGGGTATCTACACAGCCTGTGTTACTGGAAAAGGTGTTGTTACTAATAACAGATTTGTAGATAAAGATTTTAATTCGGTATTGTGTGCATTCTCTCCTGTATCAAAAATGAAAAAGGAGATTCCGGCAAATGAGCAGATTGATTTGCTGATTGGTACGGACTGCATTTCTGAAGGGCAGAATTTACAGGACTGTGATACAGTAATCAATTTTGATATTCAATGGAATCCGGTATCTCTCATTCAGCGATTTGGACGAATTGATAGAATTGGGAGCAAGAATAAATGTATTCAGATGATTAACTTTTTCCCGGCAATGGAGCTGAATGAATATTTAGGTCTTGAGGCAAGGGTAAAAGGGAAGATGACTACTCTTAATCTGGTGTCTACAGGGGATGAAGATGTGCTGACACCGGAGATGAATGATTTTTATTTTAGAAAACGACAGCTGGAGCGTCTGCATGATGAGGTTATAGATATTGAGGATGCCAACGATAATATATCACTAACTGATCTAAACATGAATGAGTATCTGAATGAATTGTCAGAGTATATCCAGAATGTACCTGAAATTAAGAAGGTTCCTAAGGGTGTATATTCCGTAACAGATGGTGAGAATCAGGGAGTACTGTTCTGCTTTAAACATCGTAATGATGCAAATAAACCGAAGTCGGATAGTTCCCTCTATCCATATTATCTGATTTATATGAAAGATGATGGAGAGGTACTCTATGGTAATGGGCAAGCCAGAGAAGTTGTCAAGCAGTTCCGGAAACTATGTTATAGTAAAGATAAACCTGTGATAGAATTGTTCCAGAAGTTCTTTGAGAGGACAGATAATGTAAAGAATATGCAGTTTTATTCTGAATTGCTGAATAAAGCGATTAAATCCATAAAAGGTGAAGAGGAATCAAAAGCAACACAGCTGATGTTTGACTTCAGTGGTTTCAATAACGCATTTGCGGATGAAACGGCAGATGATTTTGAATTGGTTTCGTTTTTGGTTGTAGAATAGCGTTTTGATTTAATGTCTGAGAGGTGATAGAGAATGTTTCATGTGCCAGATGCATACAGAGTAGATGTAAAAGTGGCATTAAAGGATTTTATTCCTAAAGATGTAAAACCCAAAGATAAAAAGAAAATAAAAGATGCGATCAAATCTGTAAAGCTGGAAAATCAGATTATGGGAGAAGAGATTCCCTCTGTGATAAATGAGGATTATAGGTGTCAGGTCATTCAATTCTATGACATAGAAGTGGAGAATATAAAAGATGCTAGCTGTCTGGCACTGACTTACCAGAATTTGATAAAACCATTTTGCGTACTTCACATGTATGATATGAAAGAAGAAGTATATTCTCTGGCTGTCAAACGCCTGAATCAGACAGATGAAAAGCAGATTGTAATTGAGAATAGTCTGGTGACACAAACATTTATGAGAGATGTACCGGATAGTTCCAGAGAGCAATTTTTGGGTTATGTTGACTTTGAACAAACAAAGAATAAACAAGATAAAGTGAGTATGTATAAGGAATGGTTTTACAAAGCATATATGCTTCAGAATGAAAAGGCTTATGCAAAAGTGGATGCTTTATTGGATGGTAATTTTTGGTATGATTCTGAAAGAACTGCCCGGATTGCGTTAAAGTATATGGAAGTTGTAAGGAAGAAAAATAGTTTGAAGAAAGCAGTTACAAATGCAGAACGTATGAAGGTTAACAAATCTATAAAAACGGCGATTTTAGATTTGGAAAAGGAAGACATTTTAACATAAAAGGAAGGTTTTGAAAATGGAGAATAGAAGGGTACCACAACAAATAAATGATATGGTAGGCGATAATGTAAAGAAACTGGCACAGTTGTTTCCGTCGGCAGTAAAGGATGGAGAGGTTGATTTTGAGGCATTGAAAGAGGAATTAGGGCAGTTTGAGGAAGTTAGTAGTGAAAAATATGAACTTACCTGGGCGGGTAAAAAAACTGCAAAAAAGATTGTTCAGGAAGATGTTGTAGGAAGAACATTAAAATTTATTCCAGAGGATAGCAAGAATGCAGATACAACAGAGAACCTTTATATTGAAGGTGACAATCTGGAAGTGCTAAAGCTACTTCGACAGAATTATTATGGTGCGATTAAAATGATTTATATTGATCCACCATATAATACTGGAAATGATTTTATATATAATGATTCTTTTGTTATGGATAAGGATATTGTCGATTTGGCTGAAGAAAATGTAGGATATTTAGGAGAGAGATATACTTTAAATACAAAATCAAAGAATAGATTTCATGCTGAGTGGTTAAATATGATGTATCCACGTCTTAGACTTGCAAAGGACTTATTGCAGGATGATGGTGCTATTTTTATTAGCATTGATGACCATGAAGTTGATAATCTTAAAAAGGTTTGCAATGAGATTTTTGGGGAAGAAAACTTTATTGCTCAATTATGTATTATAAATAATTTAAAAGGGAGAAATGATAAAAAGAATGTAGCAACATGCCATGAATATCTTGTGATTTATGGGAAGATGAATTTTGAAGCCAATTTGCTTCCATTGACTGATGAACAACGTGCAAAATTTGATAAAGAAGATGAAAGTGGAAACAAATATCAGCTTATGCAAGTAGTTTCCTTGTTTGCCTTGAGACAGAGATTACAGAAGAACTAATTAGTAAATTGGCAGAGCTTGACCCGTTACCAATTAAATATATTTTCAGAGACTCCGCTTTTAAGGATGATATTGCATTAAAAGATGAGACGTTTAGGAGATTGAAAGCTCTTGTGGAGAAAAATGCAGGCACCAATAAACCTACCTATACAGTTGAATTTATTTAAGGAGGAATGTATCATGGCTAATCGTATTACATTCCAATTTGAAGATGACCTTGATTATCAAATGCAGGCAATCCACTCTACGGTAGAATTGTTTAGAGGCTTGTCAAGGCATGTAGATGGTATCTACAGACCTAATCGTGTTCGTAAATTTGGTGAGGGAGATCCTGTCAGAAATAGTGATGTTGTTGTCGGTAGCAGACTGCTTGAAAATCTGAGAGATGTACAGTTATCCAATCATTTGTTTGCAGATAATGCTTTAGCACCTGGAAATAATTTTACGATTGAGATGGAGACGGGAACAGGAAAAACATATGTATATCTGCGCACAATTTTGGAATTATATCAAGAATATGGATTTAAAAAGTTTATGATTGTTGTTCCATCCGTTGCTATTCGTAAAGGTGTGGAAAAATCAATGGAGCAACTGGCTGATCATTTTAAGCGGTTATATAATATTGACATTTTAAAGCACAGTTTTATTTATAACAGCGATAATCCCAAGCAGATTAGTTCTAAATTAGTGGAGAGCTCCGATTTAAGTATCTGTGTTTTGAATATCCAGGCATTTAACAAAAATACCAATATACTTAGAAAAACAGATGAGTATGATCAAAATCTTTGGGAAGATATTAAATATATCAAGCCGATTGTAATTATTGATGAACCACAGAAGATTCAAGGAACTGCAAAGAAAAAATCAAAATCATTAGAGGCGATTGAAGAACTTCAGCCTTTGTTTACTTTGCGCTATTCTGCTACACATAAGCAGTTATACAATCAAATTTACAAATTGGATTCTTATGCTGCATATCAGAAAGACCTTGTAAAGAAGATTGTGGTGAAGACAGTTCACGGGGTAATTCCAAAAGACTATCCGTATGTGCGATATTTGTCTTTTACCAGTGATTTGAAAGCTAAGATAGAAATATTTTCTCAAAAGCAGGGCGGAACAATCCGCTTCAGGACTTTTAATGTTGGTGGAGGAGTATCTCTTGAAGAACTTTCTGGAGGATTACCACAATACAAGGATTATCGTATTGCAGAGGAACCACATAAACTCAAGCCACTGGCTATTGCAACAAAGGAAGGCTTCTTTTCTTTAGATCAGGGACATAGTAATTATGAGATTGAAAAAAATGAGGCAGTACGTATTCAGATTAGACTGGCAATAGAAAATCATTTCTCAAAACAGTTTAATATAATTCGTCAGGGTAAAAAAATTAAAGCGTTGACACTGTTCTTTATTGATGCAGTCGATAAAGTACGTGATGATACTGCACCAGATGGACGAGGAGAATACTTGCGAATTTTTGATGAGGAATACAGGAAATACGTAAGTACTCATACACATCTATTGGAACAGAATAAAGAATACTTTCCGGAATATATGAATGTCCAGGCTGTCAGGGAGGGATATTTTGCCAGAGATAAAAAGAATAACGCCGTAGAAGTCGAAGGTTGGGATTCGTCTCTTGATGAAAGCAATATGAAAATCAAGAAAAAGTCACAAGAGGATATCGATAGAGGAATTAGTCTGATTTTGGAAAAGAAAGATGAATTGATTTCTTTTGATGAGCCTTTAGCATTTATTTTCTCGCATTCAGCACTTAGAGAAGGTTGGGATAATCCGAATGTATTTACTCTTTGCACATTGAAATCCGGAGGCTCTGATATTGCCAAAAAACAGGAGATTGGCCGAGGATTGAGGTTACCGGTTGATATTACAGGTAATAGGTGCATAGATAAGAGAATCAATGAGTTAACAGTCATTGCCAATGATTATTATGATCATTTTGCAGCGGCATTACAGAAAGATTTCAATGATAATATGCATTTTGATAAAGATGAAGTAACTGCTGAAATACTGATTACTACATTAAAAACAGCAGGAGTTCCAGCCTCCAAGATTACACCTGAATTGGTTGACATCTTTAAACAAGAATTAGTATCAGCAGGAGTAATGAATTCAAATAATATGATGAAGGGTTCTTCTGACCAGATTACGAAAATTTTTGATAATATGATATTCGTGAATGATACCTTAAATGAACATGCAGAAATTATCAAAAAGCAGTTTAAAGAAATGATGATCCAGAAGGGTACAAGGAAAATTGAAATTGTGAATGGAGATAATGCCCCATATGAAAATAAAGTGCGGGCTTATGTGACGGAAGGAGAGTTTAAAAAGATCTATATGGCACTTCGCCAGAATCTGATGAAGCGAACCATATATAAGTTCAAGATTGATAAAGATCAGTTTATTGAGGATTGCATTTTTGATATTGATCAGACACTATTGTTTAAAAAGGCAAAAAATGAATATAAAGTGGAAACAGGCAGAGCAAAATTTAATTCATCTGCGATGTTTGTAATGGAAGAAACTGTCTATGGTGATAAACAGATGGAAATTGAAATAAGTTCTGATCCAAAATCTGATTTTGAAATTGCAAATTATATTATGCATCATACCATGCTACCTCGACTGGCTATTTTTAAGATAATTCAAGGAATTGATAAACGGGAGTTATTGAACAATCAGGATATTCTGGATGAGGTTACTCAGCTTATCTTGCAAAAACTGAATGATACAAAAGCGGCTAATATTATTTCTTATGAAGTTATCAATGGCTATGAGCTGGATGAGAGTAATATTTTTGAACTGGATACGATTTCAGCTGAAGATTTTGAACAAGAATGGAGAGTGTTCCAAGCAAGATCTGATAGAAGTTCAGCAATGAATGAGTACTATAAAATGGATAGTGAAGGTGAGGCAGAATTTGCACATAAACTTGAGAATAATACAAATGTATTATTGTTCACGAAGTTAAAAAAGGGCGGTTTTGTGATTGATACGCCATATGGAAATTACAGCCCTGACTGGGCAGTGGTTTGCAAAAAAGAAGCATTAGAGGATGCTTCTCTAGGCATTTATTTTATTGTAGAGACAAAAGCAGGAAAGCGTGAAGCGAATCTGCAAGATGTTGAGCGAAATAAGATTCATTGTGGTAAGCTACACTTTAAAGCAGTATCTGACCAAATTAAATTTGACTGGGTAAATAGTTATGAGGATTTCAGAACAAAATTTGGTGTATCAGAAGGTAATTGAGTGAGGTGAGAAAAAATGTCCGAAATTAAATATGAAATAATAGAAAAACTTGGGATATTGTCAGAAAGCACAAAAGGTTGGACGAAGGAACTTAATTTGATATCTTGGAATGGAAGCACACCGAAATATGATATTAGGGATTGGTCTCCTGATCATGAAAAAATGGGAAAAGGCATTACATTAACAGATGAGGAAGCAAAGAAGTTGAAAGAATTGTTATGAAGAATATTGAACAAGCAAAGAAGTATGCATGGGAACAATCTGATTGGATCGATCATCGTAATGGATACTTCTCAATGAAAGAATGCGTGTACTTTTATCATAAAGAGCAGACTATATTCAACCCATGGTTGGATTTGAAGGGAAATCCCATTGAAGATCCTTTTTCTTATTATGGAAAGGAGAAAGTGGATGAATTCTGCAGGCGAATTGTTGCGAAAAAAGAAGGAATAATGCAGGTCCATCAGGTCACTGTGGATAGTAATATTTTAGAGTTTTTGAAGATGCTATATTTCGGAGTAACTGATAATCCGTTTGAGGCAGCCAGCCGGAGTGCGTATACGGATATGTGCAGAACTATTCGGTTTCACGGTAAAAATGGAGACGCTTTGAGAAAGTCTGTTGATGTTCTTTTGGAAGAAAGAATACCAGAACTGATTGACGTAGATAATTCGGAAAAATATACACAGTGGCATTATTCAATTTGTAAGCTGATAGTAGACCAATATGAAGCAGAGGGAATAGAATTCTATATCGGACAGGCACAAAAATGGGTGAATATGACGTTGAAGTATTTATATGTGCTTGTGCCGGATGTAGTGGAACCATTCTACCGTTTCTTACATATTCCATTGGACAATTATATTATGGATATCGCCAAGAAACAGTATGGGGTACCTGTTTTGACTACTGCTTGGAGCAGAATATCAGATTATCAGGTTTACTTGGATTATGAGCAAATGCTTATGGAAGTGATAGACGAGGTACCATTGGACTGGGAGTTTAGAAAATGGGTAGAATCTGCTCGTCAGAAAAAGTCCAAAAAATCTAGTTGATGATCGAAAGAATCATATTATCAAAACTACTATGCAAAGGAAAATAAAATGGTTGAAAATAATCAGAATATACCAGAAGGATGGCTTTACATAGGAGATGAAAAAGTACGCTATGCATTGGGGGAACCAGGCAGTTGTAATTTATTAATAGTTGGTTTGAATCCCAGTACAGCAACACCGGATAAACCAGATCCAACAATAAAACGAGTTAGAAAAATTGTTGATAAAGAGAAACTAAATGGTTGGATTATGATAAATTTATATCCGATGAGGACTCCAAAGCCAAGTGAGTTGCCCCCTGCTATGGATGAAGAAATTTCAAAAAGAAATAGAGAAGTGATAAAGTGGATTGATCATAATTATCCAATCGGTCGTGTATATGCTGCATGGGGTACAAATATTGAGAAGAGAGGATATTTAGTAGATGAGTGTCAGGATATAGTAGATTCGATACACTCAGACCAATGGTTTGTGCGTGGCATAACAAAAAATGGTCATCCAAAGCATCCGCTTTATGTCCCTTATGAAGAAAAAATGGAGTGGTTTCCTGTACAGGATTATCTGTGGAGTTTTGAATGATGAGAATATGTTAATTACACCCAAGTAGGTATCAATAATGGTGACTACTTGGGTACAATTTGGGATGGAAATTGTTATAATTGAAATTGAAGATGAAATGAGAAACACCATATTGGAAGCCAGAAACGTCAGAATATGGTGAACGCATAGGCTAAAACAAATAATGGCTTGATATGTGTATTTGTTATTCATATAGGAATAGGATATGTATGAGATTAAAAAACAGCTGGAAAATTTGAAATTACCGGATACTTGTGTTTCTGATGGAAAAGAATACTTTTTGGATCCGGTGCGTGAAAGAATGATATTAAAAACTCCGGAAGAAATAATTCGGCAGACGATGGTACAATTTCTGTTAAAGGTGATTCATGTGCCATCAAATATGCTGCAGGTTGAAATGCTTTTATCAAAGTATGGGGTGGACAGCATAAGGCGTGCGGATCTGGTAATCGAAAGATATACAAAAAGCAAAGATGTTATTTCACCATTAGCGATTATTGAGTGTAAAGCACCAGAAATAATGCTGGGTGATGCGGAAATTCAGCAGGTATGTGATTATGCAGATTGCCTTGGTGCAGATTATATTGCTGTCACAAACGGTACAGATATGATTGTTGCAAAGTATTGTGAAGAACGTAATCAGTACATAGAACTGAAGTTATTCCCTGAATATGAAGCTATGTTAAAGGGAGAAGGGGATGAGCTGTTAGAAGAGCCGCCCAAACCACGTTTTTCGTATGATGAGTTGGAGAGTAAAAGAGATTATTATTGTGGTTATGAATTTAATCCGAATACTCCGGTACCAATGAGAGCGTTTTTGACAAATTTATGGGAATGTTTTCTTGATACCAGCCATAGCCTGCCTGAGAGGGAATATAAGATTTTCGCGCTACTTAAGGATTATGGTATTCGACTGTTGTCATGTGGAAATGCATCTGGTGGAACATATCAGGGAGCATATAGATCATTCCTGGTAAAATATCACGAAAATACTTTTTTTATGAATTTGAGTTTTTTTGATTATGGAACATCTACAATTCTTACAGTTTCAGTAGATCAGGATAATCATAGACCGCATAATGCCCTGCAATACTCTGTTGACAAAAATATTGTTCGGATTGGAGAAGCATATCATTTTTACCATAATGGAAGAATTGCTGTTGGAAAAATTGGAAGTGGCAAGTCTTCTGAACTAAAAGAATTGCTTGAAAATCTATATCCTGTTATTATTAAAAATGGGAAAATAGAACTGGGAACGGTACATAATAATGAATTATTGTATATGGATACGCCTGAAATAATGACTCTGGTGGAAAATTTATTGTCATATGCACTGATAAGGGATGAGTATAGGGAAATATGTAAAAGGAAAAGAGAATTTGATAAATAAGAGAAATGTTTGTCGAAATCCGGCGAATCATGTCAGTCATTGTTATTTGACATTGAGTTCATATCTTTGTACAATTTAATCACGAAATTGGTGATTGTAAAGTACAGGAGGATGAAACGAGAATGGATTTGCTTACGAGAGAAGTATTGAATCAGACAATAGCGGAAGCTATTGACGCCACCAGAGAAAAAATTTGTGCGGAAGATGAGATATTCCAACAGGATGAGAAAGATCTGGATGAATTGACAGTGAGATTTATGGAATTAGATTTGCCGGAGCATGACAGAATGATAATCAATGATTATATTGCCTGCTTACAAACAGTAGATTGCCGGTATGCGGATATTTCTTATATGGCTGGTATTGAAGATGCCATTACTTTCTTAAAGAAGATGGATTTGATAAAAAATACAATTGAATAGGTATTAAGAGCTGCTTTTCTTTTTTTTACCCCACTACTCAAGTCTGCTAGAGTATTTAGATAAGCGGTATGGTTCTAATCTTTTCGCTGATTTATAGTTACAATGTATGTAAAAATAGGTCAGAGAAGAGGTGTAAAATACTTGCGTATAGAAGAGTATATTCCAAAAAGAATCTCTGAATTATGCAGAAAACGTGGGTATTCTAAATATCGACTCTCACAGCTTACGGGAATGTCGCAGACAGCATTAGGAAATATAATGTCCAGAGACAGCATTCCGACGATTCCAACGCTTGAGAAAATATGTGATGCATTTGGAATATCGTTAGCTCAGTTTTTTGCAGGAGACAGTGGCAAATTAGATTTGACATCTGATCAAACAGAGTTATTGGATATATGGGATGGATTGGAAGTTAAAGAAAGAGAGATCGTTTTGTCTCTTATGAGAAGTTTAAAGAAATAAGAGCAGTTCAAGAAAAAATTGGACTGTTCTTTTTTTGTGCGTTGGAGAATGTAGGAATGAAGAAAAAAGGATTACTTGGTGCAATTGTGATTGCACTGCTTTGTACGGGATGCGTACACAGTCTGAATGCGGTAACAACAAAAGCAGAGAATAATTTTCAACTTCCGGATGTGAAATCTGAAATTAGCCAGGAAAAGTGCTGCATTTGCGGAAATAATGAAAGAAGCTTGATGTCATATTACAGAAAATCGGGAATGTTGGGTTTAGTATGTTTGAATACATTGGAAATATCAACATTAGATACTCGTGTGTATTCTGATGATGGTACGGAAATCATCAGTGATGGTGGATTAAGTATTACGTCATCTTCACATGGAGAGGAAGAGTGCAGTTTCCGGATTAACGGGATGCCAAACCATGGAATTTTTGAAGGTAAAGTGAATTATGGAAAAAAGAGTACACCAGATTTTGAAATGATAAAAGAATACTTGTGCCAGAATTGTCTGGATAAGGTACTTTCCATGTATCAGGATGAAATGAAGTGGAGCGATTCCAAGCGGAGATTTCCGGAGGTATGTATTGTGGATTTTCAAACAAATGAGCTTTATACACTGGGTAAAAGTCACACGGGGTATTGGATAAGAGATTATTGGATACATATTGATCACGATGATGACAGTAGCAGTATAATGGCTATATATGCACCAGAGGATAAAATGGATAGCGGGAGTGAAGAGAGCTGATGAAAAAAACAAAAGGTATTATTTCTCAGGAAAACAAATTCTTACGATTGTGTGGAGATAAATACAGAGATAAAATCAAGAAAAGAATTCCGATGACAGTTGGGGATTTTAATAAATTTATGTACTTGTTTGATGCGCTGGGATTGAGCGAGTATTCGATTTATTTCTCCATGGAAATGTTTCCGGAGTTGCTGGTAGAGTATGGAGAACGAAGTAAAGATTGCGATTTGGATATAGGATATGGGGAGTATGATTTTCCTGTAGAAGAAATGGTATCTATATGCGAAGAATGGCTGCAAGAGTTCTGTGATCAGATGCCATTAGAAAGCCAAAGAAAGAAATACCGGAAAGTCTTTGAAATTGATGAAGAGTAAGAAATGAGCTAAGGTCAGTGACGTACAGAGTAATTGACCTTAGCTCATTGCATAGGGAGATTATTATAAATCATGTTCCGCTTGTCGGTGTTCAGAAGTGTTCATGAAATGTGCGTCATTGGATAACAAGGTGTTGAAATTGGCAGTTATGGTATTTATCGTTGAGCGCCTTTTTTCTAAATCTTGCTTTTCCTTGACAGCAGAGGAACGTTCATTTCTTAGATTATCAATTTTTTTCTGCAACCTCTCTGGGGAAGGTAATTTTGTAATGCCCAGCTCCTGTAATTGCTGTTTTAAGGAATCATGCAGTTTGTATTCCGACTGGTGAGCAGCTTTATATTTCTGAGGATCCGGTGCTGTTTTTGCATCCTCTACGATTTTTCTGCAGGTACGATAGGACAAACAATGCTTCTGAATAAGTTCCTGATGGGATATTTCAGAGCTTAATTCAGAAATTCGCTGTTCCGTAGCAATAATAGAATTATCAATATCTGCAATATGCTGCCTAAAGTCTTCGTAATTCAGCAAATTGTTTTCGGATAGATAGTTGAAGGTTCGGGCTGCTTCTTTCAGATTATTGAGTTGTGCCCACCGTTCAAATCCGGCACGATTGCCGGTACTCACGTAAGCAGAGAGATTGATAAAAAGCCGTACTTCTCTGGAGACGTTACGTGGAGATTTTGTTTTATGCCGGTTCTTCTCAAGGCGGAGTAATGCATTTTCTTCCGTGTAATAGCTACCCAGAGATTTCATATTTGTAAAGTTTTTTTGCTCCGGTGCCCGGAAAGCTAGGTTCTTTCCTTGACGGATCTCATATCCGGCAAGCTTCATTTTTTGAAGAAACTCATCATAGTTTATGGATGACCAGATCGCTTTATCTACAGCGACTTTTAGTTTTGCTTTCCAGCTGTTTCCACGATGGTATTCCATATTTTCTTTATAAGATTTTCCTTTTTCGCCGGTTGGCATACTGGTGACCAGACCGTTTTCCTGACAAATACGGTTGCTGATCCGGCAGATTTTATGATAACTGCGTTTGTTGGAGACATATTTATGATGGTCAACAAAGCTGGTAGCATTAAAAATGATATGGTTATGAATATGGTTCTGGTCAACGTGGGTGCTGATGACATATTCATATTTCCCTTTTAGTATTTCGTCAGCAAATTCTTTGCCGAGCTTATGTGCGGTTTCAGCATCAACCTCTCCAGGCTTAAAGGATTGAATTAAATGAAATGCCAGATTGTTACCTTTGTCCATCACGTTCTTTTTCCCTTCTTCTCTGGTGAAAGCAAATTCCAGATCAGCAGATTCTGGGGAACAGGCGAAACTGGAAATTAGTAATTTTTCTTCGGTTTTGTCCGGATTCATAATATAGTCCAGGGCTTTTTTGTCAGTTACTTTAATGGGGAAGATTTTAATATACGCCATATCTCGCTTACCATCCTTTTCAATTCTTCCATTTCTTCCGGGTACAAATCACCGGTGGTATTTACCTTTTTTGCAATCTGATTGATGTTCACACCGATTTTGTGCATCTCTTCATAAACCTGCTTTATAGGGGCTGTGTCGGTATTGATGATGTAACCGTCGATAGCCATTTTTCTAAGATAAGCGCCCATGTTTCTGGTCTTTGACAGAATCATCTTTTGGCGGATCAGCTTCTTTTCCTCTGGAGTAACACAAAATAAAATTTGAATGTTTCTTTTTCTGTTTGACATGTCGTTTCTCTCTTTCTGTACGTAATTCGATTTTGGTTGTTTCTAGGTTTTTAATTTAGGGCAGGGTTCCCTAAATTGCCATTTTTGAGGAAGTGTATATACACTTCCTGTCCTTGCTATTTAACCGGCGGTGGAGCCGCCGGAAGAGTACCTCTTGAAAAGAGATCCCTATAAATAACCTACTGGGAGAAGAAAAAAGAGACATAAAAAAAGAAAGCTAAGATGATAAGGTTCAAAAGTCTTAGCTTTCAGATAATGCTTTGAGATAGTATTTCAGCACAATTCATAAGATGCTGCCTTATCGGCTGCTTTTTCAAGTTTTTTCAAGAAATCGCCCTGTGACACTACAGGAGATTCTACTTTATACCCCTTTCGCTTTAAAACCCGGAATTTGAAATCCAGCATTTCACATGGAACGCACAAT
>OATT01001098.1_pt1 | contig 16640 bp, 9 predicted proteins | sample 1476071 | NCBI WGS metagenome assembly OATT01 (sample SAMEA2579989, study PRJEB22360) | human gut metagenome | biome: human gut; feature: human-associated habitat; material: faeces | place: Denmark | collected 2008/2010 | reverse complement strand
TGACATTGAACCTCCTATGTTGAAATGTTGTGGTTGCCAGACCAACTTCATTTTACCACTAGGAGGTTCTTTCCTTTTCTCTAAGAATTTTTTACCGACCCCCAGTTTAACTGGGGGTTTAGTCATGCCTATTCGGCGTACAAAAGAAAACCGCGTAGCACGAGTGTACTACGCGGTTATACATACCTTAGATAGACAGGTATTCAGTGCCTACCTTTTGGGAGGTATCTTATTTAGTTGTCTTTTTAGCTACTTGAGGATTAGCAGCTAATACTTTTTCAAGCACTTCTTTAATTTCTTTATTTTGTGCTTCTAAGCTAGCAACCTTATCTTCTAGAACTTTTACAGTTGCAGGAGATGCTGGTTTGGAAGGTGCTGTAGGAGCGGAGCCAATACCAATAGTTACACCAGCATTTGCCATTACACCATTATCACCATCATAAGCAGCACCAGCGTGGAATAACAAATCAGGATTTGCATAATGAGCAACACCTAATGCAGTTGCTGTTTTACCTTTGTATGTACCAACAGCTGCCATGATTTGAGCTTTTTGGCCTTCATGGTATTCAATAGGTTTCAATGCTGCCAATGCGGCTGCAGATGCACCTACTGTTTTAACTTCACGTTCTACACTGCTAATGCGACGAGAGTTATCTTGAATTTGTGCTGTATGTTGTTCAATAGTTTCATGATCTTGCATTGTTAATGCACTTGCACGCAAGCTGTAATTTGCAGCTTCAGCTAATGTACTAATATCTGCAGTATTCTTGTTAACTTGTAACCCCATTACATTGATACGTTCGTTGTTTTCCAATGCAATCGCACCTACTGCCTTAGTTAATTTAGTATTGTCATTAACTTGATTTGTTACAGTAGCAATACTTTGTGTATTTGTATTAACTTGGTTAGATACTTCTGTTACACGGTTATTAACAGTGTTAATATTAGTAGCATTTGCTTTCACAGATTCAGTAATACCAACAATAGCATTTGCATTAGTTGTTACACGGCTATCAATGTTTTTAATATTTTCTGTATTCACACTAATATTCTTAGCATTTACATTGATATTATTGATATTCGTAGTAACTTGATTAGATACTTTAGCAATGTTAGTAGTATTTGCTGTTACTTGATTATTTACTTTTGTAATATTGTTTGTATTTTCAATAACGGATGCATTGATAGAGGCAATATTGTTAGTATTTTTGTTAACTTGAGCAGATACACTATTAATTGCTGTAGTATGTTCATCAACCTTGTTGATTACTTTTTGAACTGTTACATTAGTATTTTGAATTGCTTGTGCATTTTGTTTGATAGCAGCTTTGTTAATATTGATATTTTCAGTATTGTGTTTAATTCTATCAGTATTAACTTCTACTTGGCTTTGAACATTTTTAATGCGTTCTTCGTTAGCATTAGCTTTGATTGTATTCGCATTAACTTGTTCTTTCACCTTAGATACATCAGCACTTACATTTTGCAAGTCTTTAATTGCTTGTGTATTTTTGCCAACTTGATCTTTCAAGCCAGATACATCTGTTTGGATGCCGTTGATAATCTTAATATTGTTTTCAACTTTTGCATTTACATTTGTTACATCAGATTTGATGCTAGTTACATCAGATTTAATGCTAGTTACATCATTCTTAATATTTGTAACTTGATTATTGATAGTCTTCACATCATTCTTGATGTTTTCAACATTGTTGTTCACAATATTAATCTTCGCATCAATCTTCGCATTGATGTTAGTAATATCATTCTTCACGATAGTTACATCAGCTTTGATATTGTTAACATTCTTTTCAACATTTACTACATTAGCTTTAATATTGTTAATGTTGGAAGTATTGTTTTGAATATTTACAGTATTAGCATTGATAACACTATTTTGAGCTTTAATGTTGTTTGTAATATTTTCAACTTTCTTTTCAACATTAACGATTGTAGTGTTGCCTTTACCTACTTGACCTTTCAAGGATTCAATAGCTTTCGCATTAGAATCAACTTTGCCGTTCAAGTTACCAATAGCCGCTGCATTTGCATCGATACGAGTTGAGTTAGCGTTTACCTTAGCAGAAACATCTGCGATGTTTGCAGTGTTACCTGCTACTTGTTTAGATACACTAGCAATAGCTGTTGTATTATTAGTTACATCAGTGCGAATTGCTTTAATATCTGCTGCATTTACATCAACTTTACTATTAATATTGGCTACATTATTTTGAATAGCTGTAATAGATTTACTATTGTTTTCAATAGCTTTTGTATTCGCATCAACTTTTACATTTACATTATTGATCTTACTATCAATCTTCGTATTGTTTTCAACAATCTTCGCATCGATATTTTTATCAACTTTGTTAATAATAGTTGTGTTGTTGTTATTAATTGCAGTATCAATATTCTTGTTGATTACTGTGTTGTTATTAGAAATTGCGGTCTTGATATCGTTTCTAATCACTGTATTATTTGCTTCAATCTTAGTATTGATTGTATTTTCTACATTTGTGATTGTTGTACCAATTTTACCATTCAATTTCTTGATAGCATCTTCATTAGCAGAGATACGTTCAGAATGATGAATAATGTTGCCATCAATGTAATCAAGACGTTGATCATGACGATCTACGCGAGCTTTAAGACCTGCTACATCACCTTTAACGCCATCAATCTTAACATTTACATCACCAATCTTCGTATTAATTGTGTTGTTAATTTGTTTGTTGTTTTCATTGATTTTTACATCAATATTTTTATCAACCTTGTTAAGAATTGTAGTGTTATTTTCAGTAATCTTGTTATCGATAGACTTATTAATAACTACATTATTTTCATTAATTTTGTTAGTAATAGTGTTTTCGATATTTGTGATTTGAGTACCAATATGGCCTTTTAATTCATCAATAGCTTTAGTATTGGATTTCACACCATCTTCTACAACACTGATACGTGTAGAATGATCTGCGATGTTATCTTGTAAGTAATCCAAACGTTGATCATGACGGTCTACACGTTTAGTAAGACCTGCTACATCACCTTTAACACCATCAACTTTTACATTTATATTGTTAATAGCTGTTGTATTCTTTGCAATATTAGTTGCATTAGCATCAACTTTTACATTTGTTGCATCAATACGTTTGCTATTATCTACGATAGCTTGTGCATTAACAGCGATATTCTTAGTATTGTTTGCAATGTTAGTAGTATTGTTTTCTACCTTAACATTCGTTTCGTTGATGCGTTTGCTATTATCTACAATAGCTTGTGCGTTTACAGCGATGTTCTTAGTATTGTTTGTGATGTTAGTAGTGTTATTTTCTACCTTACCATTGATATTAGTGATTTGAGTTTTAATATCGTTGATAACTGTAGAGGATTGACCTACTTTGCCTTTCAATTCATCAATAGCTTTAGCGTTGATATTGATATTCTTAGTATTATTTTCAATAGCAACCTTGTTGTCGCCGATAAACTTACGGTTTTCAAGAGCAATTGTGCCAGCTACATTAATATCTTTTGTATTTTGATCTACCCGTTTAGTTAAGCCATCTAAATCGCCTTTAATACCATCAACTTTTACATTCACATTATTAATAGCTGTTGTATTAGCATCTACTTTAACATTTGTTTCATTGATACGTTTACTATTATCTACGATAGCTTGTGCATTAACAGCGATGTTCTTAGTATTGTTTGCAATGTTAGTAGTGTTATTTTCTACCTTAACATTTGTTTCATTGATGCGTTTACTATTATCTACAATAGCTTGTGCATTAACAGCGATATTCTTAGTATTGTTCGCAATGTTAGTAGTGTTATTTTCTACCTTAACATTTGTTTCATTGATGCGTTTACTATTATCTACGATAGCTTGTGCATTAACAGCGATGTTCTTAGTATTGTTTGCAATGTTAGTAGTGTTATTTTCTACCTTAACATTTGTTTCATTGATGCGTTTACTATTATCTACAATAGCTTGTGCGTTTACAGCGATGTTCTTAGTATTATTTGTGATATTAGTAGTGTTATTTTCTACCTTACCATTGATATTAGTGATTTGGTTTTTAATATCGTTGATAACAGTAGAGGATTGACCTACTTGACCTTTCAATTCATCGATAGCTTTAGCATTGATATTGATATTCTTAGTATTGTTTGCAATGTTAGTAGTATTAACCTTTACATTATCTTCAACAGCACTAATGCGTGTAGAGTTATCTACAATATTGCCTTCTAAGTAATCTAAACGTTGATCATGACGATCTACACGACCTTTGAGACCATCCAAGTCGCCTTTAAGACCATTTAAATCACCTTTTACACCGTCAATCTTAACATTTACTTCACCAATCTTAGTATTGATTGTATTGTTGATTTGTTTGTTATTTTCGTTGATTTTTACATCGATGTTTTTGTCAACCTTATTAAGGATTGTTGTGTTATTTTCATTGATTTTAACATCGATATTTTTATCAACTTTATTAAGAATTGTAGTATTGTTGTTAGTGATTGCAGTATTGATATCATTTCTAATCACTGTATTGTTAGCTTCAATCTTAGCATTGATTGTATTTTCAACATTAGTGATTGTTGTACCAATTTGGCCTTTTAATTTCTTGATATCATCTTCATTAGCACTAATACGTGTGGAGTTATCTTCAATATTGCCTTGCAAGTAGTCTAAACGTTCGTCATGACGATCTACGCGTTTAGTAAGACCAGCTACATCACCTTTAACACCATCTACACGAACATTAACATTATTGATTGCTGTTGTATTAGCATCAATTTTCTTGTTAACATCAACGATATTAGCATCGATTTTCTTGCTCAAGTCGATAACATTGTTATCAATCTTCGTATTGATTTCATTAACCTTGTTATCAATGTTTGTGTTGATTTCAGTTACTTTATTATCAATCTTAGCATTGATTTCATTAACTTTATTATCTACCTTTGTATTGATAGTTACATCGTTCTTATCAATCTTAGCATTAATTTCGTTAACCTTGTTATCAATCTTAGTATTGATTTCGTTTACTTTATTATCAACTTTTTTGTTGATAGTAATATTATTATTATCAATTTTTGTATTAATAACATTTACATTGTTATCGATTTTCTTGTTAATAATATTTACATTATTATCAATGTTTGCATTGATTTCAGTTACTTTGTTATCAATTTTTTGATCAATAGCAATTACTTTATTGTCAATCTTAGTATTGATTTCTGTAACCTTATTATCGATCTTAGTATTGATTTCATTAACTTTATTATCTACTTTTGTATTGATAGCAATGTCATTTTGATCAATCTTTTTATTGATGTTTGTAATATCATTTTTAATATTGTTAATATCTACTTGAACGTTGCCAATATTTTGACCAACTTTACCCTTCAAATCAGCAATATCCTTTGTATTGATATTGACTTGATTTGTAGTATTGCTCAAATCAGTCTTGATATTCTTAACATCCTTTTCTACAGCTTGTAAACGACCTTCATGGTTGCCCATAGCTTCAATAATTGTATTGATACGATTATTATTGAATTCTATTTTAGTTGTGTTTCCATCAACCTTAGTGTTTACATTGTTAATTGTAGTGTTAACATTATTAATCTTAGCATCAACATCAGCATTCACTTTATTGATAATAGTTGTGTTGTTAGCATTAATTTCATTTTTGATTGTCTTATTGATTTCGACATTATTTTGTTTAATGCTATTATCAATGTTAGCGCTAATAACTGTGTTATTAGCGTTAATTTCATTTTTGATTGTCTTGTTAATTTCGACATTATTTTGTTTAATGCTATTATCAATGTTAGCGTTAATAACTGTGTTATTAGCGTTGATTTTATTATCAATATTAGTATTTACTGTATTGATAATATTTGTTTTACTATTATCAATTTTAATGTCTACATCTTTATTGATTTGATTAATAATCTTAGTGTTGTTTTCATTAATCTTATTATCAATTGTTGTGTTGATGTTGTTGATAGTAGTACCAACTTTACCTTTCAACTCTTCGATAGCTTTTTTATTATCATTGATGTCTTTTTTGTTATCGCCGATAAGTTTACGGTTTTCTATCGCAATAGTATTGTTGAAAGTGATATTTTTAGTGTTTTCGTTAACTTGTTTAGACAAGTCAGCAATAGACTTGCTGTTATTGTTAACGTTAACAGTCAAGTTGTTGATAGCTTTACTATTAGCATCTACCTTAACATCTACCTTGTTAATATTCGCTTGTAATTCGTTTTTAACATTAGCAATATTTTGATTGATTTTTACATTATTTTCGTCAATCTTATTAACAATTGTTTTGTTAATTTCAACATTATTCGCTTCAATGCTATTTTTGATATTATTGTTAATAACGGTGTTATTAGCATTAATTTCATTCTTAATAGTCTTGTTGATTTCTACATTGTTAGCATTGATTTCGTTTTTAATGTTGTTATTAATAACAGTATTGTTGTTTTGAATACTTTCATTAATAGTTTTGTTTACTGTATTGATGATAGACGTATTATTCTTTTCAATCTTAGCATCAATATTTTGATTTACTTGATTGATGATAGTAGTGTTATTATTTTGAATTTCTTTTTTGATGTTGTTATTTACTTGATTAATAACATTGTTAGTAACCTTGTTGATAACATTTTTAGTTACATTATTTGTAACTTTGTTTTCAATGTTTTTCACACTGTTATTAAGTGTATCAACTTTTACATTAAGATTATTAATCGCTAATGTATTTTTAGATACCTTATCAGCTAAACAATAGAATTTACTATTAAGGCAGTTAACATTACCTTTCAATACGCTAATATTGTAAGTATTTTGGTTAACTTGATTTTTAATATTAGTTAAATCAACAATAACCTTACCAGAGCCTTGTTTTTGAGATTGTTGGCCCCATTGTTGTTGGTCTTGTTGTTGCCATTGTTGACCTTGTTGTTGATTTTGTTGGCTTTGTTGCCATTGTTGTTGATCTTGTTGATCTTGTTGATCTTGTTGATGTAAATCAATTGGTTGTTGTTCAACTGCTTGACTACCTTGGCCAGGTGTTAACCATTTTTGACTACCAATAAGATCAGTTCTATACCAATCTGCAGGTGTGGATGCAGAAGCAATGCCTCCACCCAAACTGGCACTTAACAAAATTGCAGCTACAATTGTAGTTGCTGTTTTTTGATGCGACTTAGCTAACTCAGATGTTACTACATATGCATTCTTAGTCGCACTCCATACTACTTTGAATACCTTATTCATATTAAGTTCCCTCCCAACTTATGCGGCTCTCACCCCGCACAGATGAAATAAATGAAAAATACTGGAATATACTTCACTAAATATTCACAATATCTAATTAAATACTAGCACAAGATAGTTTAAAATTAAAGCGTTTTTTTAATAAGTTAAACTTATGCTTCATATTTTACTCATCGTTTTATATGGCAACAATCTTGAAAAAGCCTTGTTTATCAAATTTTTCCAATATAGAATTTTTCCTCTTCATTTTATATTTAATTAATATTTTTACTTGTATTTTTATTTACACAGATAAAAAAGGCCTATCAATGTATATGTATACATTAATAGGCCTTATATATTTTACCGTTTATTAATCTAATTAGAATTTAGATTCGATAGCACCTTGCAAATCACCTTTTGGTAAGAAACCAATTTTACGATCTACTACTTCGCCATCTTTCAAAATTACAAATGTAGGTAATACTTCTACTTGTAAATCACGTGCCAAGCTTGGTTCTTCATCAGCATTTACTTTTACAAAGTTTGCTTTACCTTCTAGTTCACCAGCGATTTCTTCAATAACTGGCATCATACGTACACAGTAACCGCACCATGGAGCCCAGAAATCAATAACTGTTACGCCACCTTGATTAAGAAGATCTTGATATTCTGCTGTTTTTAACTCTTTTAATTCGCTCATTATTTCCTCCTAAGGCAATTGAACTAATACACAATCTTGAATGTAATCCAAACCTACCTCTTTAGCCTTAGCTAAAACTGCTGGTTTATCCGCACCTGGTTGTAACCAAATCATCTTAATGCCCAATTGTTTACATTCATCAATTGCTGCAAGCCCAGCTGCTTCTGGTACAACAAAATCAACAACGCTAGGAACAACTGGCAACGAAGATAGACTTGGATAACAAGTATCGCCATCGATACTCGTTACATTTGGATTAACCGGATAGACTTCATATCCATGCTCTTTTAAGCACTTATAAATCTTATACCCAAACTTATCGGTTTTATGAGTGGCACCTATTACAGCCCAAACTTTTTCAGCTAACGCATCTTTAATAGTCATTCTTACCACCTCTTATATACTATTATATATCAATATCGAAAATTGTCAATATATCATATCGATTTTTTTAAAACAATATGTTCACAGCCTAACTCTTCGGTTCGTGCTGTATATGTTAATAATGATGCTAGAGAAATACTCGGTGCATCACATTGAGGTATCAATCCCGCCAATACAGCTAATTCTCCCAAAATACGTTCTGCAGTCCACCCCATATCTCTCAATTCTTTTACGGTTATACTTTTCTGCCGTTTTGAAAGCCTATGTCCATCGTTATCTATGAGCAGCGGTGCATGGCCATAGCAAGGAGGCTCCGCATTCAATGTGCGATATAAATACATTTGTTGAGCCGTAGTTTCCAGTAAATCGTGCCCCCGAATGATTTCAGTAATCCCCATTGCTATATCATCTAGTACGACCGCCAAATTATAGGCATACATGCCATCCCCACGGCGCAATACAAAATCATCAACACCATGGCGCAATACAAAATGCTGCAGACCTTGGTATATATCGTTGAAATCCATAGTAGAATCAGTCACCTTAATACGCATTGACGGATTTTTTTCTAATCTCTTCAATTTCACTGTAGCACTATCTAAACTACGACAATGTCCATCATAATGATGAACGACTTCACCTCGATGAGGTGCAGAAGCAATGGATTGCAAGCGAGTACGATTACAAAAACATGGATAGATTAGACCTGTATTCTCTAATTGTTGTAAGACCTCATCATACATTGGCAACCGTTCACTTTGCCAATACGATGGTTCTGGCCCACCCACACGAGGGCCCTCATCCCATTCAAAGCCAAGCCATTCTAAATCATCTAGCAAGGCTTCGCCAAAAGAGCGCTTAGAGCGCTGCAAATCGATATCTTCCATGCGTACCACATAGGTACCATATTGGTTACGGGTCGATATATACGACAAAAGGGCGATCCACACATTCCCTAGGTGGATATACCCCGTTGGGCTAGGTGCGAATCGTCCTTTCATAAATAGTATCTCCTTATCACTCTAATAATATACTATATATTAATACATTATTATATTAACACATGGTGAGGATGTACTCCGTTTACAAACTATACATTATCCAAGGGATACAATGCTATCAAAGACACCGGCATCTTTGATTTTTTGTTCGTTACCCATGGAACAAATATGATTATCCTTTAACACAGGCTCTACCACATCTGCAAGAGCTACGATATCTTCTGGCTTACAGCTGATAACTTGTTTTCTAAATGCTACCTTATCTTTGATATTGGCACCACTAAAGTATAGCCCCATGGCACGAGGGCCACGCAATGCAGGTGTCATCGGTAAATCAAGACCACTCATAGTGCCGATAATATATTTACGCATTTCTCGATCTGTTAATGTAAATTGACGTAAGTATTCAGGTAACTCTTTATATACATTAAGTGTTTCCACAAGATTTGGATCTCGATAGCTACAGAAAATCATATTACCATCGTCGTAGAAGTTAGCAAATGCGCCATAGGCTCCACCTTGTACACGAATGCGAATCCATAAGTATTCATAACGCAAGATTGTTTCTAATACGCTCATAGCACCAACATGAGTAAATCCATGATCGATGAAATTACCACCTTGTGCCACATATTGAACCTTACCAGCTGTGACAATACCTTCATTGCTCGTTGTATGGTCTATGGATAATACATTATTTGGCAATGCCTCTGCATTCCAAGTACTGAGCAATGATTCCATCAACTCTGTAAATGGTACTAATTCTTGTTCTTCACCTACGAACATGATTTCTACATTGTTAGAACGGAAAATTTTGCGAGCTACATCAGCTAATTTTTCTGGCAATAATGGTAATGCTGCAGGATTAGTAGCTAATTCGCTGATTTTTTGATAATACCCTAAGTTACCGTCATCGCGGAATTTACCAACCTTTGATACCTTAGCCATTACGCGTTGACTAACGATGGTGTTTCCTCTACGGAACGCCTCATTATCCCAAATAGCTTTGCCTTCTTGTACAAGTTCTGTTAAACGCGTTACATCGGTGTATTGAGCATCGTGAATAACTTCATTTACGATATTACACAATTCAGGTAATTTAGCATGCAATACCTTACTACGTACAACCATGAGCGGTACAAATTCATCTCGTTGTCCTGCTTTACTAATGCCTGTAATATCAGCACTCAAACCACCAAGATTTAGATTGATTAATTTTGCCAAATCTTCATAAGAACGTTTGGATGTATCTACGCGGCCGATGATATCACTTAAGATATCTGCATAGAATAATTCGTCCTCAGTGAGGCAATCTAGCTTAAAATAGTAAGCCACATAGTTGATACCCTTTGTAAAAGTAGGAACAAAATGAAGTTTTGTATGACCAATCGTACTTTCACGACGTTCCACATCTTCCACTTCTGGACTCAAATCAGATAATTCTAAAAGTGGAATAGTAGCTAGCGCTTCTTCACTATCTGGTGTCTCTTGACGAAGTTTAAGGCGTTTTGTTTGTTCAACGATACCTTCTAGCTCATCTTGTGACATAGAAGCTTTGATAGCTGCTAATTGTTCCTTAACATCTGCATCCTTTTTATCTTGCAATCCTTGTTCAGGATACAAGGATACGAGAGACTTATGATGATTATCTAATATAGAATGACGAATCAAATCCTCAAAGTAAGAACCTTGAAGGCCTTTGCGAATATTAACTAATGCTTCTTCATAATGTAACAACTCAATTGGATCCTTACCGTATAACCAATTGTCCATCATGCGGATAACATAAGCTAAACCGATTGGACGACCACCAAAGTCACTTTCACGAAGGGTAAACTCAATGCTATTAAGAGAAGCTTCTAATAGTTCCTTATCAATACCATCCTTACATAATTGTTGTAATGTGGATTCAACAATCTCTTGTAATTGGCCTTGTTTATCCATATTAGAACCGCTAGCTTGAACAACCCAAATTGGTTGACGGATGCTATCTAGGTAATAGCCAGATACATCAGAGCCAATGCCGGCTTTTACCAATGCTTGTTTTAAAGGTGCTGCAGGAGATGTTAATAAAGCATGTGTTAACACCTCAAAAGCAAGGCTTTGTTCCGGTGTTACATCGGGCAATACATAGGAGAATGCATGTAACGTACGATTATCCGTACTTTCATCAGAGCCTACACTATAAGGATATGTAATCACTTTACCTTCCTTAAACTGAGCCTGCTCAGTCACCTCAGTATCGATTTCAATAGCATCGAAATGGCTCAAATATTCATCGTTGATAAAGCGCAATTGTTCTTCGATATCCATTGTGCCATATAGGAAAATATAGCTGTTGGATGGGTGATAGTACACATCGTAGAATTTCTTGAATTTTTCGTAAGTCAAGTCCGTAATATTATCTGGATTACCACCGGAGTCCACGCCATATGTTGTATTAGGGAACAAGGAATGCATCAATTCGCGTTCTAGTACGGAATCTGGAGAGGAGTAAACCCCTTTCATCTCGTTGAATACAACGCCCTTATACGTTAACTCATCATCAACAGAATCAAGCTCATAATGCCAACCTTCTTGCATCATAATTTCTGGATCCTTTGCTGCCCGTGGATAGAAAACAGCATCGAGGTATACATCCATTAAATTGTGGAAATCCTTGTCATTCTTGCTTGCTACAGGATACATCGTTTTATCCGGATAGGTCATAGCATTTAAGAATGTATTCAAAGAACCTTTTACAAGTTCTACAAATGGTTCTTTTAATGGAAATTTACGAGAACCACAAAGCACGGAGTGCTCCATGATATGAGCGACGCCTGTGCTATCTTGAGGAGTCGTTCTAAAGGCAATATTAAATACTTTATTAGTGTCTGGTGAGTCAATATAAATAAGACTAGCACCAGATTTTTCATGTTTCATTTCATAGGCTGTACCATTGATTTCATCAATACGTTCTATGCGATCAAGGCGAAAACCAGAATATATTTTATTCAGTTCCATAGATACCCTTCTTTCTAATTTGTTTATAATGTATATATATATGTAAAATCTTAATCTATTATTGACTATCTATTATACCACATTACGAAGATTTACACGAATTTTCAAGAATTATTATCAAATTACAAAGATTATCTATAACTTATTCTTATTTATGGGATATAAATATCGCATATAATAACAAAATAAATCAGGACACCCTTATAGGAGTGTCCTGATTTTATTATTTATCTTGTTTGATTTGCCACTTTTGATTGCGTCGACTTGTCAAAAGCCCTTCGAGAACAACCTCAAATTGGCGAAAACTCAATGTATAGGGAGCATACATATCTGGTACTACCTTATAAGATATGGTCACCTCTGACGCATCATAATTATAAAATATACCATGTAAATTGCTCACTGTTGTATAGCCTGTCTGTGCTTGCTCTAATGTGGGGATAGGTTGTGTTTTTAAATTCGCTAATAAATCGCTAATAAAACCTTCCTTACGCCCTTGATCATCGAGCATTTCATCCATAAATGTGCGTAGACTATCCATCATGTATGTTAGCCTCGTTCGTTTAACAAAAGACCATTATGAATAACACGAACTGCATCTTTTACGCGGTTTTGTGCAACTAAGCAAGAAATACTGATTTCAGAAGTACTGATGATTTCAATATTAATGCCTTCTTTACTAAGGATATCAAACATTTGAGCAGCTACGCCAGGTTGACCCAACATACCAGCGCCAATGATAGATACTTTTGCCATATTTTCATCAATATTAACAGCTTCGATATCAACAGTTTGTTGTAATTCTTTCAATACTTCACGTGCCAATACCACATCATCAAGAGCAATTGTAAAGATAAGGTCAGTTTTAGGTTCACCTACAGAACGAATAGATTGAACAATCATATCCACATCAACATTTTTTTCTGCTAATGCTTTGAATACTTTTGCTGCAATACCAGGTTTATTTTCAACGCCCACAAGAGCTACTTTTGCTGTATTTGTATCATCGGCTACGCCTGTAATTACGTGTTTATTAGATTCCACGGTATAATCCTCCCGAATAATTGTGCCTGTATTATTACTGAATGTAGAACGAACATGAATTGGTACACCATAACGGAAACCCATTTCAACAGCACGCGGTTGCATTACGCCTGCACCTAAACGTGCCATTTCAAGCATTTCGCCATACGTAACTTCTTCTAGTTTAAAAGCTTCCTTTGCTACGCGAGGGTCAGTAGAGTATACACCTTCTACATCTGTAAAGATTTCACATACATCGGCTTTCATAGCGCCTGCTAAAGCAACCGCTGTTGTATCAGAACCACCACGGCCTAATGTTACCATGTCACCGTATTCGGTAATACCTTGGAAACCAGCAACAACAACGATATTGCCTGCATCCAATGCTTCGAATACACGATTAGGATCTACACCTAAAATACGACCCTTATTAAAGTTATCACTACTTGTAATACCTGCTTGATCACCAGTTAAAGAAACAGCCTTTTGACCGCGTTCATTAAACGCCATAGCCATCAATGCAATCGTTACTTGTTCGCCAGTAGACAACAAGCGGTCCATTTCACGACCATATGGTTTAGATGTTACTTGTTTTGCCAAAGATACCAAGTCATCTGTTGTATCCCCCATAGCGGATACAACTATTACAATGCGATCGTCCTCTTTCTTTTCATGAAGGACACGATCAACGATATTAAATATTTTTTCAGGTGTTGCAACAGAACTGCCACCAAACTTTTTGACGATTAATGCCACTATTATCCCTCATTTATCATTGTACTAAAAAATAACATGCATATACTTTACCACAAAACAAACCGCACTGTAAAGGGATATACAGGTATTTTTCCACTATAAAAGAACAAAATTCTTTTTATAGCGGACACACATTGTATTTATAATCAATCGTTAATGTTCGTAACTTGTCATACGCTCCATACAAAAAAGGCCAGCCCTAAGGCTGGCCTTTTACAGTCAAATACAATCTATTATTCAACTACGATAGCTTTTTCAGATTCCCACAAACCATGGATGTTGCAGTAAGATACAGCAATCAATTTACCAGATTTATTCAAGGATACTGCCAATGTACCTGCGGAAACTGCATGTACAGGACCTTCGTTTGCTGTTGCACCGTCACCATGTACGTTGAAGGATAATTCACCAACTTCGTAAGGCAATTGAGTACCTTCAGCTACGAAGTACAATTTAATCCATTCAATGTGATGTTCTACAGTGTTTGGATGAGCAATGTCTTTACCAACGGATAATTTTACGTCGAATGCTTCACCAGCTTTTACTTTGTCAGCAGCTTCGATAACAGGAACGTGTTTTTCAGTAGCGAAATCGCCAGATTTAATGTAATCATGTACAGCCATAGTTAACCTCCTGGTTATAGTTATATACATACTTAATGTCTAAGAATATTAGCACCTTGTGCTTATGACTATATTATACATTTTCGATATAGTTTAATCAAGGACTTTTTCGAAAATTTTCTATTTATTTGTAAAGGGATGGCTGCTGTGGCTCCATCGGCCGGGTCTTCCTATCGGAAGGGCCAAAAGTCACCACAGCAGCCATCCCTTTACAGCACTCTAGAAAATTTTCGGAAAACTCCATGGTGAGAGGGAAATACCGGCCGGGTCTGTCCCGTAGGGACAGGGCCAAAGTCGCCTCCGGAGGCCTACTATTGCTACATCATATAAAACTTTCAAGTATCACAAAAAGAGTGTGCGTCGGCCAAGCCTCGCACACTCTTGCTGCTTTTGTATTTATAAAATTGATACGATTTAAGTTTGATGAATGTTTGGCGCTACGCGCCTCCATCCATTTGTAGGTCATTGGCTTCGCCTCGACCTACTAAAACTCAATTCCTTTTGCTGCTTTTATGCCTTTTTCGTAAGCGTGTTTTACCACGTTCATTTCTGTCACTGTATCAGCGATGTCTATGATTTCAGGTTTTGCATAGCGGCCTGTTAGGATGACATGTAATCGCTCTGGTTTTTGTTTAAGCATGTCTACAACGGAGTTAACATCGATGAGTTCATAGTTAATGGCATTGTTGATTTCATCCATAACGATGAGATCCCATTTGTCGGAGTTGACTTCTTCTACTAGTATTTTCCACGCTTCTTGAGCTGCTGCTTTGTGTTTTTCTAGTTCTTCTACAGTTACCTTATCTCGATTGTAATAGATAAATCCTTTGCCCATGGATTTAATGGTAACCGCATCACCCAGTTTTTTAAGGCCTTCTAGTTCACCATAGCCATGGCCGCTTTTAATAAATTGTAAAATCAAGACTTTTAAGCCTTGTCCTACAGCGCGTAGCACAACACCTAAAGCGGCTGTTGTTTTTCCTTTACCATTGCCTGTATTTACGAGAATTAAACCACGTTCACTCATTTCTATACTCCTATATTTATGTCACACTATGTAGGGCTGCATCTATTGTTAATATGAAGATTTAATACTAATATAATAGATTTATTTAGTATGACCAAAGGCTTCGCACATGTCTACAAAATGCTTTGCCCCTTCAAGAGAACCAGCAAAGTTAAGATGTAGATAGGATGCCAACACATTATCGGTAGCATACCCACCATCATAGGACTGCGGTTTGCGGCCCCCTTCTAAGTGAAAGGCCCAAGGGAAATCTTCAATGGTTGGTTCCATGGTGGAGAAATGGAATTCATGACCATGCAAAACTGTTCCTGTATTGCCAAGTAATGTATTGCGTTTAGCCGTTGCCGTTACATATCCTACCTTTTGCAGTTTTTGTTGCATTACACAATTGGCAGGCACAACACCAACTGTATTAAACACATTACCATCAAAATCGTGAATATGTTCACAAAGGTACATAAGGCCACCACATTCAGCATAGATAGGCATACTACATTGATTAGCTTTACGGATTGATTCCTTCATGGCCGTATTTTCGGATAAAGCCTGCAAAAACATTTCAGGGAAACCACCGCCAAATACGAGGCCATCTACATCAGGAATAGCGCTATCTTTTAAAGGGCTAAAGTAAACTAGCTCAGCGCCTTGAGCTTCAAGGGCAGATAAGCTGGCTGGATAGTAGAACGAAAAGGCTTCATCATAGGCAACGCCAATTTTTGTTCGTTTTGTAACTCCCATGGTTGCATCAATCGGTGCCGGCATAGGTGCTGCACTGGCCGCTACCTTATAGAGTGCCTCTAAATCTACCATAGATTCCACGGCATGCTGAATCGTTGCAATAGCC
>OATT01001096.1_pt1 | contig 16665 bp, 21 predicted proteins | sample 1476071 | NCBI WGS metagenome assembly OATT01 (sample SAMEA2579989, study PRJEB22360) | human gut metagenome | biome: human gut; feature: human-associated habitat; material: faeces | place: Denmark | collected 2008/2010 | reverse complement strand
CGTGAAGCAGTACGAGCCGACGCCGCTCACGCCCTACTCGCTACGCCTGCACCTGATCGAGGCCGACCGAGTCGCCACGCCAACGACCTCCGGCATCATCACCCCGATGCTGCTGACCACCGGCAAGGCGGCCAACGGCAACACCATCTACGACGGCGTCGAGGTGAACAGCGACGGCCAGATCGAGGCGTACCACATCCGCAGCACCTACCCCTTCGAGCTCGGCAGCACGACGACAACGTGGGCCCGTGTTCAGGCATACGGCGAGCGGACTGGCCTGCCGAACATCCTGCACGTCATGGAGAGCGAGCGCCCGGATCAATACCGCGGCGTCAGCTATCTCGCGCAGGTCATCGAGCCCCTGCTCCAGCTTCGCCGCTACACCGAGAGCGAGCTGACTGCGGCGGTCGTCGAGTCGTTTTTCACGGCCTTCATCAAGACCGAGGCAGGCGCCGGCGACAACCCGTTCAACGAGGTCGGGAGCAGCCTGCCGGAGGTGAGCCGAGATCCTAACGAGTACGAGATGGGCCCCGGCCAGATCAACATCATGGAGCCCGGCGAGGACGTGACCTTTGCAGACCCCAAACGGCCGGCCAGTGGCTTCAACACATTCCTGCGCGCCATCTGTGAACAGGTGGGCGCGGCACTCGAGATCCCGGCCGACCTTCTGCTCAAGAGCTTCAACAGCTCGTACAGCGCCAGCCGCGCCGCCCTGATGGAGGCGTGGAAGGCGTTCCGCATGAGGCGCAAGTGGTTTGTCGATGACTTCTGCACGCCGGTATATGAGATCTGGCTCTCTGAAGCCGTCGCCCGCGGCCGCATCAGCGCCCCGGGCTTCTTCGCAGATCCGGCGATCCGTGCCGCATACCTCGGCGCCGAGTGGATCGGCCCCTCTCAGGGACAGCTCGACCCGACGAAGGAGATCACGGCCGAGATCCTCGCTATCGGCGAAGGCATCACGACCAGAGAGCAGGCGACCATCCGACTCAACGGCGGTCAGTGGGACGCCAACATCGACCAGCTCACTCGGGAAAACGAGAAGCTGCGCGCAGCGCAGGGGCAGGTCGACCAGAGCACAGCGGCCAGCGGCACGATCTCCGCAGCCCTGCGGGAGGCGATCATCGCCGAGGCCATCAAAAGCATCAAGGAAGGAGACAAGCATGAGAACGCATAACACTCCCCGGCTCTGCGCCGGGCCTCAGACTGCGGGCACGCCGATCAAGTTCTGGAACGTCGCCAGCATCGGCGACGACGAGGGCGAGATCACCCTCTACGGCGACGTCGTGAGCCGTCAGCCTGTGGACTGGTGGACGGGCGAGCCCGAGCCCGGCCTCTACATCGCGCCCGAGAGCTTCATGGAGGATCTCGCGGCCGTCAAGGGCAAGAGCAACATCACCATCAAGATCAATAGCTGCGGCGGCGACCTCTACACCGGCATCGCCATCCACAACGCCATCAAGGGCCTGACCGGCCACAAGGTCGTCGTCGTGGAAGGCATCGCGGCCAGCGCGGCCAGCGTCATCGCCTGCGCGGGCGACGAGGTACAGGTCTATCCCGGCAGCATGGTGATGATCCACGGCGTCGCCGGGCTGCTCTACGACTACTACACCCTCGCAGACCTGAAGAAGCTCCAGAAGGACTTCGACGCGAGCGAGCGGGCCATCGCGGAGATCTACCACGCCAAGACCGGCCTCGAGGTCGACCAGCTCCGCAGCATGATGACCCGCGAGACGTGGATGGTCGGGCAGGAGGCCATTGACAACGGCTTTGCCGACACCCTGCTCACAGACGAAGGCCCCGACGTCACCCTGAGCGCCGACAAGAAGGTGCTCCTCGTCGCCGGCATCCGGCACGACGTCAAGGGCTTCAGACACATCCCGGGGACGATCCCCATCGACAGCAGCATCCACGCCGCCCCTGCGGCTGGAAATAAACACGCGGCCGCCAAGAACGACGGCCCCAAGAAGGAGGACAACAAGACCATGACCCTCGAAGAAATGAGAGCACAGCACCCCGACGTCGTGGCTCAGATCGAGCAGCAGGCGGCCGAAACTGCCAGAACGCAGGAACGCGCCCGCATCGAGGCCATCGACAGCATCGCCGCAAGTGTGGGCGACGCGCAGCTCGTCAGGGACGCCAAGTACGGCGAGACCCCCTGCACCGCTGAGCAGCTCGCGCTCAAGGCTATGCAGAAGCAGGCGGCCCTCGGTGCCAAGCACCTGAAGGACGCCAAGGCTGACAACGACGAGTCCGGCGCTGCCGGCTGCCCCTAACGGCGGCGAGGAAGGCAGCGAAAACGACGACAAGGCAAAGGTGGACGCCATCGTCGGCCTCTACAACTCCACCAAGTCTCAGAACGGAGGTAAGAAGTAATGAGCAAGAGACTGGACGAAAATCTCGGCAATGTCGGCTATGACGGCCTGATCGTTGCCAACGAGCCCGTCGCTGACGTGCTCACTGTGACCATCCGCAAGGAGGCCACCGCTGCGGCCACCTATAAGCGCGGCACCGTGCTGGCCCTGTCTGCCGGCACCGCCGGCGACGGCAAGCTGGTGATCCTCGGCTCCACCGCGACCACCAACGAAACCCTGACCGCCAACTGCATCCTCGCCGAGGACGTGAAAGTCGGCACCACCGCGGACGTGACCGTGCTGGCCTACCGCACCGGCCACTTCGCCCGCAACAAGCTGGCCGTCGCAAGCGGCTACACCCTGAAGGCGACCGACGAGGAGGAGCTGCGCAAGGCCGGCATCCTGCTCTCCGACGCCATCGAATACTAAGAGAAGGAGGACAACAAAATGCCTTTTAACTTCTACGACACCCACACGCTGCTCATGGCCGTGCAGCAGCTCACCCCTGCTGCGACCTTCCTGCGTGACCGCTACTTTCCCACCAACGACGCGAGCGACATCTTCGCCACCGACGACGTGCTCGTCGAGTTCCGTGACGGCAGCAAGAAGCTGGCGCCCTTCGTGGCCCCTCGCAAGGGCGGCGTCACCGTCCTGCGCGCCGGCTACAATATGGAACGCTACACCCCGCCCTTCGTGGCTCCCCGTCGCGTCCTGACCCTCGACGAGCTGCGCAAGCGCGGCTTCGGCGAGGCTCTCTACTCTCAGCTCACCCCTGAGCAGCGCCAGCAGACCCTCATCCTGCGCGACGCTGACGAGCTGGGCGAGCTCATCACCAACCGCGAAGAAGCGATGGCCGCCGAGACCATGCTGACCAATGGCTGCGTGATGAAGCACATCGCCGACGACGTCGACAAGGCCGACGAGATGGAGATCCGTTTCTACTCCGAGGCCAGCAACCCCGCAACCTACACCCCGACGGCCAAGTGGGACGCCACCGGCGGCAAGATCCTGAAGGATCTGGAGGCCATGATCCGTATGCTGACCAAGCGCGGCCTCCGCGCTTCTGATCTGGTCTGCTCCCCGGACGTGGCTGACACCATCATCAACGACGCGGCCGTGCAGAAGCTCCTCGACAACCGCCGCATCGAGATCGGCAACGTGGAGCCTGAGCGGCTGCCTGACGGCGCTGCCATCGTGGCCCGCCTGAACGTCCTCGGCCGCATCATCAGCGTCATCTCCTACGACCTGACCTACACCGACGACGAGGGCAACGACAAGCTCTACATCCCGTCCGGCAAGTGCGTCCTCACCGCTCCCGGCGCTGGCCGCACCGCCTACGGCGCCGTCTCTCAGGTCGAGCAGAGCGACGGCGAGTTCCACACCTACGCCGGCCGCCGCGTGCCGAAGTATGTGAGCAGCGCCGAAGGCAACAGCCGCACGCTGACCATCTCCAGCCGCCCGCTGATGATCCCTAACAACAAGAACCCGTTCATCGTTGCGGACGTCCTGACGGACTGAGCGCAGCAGAAAGGAGCAGAGCATGATCCAGATCATCAAGGGCACCTTCGGCTACTATAACGGCCGCAAGGTGATCCCCATCACTGAAGCAGACGGCCCTCAGAAGTTCGACGACGAGCTGGAGGCCCGTCTGGTGAAGGAAGGCGTCGCCAAGTACATCGGCGAGCTGGGCGAGACTGCCGAGCAGCCCGCACCAGCTCCCGGCGACGACGCCGACGAGCCTGCCAGCACCAACACAGCGGCCGACGAGGCCCCTGAGTACAACGAGGACATGAAGCTCGACGAGCTGAAGGAAGTGGCCGCGCGCTATGGCGTGGACGCCTCTGCTATGCGCAAGAAGGCCGACGTCATCGCTGCCATCGAGGCCGCCAAGGCCGAGCAGCCTGATGACGGTGCCGACGACGAGGAGCCCCCTCAGATCGGCGCCGCCGATCCCGTCTGATGGCCCTCAGCTTCAAGGCGATGGTCGAGGCTGACCGTCGGCGCACGTTTCTCAATCTCGACGAGTTCGGTGAGAAGCACACCGTCGAAGGCAGAGCCATCGCCGCCGTGCTGGACGACAACGCCCTGAAGGAACGCCAAGGGGGGCAAGAGCTGAGCGTCGCGGAGTCCTCTCTGCTGCTTTACGCAGCGGTCGAGGATCTGCCCGCTCGGCGCCCGGCGGGCGAAGGGCTCAACGTCGACGGCCGCGAGTACATCGTCAACGACTGGAGCGAGGACATGGGGATCGCCACCGTGGCCCTCGGCCAGACTGTCACCATTTAGGAGGTGCCCCATGTCCATCGTCAACAGCATCGAAATCGTCCGGGACTGGCTGACCGCCGAGGTCTCCCCTCTGGTCAAGCTGAAGCCCCCCGACGACAACGCAACGGACGCCTCCTACCCATACAAGCTGGTAAACCCGGCCGCGTTCTCGCTTTTCGTACCATCGAAGGACAGGACGCCCCCGAACATCGCCGCGCCGATCCCGTCGGTCTGCGTGCAGATCGTTCAGGGCGACGACGACCTGCTCCAGAGTGTCCGAGACATCAAGATCCGGCTCTGCTTCTCAGCGTGGGATCCCGGCTGCCACGGGCCCGACATCTTCAAGCCGAAGGGCGACGGCAGCGGCACCTACATCCAGCAATACAACGAGGCGGCGGCCTCCTACTTCGTGAAGAACGGAGAGGGCTGGCGTGACGCATGGAATTTTGTGGACACAGCTCTCCGGCTGATTGAAAACGCCGAGTACCTCGGCGACCTCCGCGTCATCAAGGAGAAGGGCATCACCTTCGGCCCCGTCGCGGAGCAAGACGCCGTCCCCGACTTCTACCCGTACTGGTTTGCATGGGCTGAGTTCTCCGTCGAGGAGACCCTGACCCGCAACCCGAAAAGCTACCAACACCTGCTTTAAGGGCAGCCGCTCGGCTGCTCTAATTTCATGCAAAGGAGGATAAGCAGATGGCAAACGAATACCTCTACGGCGCCTACGGCCACATCGGCGAGACCGTGGCACAGAGCGCCGTGCAGGCGGGCACCACGCCGGTCTATATCGGCACGGCACCCGTCAACCTCGTGCGCGGCTTCGGCGAGGCCGGCATCATCAACGCGCCGATCAAGATCACCAGTCTGGTCGACGCTCAGAAGAAGATCGGCTACTCGTCCGACTGGGGCACCTTTACCCTGTGCGAGGCCGTGTACGCGCATTTCAACAACACCCTCGGGAACATCGGCCCGATCTACGTCATCAATGTGCTCGACCCCTCCGCGGGCAAGCACCGCAAGGAGACGGCCACTACCAAGACCCTCACCTTCACCGGCGGCCGTGCCGATAGCCCCTCCCCTCCCCCGGCGGCCGCGCCGAGTTCGCCAGCGACAAGATCATCCTCGACACCCTGACCATCGCAAAGAATGACAGCGGCAACTACGTCGAGGGCACCGACTACGCTGTGGACTATAACTTCACCAAGGGCACGGTCATCATCACCAGCCTGAAGGACGACGCGCAGCTCGCCGGCAGCCTGACGGCCAGCTTCAGCGAGGTGGACGACTCTGAGATCGCAGACAGCGACATCATCGGCGGCGTCAGCTCCTCCGGCGAGTACAGCGGCCTGAGCGCGATCGCGCTGCTCTATCCCGAGCAGTTCGCGGTCTGCAATCTGATCGCGGCCCCCGGCTGGAGTCACAGCCCTGCCGTCTATAACGCCATGCTGACGACCTGCAAGAAGATCAACGGCCACTGGGACGCCTTCGTCGTGGCCGACCTGCCCCTCGTGGACAGCACCGCGCAGGCGGTCGACACGATCACCAAGGCGATCGCATGGAAGAAGGCCAACGCCTTCACCGGCGAGCGCTCTAAGGTCTACTGGCCGCAGGCTGTGGACAACCTCGGCAACGTGTTCCACCTGAGCACGCTGGCCGTGGTCGAGCTCATGCGCGCCGACTTCAGCCACAACAGCGTCCCGATGGAGACCTGCGGCAACAAGGCGATCCCCGTCATCAAGCAGTATTTCGGGGCCAACGCCAACAACCGCGGCTTCGACCAGCAGACCGGCAAGGAGCTGACGCAGAACGGCATCAGCACCGCCGTCGCATGGGGAGGCGAGTGGGTACTGTGGGGCGACCATACGGCCGCCTACACATACGGTGCAGATGTGGATCCTCGCGCGATCTTTGACGTCTCCATGCGTATGCTCATGCACATCACCAATAGTTTTCAGCGCGAGTGGAGCCCTGAGATCGACAGCCCTATGACCCGCGCGCTGAAGGATCGCATCATCAACCGCGAGCAGGAGAAGCTCGACGGCTATGTGAGCATGGGCGCCCTGCTGGGCGAGCCCGTGATCCTGTTCCTCGAGAGCGAGAACAGCACCACGGACGTGATGAATGGCGACTTCCGCTGGGACATCGCCGTCACCCCGACCCCGCCCCTCAAGTCTGCGAGCGTCTACGTCGCCTACACCGACGCGGGCTTCTCTGTCTACTACGAAGGAGGTGACGAGTAATGGCAAACCTGTGGCTCGACCTGAAGGGCCCCATCCTCGCCGACACCGTCTACATCGGCAGCACTCGAAACGCAGCCTGTCACTCCCGTGACCGCTGACTTCAAGGCTATGGGAACCTACACCGCCCCCATCCTCGGCCAGATCGAGGCTATGGAGGCATCCATCACCAAGATCGGCATCGACCTCGGCCTGCGGAACATGATGAAACTCGAGAGCAAGACCATCGAGATCCGCTGGGCTCAGGACGTCAAGCAGGCCGACGGCTCCACCAAGACCGAAGGCTGCAAGGCGTTCCTCCGCTGCGTTTCTAAGGGCATCCCGGGCCTCTCCGTGGATCCCGGCAACACCAGCGAGAACGAGGCCACGTTTGCCGTGAGCCGCTACCAGCTCTACGTCGGCGGCGCTGAATACTGGCTGATTGACCAGCTCAACACGATCCTGCGCGTCGGCGGCGTCGACTACGCCAAGGACATCCGCAGCGTCCTGTAACAAGAAGGGCGTCGCCTCCGGGGCGGCGCCCTCTATTTATCGAAAGGAGACACACATGGAAAAGCTGACACTCCAGAACCCCATCACCATCAACGGCAAAAAGGTCAAGACTCTGACCTATGACACCGACGCGATCACCGTGGGAATGTTTGCCGATGCTGAGGCCCGCAAGCTCCGCGCGACCTCCAACAAGGGCGGCGGCAGCGCCGGCGCCTGCGAGCTCGACTACTCCCTGCACGCCTATCTCGCCATGATGGCGATCGTCGCCGTCAACAGCGACATCGACGTCAGCGACCTCGAGCGCATCAGCGGCCCCGACGTCATGGAGCTTATGAGGATCGGCCGAAATTTTACTACGGCGAGGTCGGCGGCACAATCCGAGGAAAGCGGCTCGGAGAGCTCGTCCGAGACTACTCTCGAGCCTTCCACACCTCAGTCGGCGAGCTCCGACGGGAACGCCTGACCGACTTCCTGATGGAATACTACGAGGCAGCCGAGGAGGCCAAGCGGCAACGCGACAAGGCTGCCTCAATGCCCCGGAATAACTTCAGGAAATACAGAAGGAGGTGACACTGATGGCAGGCAAAAACAAGATCATGCAGGCCGTCGTCAGCTTCGCCGGCACCATCGACCCCTCCCTCGGGAAGGCGATGGACAACGTCGCGGGACACCTCGACAAAGTAAACTGGAAGGCCGTTGCCGTCGGTGCTGCCGTGGGCGGCATCGCTGTGGCGACGGGCAAGGCGGTCGTCGAGGCCGGGAAGTATCTGGCAGAGCTGGGCGACGACTACAACAAAGCCATGAACCAGCTCTCCGCATCTACCGGCGCCACCGGCGACGAGCTGGACGCACTGGGCGAGAGTGTAAAAAACATCTACGCGCAGAACCTCGGCGAGGACTTCAACGACGTGGCCGAAGGGCTGGCCGCTACGCAGAAAGCGAGCGATCTGGCCGGCGAAGCGCTGGAGCAGGCCACCGCGGCCGGCTTCGTGCTGCGTGACACCTTCGACTACGACATCAGTGAAAGCGCCAGAGCCGCCTCGGCTCTGATGAAAAACTTCAACATCAGCGCCGAAGAAGCCTACGGCCTAATCGCCACCGGCGCACAGAACGGCGCAGACAAAAACGGCGACCTGCTCGACACCCTGAACGAATACTCGGCGCAGTTTGCGGCCCTCGGCCTGAGCGCCGACCAGTTCATGGGCTCCCTCGTGGAAGGTGCTGACGCCGGCCTGTTCAGCATCGACAAAGTGGCCGACGCCGTCAAGGAGTTCAACATCAGAGCGAAAGACGGCAGCGACAGCAGCGCCGAAGCCTTCAAGGGCCTCGGCCTCAACTCCGACAAAATGTTCGCGGCCTTTGCAGCCGGCGGTGAGACCGCGCAGGCTGCATTTTTCGACACCGTCGAGGCTCTGAACAAGCTCGAGGATCCTCTCAAGCGCAACGAGATCGGCGTCGCACTGTTTGGCTCGCAGTTCGAGGATCTGGAGGCGGGCATCCTGCCCGTGCTCGGTGACATCGAGACCGCAGCCTATGACGGCGCCGCCGCGCTCCAGCAGATCAACGACGTCAAGTACAACGACCTCGGCTCTGCCTTCGAGGCGGTCAAGAGGTCGGCCGAAGTGGCCCTACTGCCTATGGCGTCGATGATCGCCAACACGCTGACATCGTTGGCCCCAATCCTGACCGACACCTTCGAGGAAATCAGCCCGGTCATCACCGACACGCTCAACGCTTGTATGCCGTTTGTGCAGGACTTCCTCGTCGGCATGGGCGACACCCTGAAGAAGGTCATGCCGATGGTCACGGAGCTGGCTGTGGGCATCCTGCCACTACTGGCTCAGCTCGTGGGCTCGTTCCTGCCGCCTCTGCTCGACCTCGCACAGCAGCTACTCCCGCCGCTCATGCAGATCGTTCAGGCTATTCTACCGCCGATCGCCAGTATCCTTGCCCCCGTGCTCCCGATGCTGACGCAGATCATCTCGACTGTGCTGCCTGTGCTGGCGAACCTGATCGCCGCGCTGCTGCCGGTCATCACCCCGCTGCTGGAGGTTGCCCTGCAAATCGTCAACAGCGTCATCATGCCGCTGCTGCCTCCGCTGATGCAACTGATCGAGGCCCTGCTGCCCCCGGTCGTGAGCCTGCTCAATGCGATCATGCCGCTCCTCTCGCCCCTGCTGGCTATTCTGGAGCCCATCGCAAGCGTGCTCGGCACGATCGTCGGCTGGGTATCGAAGATTGTCAGCTTCGGCTCCGGCGTCATCAGCAAGATTGCGGGCCTGTTTGGAGGTGGAGGCGGCGGCAGCGCCAACGTCTCCGGCTATGCGACCGGCGGCTTCACGAGTGGCCCGTCCATCGCGGGCGAGGATCCGCGCTATCCGACCGAGGCGGTCATCAGCTTCAACCCTGCGTACCGCTCGCAAAACCTGTCCTACTGGGCCGAGGCTGGCCGAATGCTGGGCGCATCCAGCGAGGCCGACTACGAGCCCATCAGCAGCGGATCTGGCACGGCTGTGGTCTATGACCTGAGCGGCCTGTCCTTCTCACCTCAGATCAAGGTCGAGGGCGACACCGACGAGGACGCCCTGATCCGAAAGCTCCGCGACCTCGAGCCGGAGTTCATCGACTTCATCCTCGAGGCACTCAGTAGAAGGGAGGGCGGCGCCTATGTCACAGCAGACAGTCGGCTTTATTGATTATGTGGCGCAGGGCGGCGACACCTTCGACAGCATCGCGCTCGTCGCCTATAACGAGGAGCGCATGGCGAGCACCATCATCGAGGCCAACCCCGACCTCAGCGACGTGCTGATCTTCGAGGGCGGCGAGGCTGTGCGGATCCCGCTCGTCGAGACCGCGGAAACGCCGGAGACCCTGCCGCCGTGGAGGAGGTGACGCCGTGAAGATCCTATACGAAGGCGTCGACATCTACCCGGACATCAGCGTCCACCGCTGCTATCACGATATGTACGCCGAGAAGCAGAGCGACGAGCTGCTGCTCAAGCTCAACGACACCCGCGAGCTGTGGGACTCGTGGAACCCCAAGAAGGGCAACACCATCGCCATCGAGGACGGTGCTGCCAAGACGGGCAAAATGTTCGTCGAGAGCGTCGTCCCCGAGTCCGGGATCATCACCCTGCGGGCCTATTCCGTCCCGCAGTCTGCGAAGGATAAGCGGAGCAAGTCGTGGGAAAAGGTCAAGTTTCTGCAACTGGCCCAAGAGATCGCCGGCCGCCACGGCCTGACACTCGAGACCTACGGGATCACAGACCAGACCTACGACTACGTCGAGCAGAACAACCTCGCAGACTTCGCATTTTTTCAAAACCGCTGCACCCTCGAGGGCGCGGCGTTTCTGGTGTATGACGGCAAGCTGGTCGTCTACGACGAGGCGTACATGGAAAGCCAGCAGCCCGTCGACACCATCACCATCACCCCGGCCAATGACTTCGAGTACCGCGACGAGGGCACCAACGCCTACGGCTCGTCCGAAGCCGTCAACGGCGGCCTGACCGGCACCTTCGCAGCCCCGAACGGCGGCGACAAGGTGCTGCGCCGGATCCTACCCTTCCGCATGACTGACCAGAGCGAGGCCGACCGCTTCGCCAAGGGCCTCCTCCGGGACGCCAACAAAAACGCGACCGTCGGCACCCTCTGGACGGGCTCGCTGCTGCGAGACTATGCGGCGGGCTCTGTGGTCACGCTGGCGACCGAGGGCGTTAAGTCGTGGGACGGCACGGCCTTCATCAACCGGATCCGGCACGACTACGTCAAGACGCGGAGCAAGCTATACCTCCGCAAGCCACTGGAGGGATATTGATGAACAGCAACAACCAAATGATCCAGAAGGGCAAGATCTCCAGCGTGGAGGGAAAGGCCGACAGGAACGGAGACAAAACCACGGCCAGAGTGCTCCCGAGCACAGCCGACAGCATGGTCACGCGACCGCTGACGATCCCGTGGTATCTGCGCGGAGAGATGGGAAACCTGACCCCCGGCACAGAAGTCGCCTATGCTATGTTCGAGGACGGCACCGGCATCATCCTCTCCCGCATGGACGGTGAGTGGGACGGCATCGTCCCGGGCGACATCACTGTCAAGAAGGGCGCGCTCACGATGCAGGACAAGGGCATCAGCGTCCCGTCGGCAGACGTGACCGCCACGGGCATCAGCCTGACCGGCCACACCCACACCGACAGCATGGGAGGCGGCACTTCTGGCCCACAGTAAGGAGGGATAGACATGGCCGTCATGGCATCATGGAACGGCAAGACGTGGGGCGTCTCCAGCCAGAGGATCGCCGCCCTGAATGGCGTCTCCTCCAGCGTCGAGCTCGACACGGAAAACAGCGACGACAAGGCCGGATCCCCGGCCACCAAGACCAAGGCGCTCAAGCTGCAAAGCATGAGCTTCGACTTCGATCTGGCGTCTGCCGTGGGCGGCGACGCCCGGGGAGAGTTCGAGTCGTGGACGTCGCTGGTCGGGCAGTACGCCCCCTTCTATCTGGCCGGCCGGCGCTTCGGCCCGGCCAATCTTCAGCTCACCGGCGTCAGCCTCTCAGACACCACACTCGACAACTTCGGCCGGATCCTGAAGGGCAAGATCACGATCAACCTGACGGAATACGCCGAGGAGGCCAGCAGCAAGAAGGCCGGCGCAGGCGGCTCGGGCAAAAGCTCGTCCGCGGCCGGCGTCTCGTCCTCTGGCGGCGTCGGCCGGGGTCTGAGCGCCGTCACCGTCGGAGCATCCAGCAGCGACAAGGCTGCGAAGAAACCCAACAACGCACAGCTCAAGTAAAGCGAGGTGATCCCATGAAAGCATCCGGCAACGGAGCGCCCGAGATCTGTGTGCAGAACCTCCTCAAGACCATCCGCGGGGAGGTGCCCTATGAGCGCATCAAGGGGATCGACCGCACGCTGATCGACAAGCCGAGCGAAACCGCTGCGACCGATCTGGCCGCCGACGTGGAGTTCCTCGTGGAAACCTACGAGCCCCGCGTGCAGCTCAGTGACTCCGACCTGAAGGCTCTGACCGCTCAGGCCGGCGACTTCGAGCTGCGGGCCAGCATCGACAACATCACATGAAGGAGGTGAACAGCGTGAGCGACGCGACAAACACCTACGGCGAGGACATCAAACTCACCACAACAGACGCGAGCACCCTATACAAGACCATCATCACCGAGCTCGAAAAGGGCGCCGGCGAGCCGCTCTACCCGGGCGACGAGCGCCGGATCTTCGGCGAGGCTCTCGTGCCCGTGTTCGTTGCCCTCTACAACAGCCTCAACGACGTCGGCCGGCAGACGCTCCTCCGCTATGCGAGGGGCGAGGTGCTGGACGCCATCGGCGAGCGACAGGACGTGAAACGACTGGAAGGCACACCGGCCAAGACGACCATGCGCTTCTCTGTCTCCACGCCGCAGGAGAGAAACATCATCATTCCGAAGTGGACGAAGGTGACGCCGGACAGCGAAAACTATTTTGCGACCGACGAGATCGCTGTGCTGCAAGCTGGCGCCTACTCTGTGGAGGTGCCTACCTCGGCCGTGAGCAACGGCACGAAGTTCAACGGCTACGCAGCCGGCACGATCGCCACCCTCGTCGACCTGATCCCATACATCGAGTCCGTCACCAATCTGACCGAAACGGCCGGAGGCGATGACGGCGAGCCCTACACCACCGAGGGCGACAACCGCCTCCGGAATGATGCCCCGGGGAGCGGACCCGTCTGCCCCCCGCCAAGAGATCCACCGCAGGCCCTGAACAGGCTTACATCTACTGGGTAATGACGGCCGACAGCTCCATCGTGGACGCAAAGGCCGTCAGCGAGAAGGAAACAGTCAGCGAGACCCTCACGGTCTACGACGGCAAAGCCTTCAAGGGCGGCGGCGCACTTCTGACCGACAGCCTCGTCGTGAAGGCCCACGGGCAAAGCACGGCGGCGGTCAAGGACACGGACTACACCGTCGACTACGCCGACGGCCTGCTGGCCATCACGCTCAAGGGCAGTCTCGCGGCTGCCGAAAGCATCGACATCATCATCACCCGCACGCTGGAGGGCTGCGTCAAGATCGTGCCCCTGCTGGAAGGCGGCGGGATCCCCGACGCTGCCATGCTGGCGAAGGTGCTGGACGTGGTCAACGCCAAGGACATCCGGCCGCTCACTGACAAGGTGAGCGCCGTGCCCCCGGAGGTCGAGACCTACGACATCGAGATCGTGTACTACACCACGCCGGAGAGCGAGGCTGAGGTGATCGCCAACGTCGAAGGCACCGGCGGCGCGATCGACCGCTACAACGAGTGGCAAGTCGCAGCCCTCGGCCGGGACATCAACCCCGACCAGCTCCGCAAGCGGATCCTCTCGCCTTCGTGGGGCGAGAACCTGACCGGCGCCTTCCGCGTGGACGTCGTCAAGCCGACCTACAAGGCCCTCGACGACACGCAAGTCGCCAAATTCAGCGGCCACCTGACTGTCAGCCACAAGGTCGAGAGCGAGGTGGTGTAAATGCGGCTCAATGAGACCGAGATGGTCAAACTGCTGCCTGCGTGGATGCAGGAGGACGGCAGCGACAAGGGCATCGCCACCGGCTGCGACATTATCAGCCGCGACGCCTATGCACGCCTGAAGCTCCTGAGCAGGTGGGACAAGGTCGACCAGCTCAGCGACGCAGAGCTCGACGAAATGGCGTGGGAGCTGAACATCCAGTGGTATGACAGCACCGCGTCCATCGCAGCCAAGCGGGCCGTCATCCGCAACAGCGACCGCGTCTACGCGAAACTCGGCACCCCCTACGCCGTGGAGCAGATCGTGGCAGACTACTTCGGCACCGGCGAGGTCGGGGAGTGGTATCAGTCCGGCGGGCAGCCGCATCACTTCAAGGTGCTGAGCGACAACCCGAGCCTCGTCAACAGCAACCTCGACCTGTTCCTGAAGCTGCTGCGGACGGTCAAGCGCCGCAGCTCGTGGCTCGACGCGATCCTGATCTGCCTGACCGGCGAAATGTTCCTCTATTCCGGCATGGCCGTCAGGGATCACACCCAAGAGGTGCACGTCATGGGCAGCGACGAGATCCACATCTACCACGCGGCCGTCGTCCACGACAACAACCGCGAGACCGTCAGCATCGGCACCGACGCGGCGGTCATCTCAGACTAAGGAAAGGAGATAGACATGGCTGCATTTATCAACAACGACATCACCACCGCCGGCCTGATCGTTCTGGCGAAGGGCGTGGTCGGCCAGAAGATCAACTACACCAAGATCGTCCTCGGCGATGGCTACCTCGAGGAGGGCCAGACGCCCCGCACCCTCACCGGCGTGGTCAGCCCGAAGGCGACCGTCGACATCACGAAGCTGAAGATCAACGGCGACGGCACCGTGGCCGTCGGCGGCATCTTCACCAACGGCGACGAGACCGAGGGCTTCTACTACCGCGAGCTCGGCCTTTATGCCGAAGATCCCGATCCCGAGGTCGGTGAGGTGCTGTACTGCTACGGCAACTGCGGCGATCTGGCCGAGTGGATCCCGCCCTCCGGCGGCGCCACCATCGTCGAGAAAACCATCGACATCGTCACCGCAATCGGCACGGCCACCAACGTGACCGCCTACATCCCCGCCGACGCCTACGCCACCAAAGAGGACTACGAGACCTACAAGGCCATCGCCCTCGGCGCGCAGGCTACGGCCGAGGAGGCTCTGGCGCTCGCCCGGCAGGCCATCGCAATCGCGCAGGCTGCCGAGGCATCGGTCAACGACCTGAGCAACGCGGTCGGCCAGAACACCAGCAAGATTGCAACGCTGTGGGACGCCGTTTTCAGCGAGATCACGACCAACCCCTTCCAGATCACGTTTGCAGACCTGACGGGCATCACCCTGACGGCCGGCATCTGGAACAGCGGACTCCAGCGCCTCGAGTGCTAAACTACCGGCCAAAGGCCAGAAAGGAGGCCGCCCATGTATAGAGGCACCACACCAACCATCACCATCAACTGTGACATCGACGTCAGCGAGTTCGTGACCATGTGGGTAACATTCCGCACGCAGCAGCTCGCCACCTATGCCCCGCCGAAGCAGGTGGAAGTCACCAAGCACCTCGGGGACGAGGGCGTCGACGCGCCCGACAAGGTCGTCACCGTCAGCCTGACGCAAGCCGACACGCTGCTGCTCGGCTCTCTGTCTCCCGACGAGGATCAACAGGTGGAGGTGCAGATCCGCGGCAGGACGGAGGACGGGCGCGCGTTTGCGAGCAACATTATGACCGCCCCGCTCAGCCGGATCCTGAAGGACGGCGTCATCTAAGTGAGCGTCGACTTCAATGCCTCGTTCTCTGGCAGCGCGGAGACCTTCGGGGCGAAGATGACCGAGACGCCTGCCTCCATGACCGCCTCCATGAAGGAGACGGGCGGCGGCAGCGCCTCAAACTACGAAGCCCTGCGCAACAAGCCCAAGATCAACGGGCACGAGCTGATCGGCGACATGACGCCGGCGCAGCTCGGCATCACGGACGACAGGCACCACACCCACAAGCAGGCGCAGGCAGCAAAGGTGTGGACAGTCGCCCACAACCTCGGAAAGCGGCCCGCCGTCACGGTCGTCGACAGCGCCGGCACTGTGGCCATCGGGGAGGTCGACTACCTCGACGACAACACCGTGCGCCTGACCTTCTGCGCAGCCTTTTCCGGGACTGCATACTTCAACTAAGGAGGTAAACCCGTGAAAATCCTGACAAATCTGGATCTCTCGCAGAATGAGATCCAAAACGCCATCATGCAGCCGCTCGCTGCACCCCCGTCCAACCCGAAGCTCGGCCAGATCTATTTTAACAGCATCGACCTGACGCTGTACCTGTGGACAGGCGAGAAATGGATCCCTGTACCGACTAAGCTCTCGCAGCTCGAGAACGACAGCAAGTTCATCACGGCCAAGGACGTCCCCGAGGGCGCAGTCGCATCCACGACCACGCCGAAGATGAACGGCACCGCTGCCGTCGGCTCCGAGACAGCGTTCGCACGCGGCGACCACGTCCATCCCAAGGACACCAGCAAGCTGAACACGGACGGCGACGGCTCCAACGTGACCGTCGCCTTCGAGGCAGCAGCCAAGCGTGAGGCGCCCACCTCCGGCGAGAAGCTGAGCGTCCTGCTCGGCAAGGTGCTGAAGTTCTTCAGCGACCTAAAGACCGTGGCCTTCTCCGGCAGCTATAAGGATCTGAGCGACAAGCCGACGATCCCGTCCGCTGCCGCTGACGTCGGCGCGATCCCCGCAACGGAAAAGGGCGCAGCCGGCGGCGTGGCCGAGCTGGACAGCGGCGGCAAGGTGCCGGCCAA
>OATT01001083.1_pt1 | contig 16985 bp, 14 predicted proteins | sample 1476071 | NCBI WGS metagenome assembly OATT01 (sample SAMEA2579989, study PRJEB22360) | human gut metagenome | biome: human gut; feature: human-associated habitat; material: faeces | place: Denmark | collected 2008/2010 | reverse complement strand
TTTATATGATTTATTAAATTTGTTAATTAAGCGTAATTTAGCAAACCCTAATGAAAGTTGGTTGATTTTTTATGCTAAAAAAATACTAGAAATTCAATATCAAATTAATGGAGGTGAAAATATGAAGTATTTATATTATGTTACAAAAGATGGCTATGATTTAAGAAAAAGATTAACTCAGTTGAAAAAAGGTGAAAATGTTGATGAAAGTTATAAAGGAGTTATTTATCAACTAACAAATGCATTGCGTGTAGATAATCGAAAGAAGTTTTTAGATATCATTATTCGTTTATACACTATGTTGGCTATGCCTATTCCTCAAAGTGTTGCTTCAATTTTATGGGATGAAAATGGGAAGGATATTGCATATGCATTTTTGACTGGTTTAAAAGGAGCTCATTATGATTCAAATAAAAACGAGGAGGGAAATGAAGATGAGTAGAAATGGTTTAACAATTTCAATGATTTTTGCAGCCGAAAGTGCGAATTTTGGTGAAGGAATTGGAAATTTAACAGTTTTAAAAAAGTATTCAAGAGGAGATAAAAATCAATATACATATATATCTAGACAAGCATTGAGATATAATATTATTCAACAATTAGGATGGGATAATACACCTGTTTCTAATGAATCAGGAGTTGTTCAATTTGCAGCTGATGCTTCAATTGATAAATATCCAGAAGTTGATTTATTCGGTTATATGAAAACAGTTTCTAAAAAAGAAGGAACCTCTGGTGGTGCATCAACACGCTCAGCAGTTGTGAGACTAAGTAATGCAACTTCTTTAGAAAATTTTAATTCAGATTTAGATTTTTTAACAAATATGGGACTAGCTAAAAGAAATAATTCAGATAATGCAATTGCTCAAAGTGAAATTCATAAATCTCTATATGCATACACAGTAACAATAGATTTGGATCGTGTTGGTGAAGATGACATGATTTCGCTATCTAATGAAGAAAAGATGTCAAGAGTTGAACAACTTTTAAGAACTATTATGTTTTTATATAGAGATATTAAAGGGAGACGAGAAAATCTATCACCATTGTTTGTAGTAGGTGGGGTCTTTAATAGAAAAAATCCTTTTTTCTCAAATGCTTTAATTATGAAAGACGGAGAATTAAATGTTGATTCTATTAAAAGTATTATCTCTATGATGGGAGAAGATGGCAATTACGTACATATAGGACTTGTAAAAGGTATATTTACTAATGAAGATAAAATCGAGTCACAATTAAAAGCAAAAGGTGTAGGGGAAGCCTTTGACGATATTATTGCTGATATGAAAGGTTCTTATGAATAAAGCAATTCGCATTACGTGCAAACAAGAGTTAGTGAATTTTAAAAAGCCGACATCATTGCTTATTAAAGAAACCTATCCCATGCCACCTTATTCAACCGTTGTTGGGATGATTCATAAAGCATGTAACTTTTACGAATATCACAATATGCAAATTAGTATACAGGGAGAATTTGGGTCACATGTTTCCGATTTATATACACGATATGCTTTTAATCAAAATGCAAAATATGAAGCAGAAAGACATAATATTTGGTTTGAATATGAAAATCAAAAATATGGTATTACAAAAGGTGTGGCACACACTGAATTAATATCTGAATTAAAACTTGTTATTCATATTGTTCCTAGAGAAAATGAATTTGATCAAATTTACAATGGACTTCAATATCCAAAATACTATTTATCATTAGGTAGACATGAAGATTTATTGAATATTGAAGAAATTAAAATAGTAGAATTAGAATCAAGAAATAACGCAATTTCTAAATTAGAACAATATGTTCCTCTTAAATACATCGATGATTTGAGTTTCTCTGATGCAAATTCTACTCGATATTTGTTACCTAAAGAATATATCATTAAAAAGAATGGAAAAAGAGTATGGTTGGATAAAATACCAGTTAGTTTGGTTTATAAAAACTGTAGTATAGATGAAGATGGTGAATACGTTATTTGTGATCAAGATGGCTATACAGTGTTTTTAGCTTAAGGCTTTGGTTTGTATCCAAAGTCTTTTTAAGGAGGAGTTTTTGTGGAGGCTATAGAATATTATGCAAAGTCAAATCCATTTTTAACAATAGATGAGCATACTCAAATGGTTGAAAATAAATTTATTGACTTATTAAAATTAAAAGCGAATTATTTTAATAATGATGAAATTAATATGATTCAAATTGCGTGTCATTATCATGATTTGGGAAAAATAAATAAAGTATTTCAAGACAAATTAAAAGGGATATTACCTCATCAAGAGATACCACATGGATATTTAAGTGTATTGTTATTAAATTGGTCAGAATTAAAAGATCTTTTAGGTGACAAAAAGAAATTTGAGATTATTTTAAATGCAATTTATTATCATCATATAAGAGAAGATCAAAACAACGAAAACATTATTGATTATAGTCAAAAATATTTACAAAAAAATATTAATACTTATTTTGGTAAAGAAGTGCGACTTAGAAATGGAAATTTGCAAAAAATATATTTTCATGATCATAAAATAAATGTTCCTATGCAAATGGATTTATGGTATCAATATGTTATTGTTAAAGGAATATTGAATAGATGTGATTGGATAGCAAGTGCAAGTATCAATGAAGAAAATCCAATTGAAGAAGAATATAGAAACTTAATAAATGATAGAATATGTGCACGTTTTTCATCTTTAAAACCATTACAGGAGTTTATGGGAAATCATAGTGAAGATAATATTGCTTTGATTGCTAGTACTGGTGGTGGAAAAACTGAGGGAGCATTGCTTTGGCTTAATGGAGAAAAGGGATTTTTTACTCTACCAATGAAAGTATCTGCGAATAGCATTTTTGAACGTATTCATCAATTTTATTTAAGTAATGTAGCCATTTTACATAGTGATTGTTTTGCATTTTATGGGAAAAATCAAAATGAAAATTTAGAGCAAAAGACAATTGCTCAGTCTGAAGAAATATTAAACTATCAGATTGCAAAAAACCTATCCTATCCACTAACTGTATGCACCATTGATCAAATTTTTAAGTTTGCATATAAGTCACTTGGAACTGAACATCTTATAGCAACAATGCGTTATAGTAAAGTTATTATAGATGAATTACAATCTTATTCTCCTGAGTTATTAGCTACTATCATCTATGCCTTGAAGTTAATTCATCAAATTGGTGGCAAGTTTGCTATTATAACAGCAACACTCCCAAAATTTATTTTAGATGATTTGAGTGAATGTCAAATTCGGTTTGAATCATTCCAACATGACATAAAAGATAGACACAAAATAGAAATACATGATAAAGATTTAATAGATGATATTGACTTTATTAAAGAGATTGCTAAAACTAAAAAAGTTCTTGTTATATGTAATACAGTTGCTACAGCACAAAAACTATATGATTTAATATTTAATGAACAAATAAATACCTATCTTTTACATTCAAGATTTATCAAAAAAGATAGAAAAATCATCGAAGATGAAGTTATTCATTTTTCAAATAGTCATCAATGTGGAATTTGTATTTCTACTCAAATTGTAGAAGCAAGTTTGGATATTGATTTTGATGTATTGTTTACGTATATGTCATCAATAGACAGTCTCATTCAAAGAATGGGTAGGATATTTAGAAATAGGGAAAATAAAAATCAAGAAGTTAATGTTTATGTATATACAAAAAAAGATGGAATTGGACCTATTTATGATGAAGAGATATATGAAAGGTCATTAAAATTTTTATGGAAATATAATCATTCTTCTTTTTTAGAAGAAGATAAATTAAAATGTATGGATGAAGTGTATAATATTAATGAAATTAAAGAAACTCAATATTGGCAAACATACCATACTAAACTTAAAATTTTGGAAAATATTAAGCCAATGGAATATGATGTAAGAGATGCTAATAATAAGTTTAGAAACATTCACAGCGTTAAATTAATACCGGATATCATATTGCAAAAATACCAAAATGATATAGAAAGAATTATGACAGAACTTAAAAGTACTTCAAATAAATATAAATTATTACTTGAATTAGATGAATATTGTGTTAATTATAGTTTGTATAGGCCTATCTATAAATATGAATCATTTGATCATACTCCTTTTATTGATGGCACTCAAATTTATTTAACGGCCTCATTATATGATTTTGATGAATATGCTTATAAAGGTAAAGGTTTAGACTTATATAAAAGACAAGATGATGATGAACAATTTAACTGAGGAGATGATAGGAAATGAAAGATATTTCTGGTACAATGTATGCATATAGTTATCTGTGTGATAGAAAACTTTGGTTGTATTCAAAAGATATTGTTATGGAGCAAGAGAATGAACTGGTAGCGATAGGGAGTATTATAGATGAAGAAAGTTATAAACGTGATAAAAAGCATTTATATTTGGATGACTTAGTATGTATTGATATTATAAGGGATAATGTTATATGTGAAGTGAAGAAAAGTTCATCTCAAAAACAGATGGCAATTCATCAGTTAAAATATTATTTATATTTATTAAGTAAAAAGGGAATAAATGTTGAAGGTGAATTATTAATACCAAAAGAAAATTTAAAAGAAAAAGTAAATTTATTAGAGAATGATACTGAGAATATTCAAAATCAATTAAATAAAATAAGTGAAATATGTAGTCAAGAAATTCCTCCGGAAGTTATAAATCAAAAGTTATGTAAAAAATGTGCCTATTATGAGCTGTGTTATATTTAATATATGAAACAATCTTATTATATTTTTACAAGTGGGGAACTACATCGAAAAGACGATTCACTTATACTTATTAATTCAGAAAATAAAAAGTACATTCCTATAGAAAGAGTATATGATATATATGTATTTAGTACATTAACAATTAATACTACACTTTTATCCTTTTTGTCTCAAAAGAAAATCAGTGTGCATTTTTATAATTATTATGATTTCTATATTGGTTCATATTATCCAAAAGAAACTTTAATATCAGGTAGTTTATTGATTCATCAAGTTGAAAAGTATAAGAATTATGAAGAACGTTTATTTATCGCACAACAATTTATAGAAGCAGCAAGTTATAATATTTTAAGAAATATAAAATATTATAATAATCGTGATAAAGATTTATCGAATTATATTAACGAGATAGAATCTTTGAGAAAACAGATATATTTAACTCAAAATATTCAAGAATTAATGGGGGTAGAAGGAAATATAAGAAAAATTTATTATAGTAGTTGGTCTATAATTATTAATCAAGAAATAGAATTTGAGAAAAGAGTAAAAAGACCTCCAGATAATTTAATAAATACGCTTATATCATTTATGAATTCAGTTATATATACCAAAACATTATCAGAAATATATAAGACACAACTTAACCCTACTATTAGTTATTTACATGAACCATCGGATAAGAGATTTTCACTTTGTTTAGATGTTTCTGAAGTTTTTAAACCACTGATAGTAGATAGAACAATATTTTCAATGTTAAATAAGCATATGATTAGTGAAGATGATTTTTATGTGGATGATGGTGGATATTATAGAATGAAGGAATCTACAATTAAAACAATTATGAAATCATTAGAGAACACTTTATCAAGGTCTATAAAGCATAAAGATTTAAATAGAGATGTTTCTTATAAACATCTTATTCGGTTAGAATTATATAAGATTATTAAACATTTAATAAATGAAAAAACATATGAGGGATTTAAAATATGGTGGTAATATGTATTTGATTATAGTGTATGATATTAAGCAAGAGGATAATTATGCAAAAAGACAAAGAAATGTCTTTAAGACATGTAAAAAATATCTTAAACATATTCAAAATTCTGTTTTTGAAGGAGAATTAGATAAAGTTCAATATATAGAATTAACTGTTGAATTGAAGAAGTATTTGAAAAAAGATATAGATTCATGTTTGGTATTCTCTGGAAGAAATAATATTTGGATGAGAAAAGAATATATTACGAAAAGAGTAGATGACGATGACCAATTTCTATAAATGTTAGTAACAAGTCAATCATCATTATGTATAAAGTACAGTAGGTAGACAGAAGTAATTCTTAATAATGAAAATTATATTTATGTATATTACAAATTATGTATGTTTTAAATGATGATATTATAATATACTTGTTATTTAGATTAAAATAGTGTAGTATTTATGGGTATATAATCTAACCAATAGTTGGAATGTAAATGTTTCAATTTATTATGAAACTAGAGACGGCTATCGACGTATATAATCTAACCAATAGTTGGAATGTAAATCATTTATATCATCACATATAGCCTTAACTTGTTCAGTATATAATCTAACCAATAGTTGGAATGTAAATAAGCATATTGAAGCAACAAGAGAAGAGTGTGTTGAAGTATATAATCTAACCAATAGTTGGAATGTAAATCTATTAACAAGTACATATCTGTATGAGTATCGAAATGCCGTATATAATCTAACCAATAGTTGGAATGTAAATTACAATTAAGATACGCAAGGACGGTACTTTAGAACTTGTATATAATCTAACCAATAGTTGGAATGTAAATATTCACCTACTTTCTTATGATAATTATAACCATTTAGTATATAATCTAACCAATAGTTGGAATGTAAATGAGTTTCAAAAAAATGGTAATCTTCATTGGCATGGCTGTATATAATCTAACCAATAGTTGGAATGTAAATAAGTTATACACAATTTGATTCGTTAATTTGTTGTAGTATATAATCTAACCAATAGTTGGAATGTAAATTTGTTTACGGGTCTTGGTACTCTTGCTATGGGTGCGGTATATAATCTAACCAATAGTTGGAATGTAAATCATCTTTTAAAGATAATGCAAGTGAAGTCTTAACCAGTATATAATCTAACCAATAGTTGGAATGTAAATAAATATGGGTATTCATGTCTTGTTTAGCGGTTCGGTATATAATCTAACCAATAGTTGGAATGTAAATTACATCAAATCGCAATTTGTAATGCATTTAAAATTACGTATATAATCTAACCAATAGTTGGAATGTAAATTACGCTAAGTTGGTTACAAACTTGATGTTGAAAGATTGTATATAATCTAACCAATAGTTGGAATGTAAATTACGCTAAGTTGGTTACAAACTTGATGTTGAAAGATTGTATATAATCTAACCAATAGTTGGAATGTAAATAAATTAAATCTTTGTATGTTTTTAATAACTCTTTGTCGTATATAATCTAACCAATAGTTGGAATGTAAATTAAAAACCGCTTGTGAGTAAGGCTGTACCTTTTTAGTATATAATCTAACCAATAGTTGGAATGTAAATTGATGAGGCTATGAACAAGCACAACAGAACACATAAGTATATAATCTAACCAATAGTTGGAATGTAAATACAGATATACCCAAAGATATTGTCGTTGACAAATATCGTATATAATCTAACCAATAGTTGGAATGTAAATACTGGAGATAGTGAGTTAGGAAATAAGATTGTAAAATCGTATATAATCTAACCAATAGTTGGAATGTAAATTTTGATTTAGATGAAGATAGAAAGTCTATATTGAATGGTATATAATCTAACCAATAGTTGGAATGTAAATTTATCATAAAATGATGTGCTCCCTACATTTGCTTTGGTATATAATCTAACCAATAGTTGGAATGTAAATATGATAAAGATAAGTTTTCTAATTTTAAGTGTTCTCTGTATATAATCTAACCAATAGTTGGAATGTAAATCTTAGAGAACAGTTTAATTGTGTTGTGTCTTGCTCTGTATATAATCTAACCAATAGTTGGAATGTAAATTTGCATCGCAAAGCCACGCATATATCTATAGGAGGTGGTATATAATCTAACCAATAGTTGGAATGTAAATGGTGATATTATGACTTTTAAAACTGATCCTACTTAGTATATAATATAACCAATAGTTGGAATGTAAATTTGAATGTTCCTCTTGCTTTTACAGGTATTGTTAATTAGTATATAATATAACCAATAGTTGGAATGTAAATCCATATGAATTGATTCTAATCTTTAAATTAGCGGTCTCGTATATAATATAACCAATAGTTGGAATGTAAATTTAAATGCTGTTTTGAAATACTGACTATACAAGTGATGAATTAAAGATTATAGTTTAATACCAACATATGATGTTTCGAAACTTAATGATTTATTTAATTATATTTTGTGAAGAAATAACAAAAAGAGAAGGACTTTACTTCAAAGTTAATTTTCTCCACCTTTATTCTAATAACATAGTTTAATTAATCTTTAATAGCCCATCTCATTTTGGTTGATTTGGCACGACTATTCATATGACATTCTTCTTTACTAGGTCTTATAACATTCCTTGCAGCATCACTATAAATACCAAGATTCTTCATTTCTTTAAAGGCCTTTTTAACAATTCTATCTTCTCCAGAATGAAAAGTAAGTATCGCAACTCTTCCGCCTGATTTAAGAATATTGGGGAGTTTTTCCATAAATTCAATAAGAACATCAAATTCATTATTGACCTCAATACGTAATGCTTGAAAAACTCTTGCAGCAGACTTTTTAATAGACTCTTTTCTTTCGTTTACAGGAATGAAAGAAAGGCTTTTTTCAATAATTTTATATAGGTCAGTTGTGGTTTCAATCAGACGCCCAGTTTTTAAGAATGAATCTATATTTTTAGCAATTTCTTTAGCATATGGTTCATCTGAATTATCAATGAAAAGTTGCTCTAATTGTGTTTTATTTAATTCTTGTAATTTTTGTGATGCAGGAATCCCTTTTTCAGGATTTAATCTTAGATCTAACGGACCTTCTTTTTTATATGAAAATCCTCTCTCAGGATTATCTATCTGCATAGAAGAAACACCTAAATCTGCTAATACAAAATCAAATAAACCAACTTCTTTTGAAACATAATCAATATCTTTAAAATTGCATTGTTTAATTGTTAGGAGTTCTTCACCATATCCTTTATTGAAAAGTCTTTCTTTTGTTTTAACGCTTTCTATAGGATCAATATCTAAAGCATACATATGACCAGTATGATTTAAACATTCAAGCATCTTTAAAGTATGTCCTCCATAGCCTAAGGTACAATCTAATCCAATTTGACCTTCTTGAATATCTAGAAACTCTAAGATTTCATTAACCATAATAGATAGATGCATACCTACTGGTGTACTTCCCTTTTTAATAACTTTTTCTATGGTTTCAGGATATAAATCAGGATTTAATTCTTTATATTTCTCATTATATTTCTTGGGATGAGTCCCACTATATCTTACTCTTCTTTTGTGTTTAGGTTCCATAATAGTATACCTTTCTTATAATTGTTATGAATACAATATCTATATTATCATTATAGAAGATTGTATGTCTATAGTTATCTTTAAAGTTGCTTTTTTATAATGATAGTTTTTATATAAGGCACATATAGTTTTAATAAATCATGAATGATTATTTCAAATTATAAGAGTTGAATCCTCACTTTATATGAAAGAAATTTGATTTCTTTATGTTATCTGTGTTACAATGTGCACATGTCAAATTGAAAGGAAATAGGTATGGGAAAAGTTAATAAATTAGGACAATACAAAGGTATTCAAGTCAAAGTAGAAAAACATATTGCGACTGATGAAGAAGTTAATCAACAAATTGAAGCAATGGTTTCACAAAATCCAACTTTTGTAGAAAAAGATGGAGAAGTAGCTCATGGTGATATGACAACAATTGATTTTGAAGGTTTCAAAGACGGAGTTGCTTTTGAAGGTGGTAAAGCAGAAGGTCATCAATTAGAAATTGGTTCAGGTCAATTTATACCAGGGTTTGAAGAACAAATGATTGGAATGAAAAAAGGTGAAACTAAGGATTTAAACCTTACATTCCCTGAAGATTATGGGATGGCTGATTTAGCTGGTGCTGATGTTGTCTTTAAAGTGAAATTACATAAAGTTGAAAATAAACAGGAGTCTGAATTAAATGATGAATTTGTTGCATCTTTAAATGTTCCAAATATGAAAACAGTTGAAGATTTACAAAATCAAATGAAAGTTCAACTTCAATCTCAACATGATCAAACATATAGAACAAATGTAGAAAACGCTATTTTTGAAAAATTAATTGAAGATAGTGAAGTAGAAGTTAATGATGAAGATATTCAAAGAGCAATGGAACAACATATTCAACATATACGTATGGATTTAGCAAAACAAGGTATGCAATTGGAACAATATTTACAAATGATGGGAAGCACTGAAGAAGCTTTACGTCAACAAATTGAACCATCAGCAAAACAACAAGCAACATTTGAAGCTATTATTGATGAAATTGCAAATGTAGAGAACTTAACAACTACTGATGAAGAAATTGATCAACAAATTGAAATGATTGCTCAACAAAATCAAATGACTAAAGAAGAAGTTTTAGAACGTGTTAGTGCTGCTGATTTAAAGCATGATTATAATCGTGTAAAAGCAAGTCAATTGGTTATTCAAAGTGCAAATATTAATGAATAATAATTGTTCTAATAGAATTAAAGAGATATTTTATGGAATAGAAGTATGTCTATTCCTTTTTTATATTATTATAAAATCATTTCATTTAAAAAGTATCATAATAGCATATGTTTTTTTCACAAGTATTATTATAAATAATTGTAATTAAAAAAGTAAATAGTTATAATCAAATTAAGATATTTTAAAAATGAATAAAAATAGGAATTGGGAGGAATGAAAAGTTGGAAACTGAGATTGATAAATATTTTGTAACTGAAAAGAAATTAGATGACTTGATAAATCAGGGAGACACGTATATTGTTTTTGATACCAATGTTTTATTAGCTGCATACCAATGGCGTAATGCTACGAAGGAACAAATAGAAAAAATAATAAATAAGTTTTATAATGAGAATAAGTTGAAATATTCTATGCAAGTTATAAAAGAATTTTCTAAAAACAGAGTCTTTTTAATTCGTGAAAGGATAAATGATGTAGCAAATGAAATGGATATGCTTACAAATGTAACACCTTTAGAAAAACTTATACCAATATTAAATGGAAAAGAAATTTATATGAAAACTCAGGAAATTCAAAAAGATTATATAAGGTACATAAACTTATATAGGGATCAACTTAAAATTATCAAAGATGAATTAAAGAAACTTGTAAGTGATGATAGCTTTTTTAATTTGATTTATAATACAGCTCAAGGAAATATTATTAAAAATTATACTAATGACGAATTGGAAGAATTAAAAATTGAAGGTAGAAGGAGGTTTGAAAATAAAATACCTCCAGGTTTTAAAGATAAAAATAAGACAAATGGGAACGAATATGGTGATTATATATTGTGGAAAGAATTAATGAGCTTAAAGTCAAATGTTATTTTTGTGAGTAATGATGAGAAAGCAGATTGGTGTTTAAAAAGTGATGATGGAGAGATTTTAACAACGAATTTAGAATTATTAAAAGAATTTTTTGAAGAAACAGGTGGAAAAAACTTTATACATATTCCCATTATTAAATTAGCACAATTATTAAATCAAAATATTAATCAAGATGTTTTAGCTGATTTATCTGAATCTGCTCTAGAAGATACGATTATTGTTCCAGCAAGAGAAATGGGATTCAATACAGTTTTTTTAGGACAGAATCAATGGTATGATATTAGAATTAGTCAATCTAGAATGCGAAATTTGAAATATATAGCAGTATATCAAGTTGCACCTGTATCTGCTATAACATATTATGCAAAAATCAAAGAAATAGTTGACTCTGATAATGTTCATGGGTATAAGAAAATAATCATTGAAGGTGAACCAATAAAATTAGAGAAGCCAATTCGATTAGGGGATAATACATTTTTGGCTCCTCAAGGTAGTAGATATACTTTTATATCAAGATTATTAAATGCCTTTACATTAGAAGATTTATTTGATTAGTTTATTTTCTTTCTATAAATATTATAAATTCATTATATGATTGATTTTGTATAAATTCATGATAAAGTTTATTGTTCATAAGAATATCAAACAAGAGATTATAAGTTTTAGAGAAATTCTTATGATAATCTTGAAAAGTTATAAGTAAAATTAGATTGATAGGATGACCAAACCAATTGATAGGTTTATTATTGTAATGATATGCAATTTTTATTTTCATTGAAAAAACACTTAAAGAATGAGGAATTGCAAATATATCAAAGAAAGCTGTTGAAGATTACTTTTCTCTTTTGTGAGTATCTTTAAGAAAAAACATTAGATATGACTTCTATTGTTGCTCTATAGCTCTATGGATGCAAGTGAATTGTTATATCAAATTCAAGATATTTTAACAAGAACATAAGGGTAAATACTCTTATGTTTTTGATATATAAGTATTGATTTGTATCATATATTTAAAACTTATGAATCAATCAACATATTTTTATATTCTATCAATATATTAGTCTTGGTAGGAGGAAAAAATGTGGAAGATAATTTAAAATATTGTACTTCGTCTTTAGAATTAAATTTATTTTTTTTAAGAATTATGAAAGAACATGCATTATTTTTAGAAGCGGGATTTACCAAAGCAAATGGTGATTTTGCACAACAGGCAGAATGTTTTAAAGAAGAATTTGAAATTTTACTGAATTGTACAATTAACTTAAGTCAAGGTATGATACGTTCAAATGTTTTGAATTCAGGTGAGATTGTCACTGAATTTACATTGAACGCTGAGAGACAAACAATGTGCCTTACTGGTATAGATATTGATACGGATATTACACAAAAAGAATACCAGTTATGTCCTCATCAGGAACTCTCACAATGTTGTGATATCGTCTCTCAGATATCTCAATTGAATCAGGCAGTTCTTGCTTTACTGGAACAGTTTATTCAGTTTAAAGAAACGATTATAGCAAACGTAGAATCATGTGCTATGTTCACAATGAATTACCCATTGCTTTTAGAACATATTTTACGTGAAGCGAAGTTATATCATTGTTATTTGTGCAATTATGAAAATGGTGTGAATGATGATATTCAAACGATGAAAGAAATAGAGATATTCTGGAATCAGATTATGATGGAACATGCGCTGTTTATAAGAGGATTACTAGATCCTACTGAAGCAGACTTGATTAGGACTTCAAATCATTTTGTGAAAGAATACCAAGAGTTACTAGAATGTGCAGCAATGAAGAGTGACTTAGCTATTGTCAATGGAGAGTGCAATCCATATGATGAAACAAAGAAACTGAAAGAATTCAAAACAGCAGGAACAAAAGGTATTTTAAGTTGTGAAATACGTTCTATAATTGTACCTTTATTAGCTGACCATGTTTTGAGGGAAGCTAATCATTATTTAAGATTGTTAGAAGAATAGTATATATCTTTAACACTTACTGATTATATTGGTAAGTGTTATATTTTTTATTGAATTTTAAGATTGGAGCAATCATTAAATAGGTTAAAAGAGGATGTTTATATACGTTTATGACATCAATTATAACGATAATGTAGAAGTGAAAATATTATATTGAAATAAATTGTAGAATTATGTTATTTTATTATAGGTTCAAATATTATTTAGGGTTAGTAAAGGGGGATTTATGAAGAAGATAAAGTATGCTATTCTTGTACTCATTCTACTTCTTTTAGTCGGATGTGGGGCAAATGTTGACTATCGGATAGATGTGAATACAGAGGCAAAATCAATTCAGATAAGAACTTCGTTAGAGGTTGATGAATCTGATTATAAATACATAAAAGGTGGAAGAGATGAACTTGTATCTATAATGCAAAAAGAAAAACCTGATAATCTTGAATTTGATGTAGATAAAGATAATGAAAATAAATTTATATTTACATTCACCTTTATAAGTTATGATGATTATTTGTCACAATACAAATCAATAACAGGTGAAACATCATCTAGTACGTTTGATATTGGAGAATATTCAAAAGAATCACCATTTCAGACATATCAGAATATTAAGTTTGAAGATGATTTATCTCATTTATTAAATTGGCTAAAAGAGGCATTATTGAATTCAGGAAGTATAGATTCTGAACATAAGGATTCATTAATACATAATCAAAATTATCAATTTCTTTTTGATGGTCAAAAATATAATTCATATTCTTATCAGCAAGAATATGAAGGCAAATCAATTATTCCAATTACTCAGAATAATGTAAAAATCATTATTAAAAAAGAAAATCAAATCAATTTCTATATGAGTCTTATTATTGCAAAGGATAAAGTTGGAGAATTTACAGAAAATTTATCATCATTTATGAAAGAGAGAAACGTTAATCTTCAATATGAGGAAGTTGTTTATAATGAAATCTCTTGTATGAAATATGATATTCAAATGAGCAATATTGATTTATCGCATGAAGACTCACTTATGACATTCAATTCAGTATTTGGTGAGGGCTTTGGTTATGGTAATTCAAAAAGTGTTGAAAAGAGTTCGTTTATAAAAGATGATTATCAACAAACATTAAATTTACAACTCAATTTTCACTCATTATTTGGACTTGAAAAAATTCATCCTGTTGAAATAGTTGTAGATGTAGATGGAGTTTCTTTGGCTGAAGGAGAAACAATTCATCAAAACACTGAAATGCCTCTAACTGTTCAAGAATTAAATGATGGTTATTTTAATATCAGTTTAAATACAACGTATACTTCATATCGTTTCATAACGTTTGTTGCATTGTTCCTCATTATTGCAATCATTATTGGTTGTCTATGGAGATTTGGATTTAAAAAAACATATCACAAAATACAACATATCGTACAAATAGGATATCAAAAATTAGCTCAAGTGATTGGTCATTACTTTTATGAAAATGAATTGAGGATAGAAGGGACTTTAATAGTAGGTGAAGCATTTACTATTCAAATTAAAAATATCAATAAAATACATTATGGATATCAATATGAGATTTTATCGTCTTTGTATAAATATGCTGGTGCTGCCATTGTAGGATATATATTACAAACATCGAATGAATTCAAATTAGTTGGTTGTATATTATTAATTGGAGCTATTGTTCTATTTGTTATAGGTTTGATCAGGTATCGTACAAAAGCAATTTATATGAAACTTACATCAGGAAAAGAGTATTCTTTTGTGTTTGAGGATCATATTCAAGCTATGACAATGTATACAGAGTTATTAGATATTATTGAGAAACAAAATGAGCAAGATGATGATTTAGAGGTAATCTTTACATCTTTAGAGAATATGGGGGAAGAAAAAAATGAAGAAGCTTAAGATTTTTAGACAAGAATCACTAGTAATAGCCAATAGAGTTATTATTTCAAAAGACAGTTTTATTCAAATTAGAAATATTACACGTATATGGCATGGAAGACCAGAGGTAGATATTCCAATATTGAATTTAGTTATTGCATTGTTAATAGGTGTGGCAGTGCTGAGTACGCCATTTTCAGCAATTGGATGGTTAGTTATCATAGCTACACTCTTAGTTATTGCATATTATGTTTATACATTATGTAATTACACATTGAATTTTGAATTATCTTCTGGAGAGGTCTATGCATTTACCTCATTGGATCGTGAGTTTATTAAGCACAGTTATGAAAAAGTTAAGGAATTAATGGAGAATAAGGACATGGCAGAAGGAAAGTATGAAATTAATTTTAATAGTTGTAAGATAGATATTGTTAAAGGTGACAACAATGAAATCTATAAAGGAAGTCAGGTTGTTGTAAATAAGGGAGACAACAGTATCCAACATGTTAATCAAACTGACAATAGTCAAGAAAATATTGTGAATAGTTTCAATACGAATGTAGAAATCAACTATGAAGTAATCAGCAAAGAACTCAATACGCTTCTTAGCATGCCAGAAGTTCAATCTCAAAAGGAAGATTTAGAATATATTCATGAAGCTCAAAAGAAAGCAGAAGAGAAAGACACTGATGGTCTCAAAAATGCATTAAAGAAGTTAAGTCATAAGACAATGCATTTGATCGAAGTAAGTTCTTCATTACTCACGATTGCAGGATTTATAAAAGATTTTTTATAACAAATCTTTGAAATTATACAAAGAAAAGATTGATATCCTTTTAACAGGAAAAATCAATCTTTTTGTTTTATAAACAATATTCATCTGTTTTATGACTTTTGTAATGAATAAAAGCATATATTGCAGCAATGATATAACTGAATACAAATGGTCCAATTAATTGAGGCGTACTTGCTAAGTCAATATTGAGATTGCCAACAACTGCCATGTTGTTTGTCAAACTCATAAATACAATTATCAAAAGAATTTGTGAAATGAGTGCCTGACTTACAAAGAAATTTGCTATAGTGTTGAGGTTGACCAAAGTCTTTCCATTCTTTCTGTCTGTATATTTTTTTAAAAAAATATACGAGAACTTAATAATGAAATAATAAATAATAAAACTAAAGAGACTTGGAATAGACAATTTCGTAAAAATATAGTAAGTTAAAACACCAACTAATGATATGATCCAGGGTATATATGAAATAATATCAAACTTATCAAGTTCTTTGAAATCATCATGTTCTTTTAATAAGTAATCAATAGAAACATGAAAAATATCAGCTATCTTTGGTAGTAAATCGATGTCAGGATAACTTTCACTAGTTTCCCACCTAGAAATTGTTTTGTTTGATATTCCCAGTTTATCAGCTAAATCTTGTTGAGTGAAGTTATACTTCTTTCTTAATGATATGAGTTTTTTAGAAAATGTATTTTCATTCATAGTATTATCCTCCCTTTTCTTATTTTATTATAACATAGGTATCAGAATTAGCGTTCTCAAATTCTGAGAATGAATCTTAAATAATAAGAAGTAGGATATATGATAAAGTTATTTGAAGATTTTTTATATTATAAATAAGTGTTTTTTAATTGTAAATAAAAAAGAAGGTTATTAAACTATACCCTATAGAATGGACACGAAATAAAAAAGCGTGTCATCTATAGGG